>Ga0137306_100310_pt1 | contig 75102 bp, 53 predicted proteins | sample Inofroosms_March_FD_97187 | JGI IMG/M metagenome (GOLD analysis project Ga0137306, IMG submission 97187) | Mouse cecal microbial communities from Vienna, Austria - N-Acetylneuraminic and N-Acetylglucosamine D2O microcosms_March | ecosystem: Host-associated > Mammals > Digestive system > Large... | reverse complement strand
GTATTCATTTTTGTTCTTTTCTTTCATAATTTCACTCTCTTTCACTAACAATCTTGTGTATTGATTTTAGCTGAAATAAATAAAAACTGCAACAAAAAATAAGTAGGTACAACGTAATCTGTCATACCTACCTATATGCACCCTGTTTGTCAGCGTTGGTGATAAGTTGTTGTGTATACTTCCTTATCAACGTAAAATCAAGGTTTACTGGTATTTTGTGGAATATTAAAGTGTCAAACTCAGGAGTCCGGGGAACCGTGATCGAGAAGCTGCTGGAGGATCATGATATCATACAGAAAAAGAAATAAAACGCGACAGACGCACCAGCCCCGAAAAGCTGGTGCATTTTTCAAATATGCTTGAAACAGCCAACAATATATGGTATAGTAATAAAAATGTAACCGGGAAGATCCGGGCGCATATAATAGGTTAAACACACTCTTTGCACTGCATACAAAACTACAGTACAAACTGAGCAGGCCGGGGCGGCATGCCCTTGGAGCCGGGTCGCGATGCGACAGTGGATAAGGAACCGTTCCTGATAACATCCGCGGGACAGTAGCTGCTAATACTGATACGTGGGTGTTTTTCTTTTTTATTTTATCTCAAGACTCCCATATTCTTATAATTTTATAAGGATCAGTATATCCTATCTGCAGATGCCATAGAGAGAGTTTGCAGTCTCTTTCAGAAAGGCGGGATCATGTATGAAAAATGATTTTGAAAAAGTAGCGATGAAAGTTTCCTTTGTGAGCATTGTGGCAAATGTGATACTGTCGGTATTTAAGCTCTTTGCGGGGATATTTGCCCATTCGGGTGCGATGATCAGCGATGCGGTCCATTCTGCATCCGACGTGTTCAGCACCATTGTGGTCATCATCGGGATCAGGATATCCAGCAGGAAATCTGACAAAGAACACCCGTACGGACATGAGCGTATGGAATGCGTGGCGGCGATCGTGCTCGCGACGATCCTGGCAGTCACGGGACTGGGGATCGGATACGGCGCGGCCGGCAAGATCCTGTCAGGCGACTATGCTGACATTGTGGTTCCAGGACGCCTGGCGCTTGTGGCGGCGGCAGCCTCGATCGCGGTGAAGGAATCCATGTACTGGTATACCCGGTTCAACGCGAAGAAGATCGATTCCAGCGCGCTGATGGCTGACGCGTGGCATCACCGTTCCGACGCGCTCTCTTCAGTGGGAGCGCTGGTCGGCATCGCAGGCGCGAGGCTGGGATTCCCGGTCTGTGATGCTGCCGCGAGCCTTTGCATCTGCTTCTTTATCGCGAAGGCGTCCTACGACATCTTCAAGGATGCGGTAGACAAGATGGTAGACAAGGCGTGCGATGAGGCGACAGAGACAGAGCTGAAAAACTGTGCGCTGGCGCAGGAGGGCGTGCTCGGCGTGGACCTGCTCCGCACAAGGGTATTTGGAAACAAGATCTACGTGGACATCGAGATCCGTGCCGACGGGGACGAGACACTCCGGGAAGCCCATGGGATCGCCGAGCGTGTGCACGACTCGATCGAGGGGAACTTTGCCAGGGTGAAACACATCATGGTGCATGTGAATCCGGCGGAGTGACAGCTACTGTTCACATAGGGCTAAATATTTAGCCCCCCCCCAAATTCTTTCTGCATCAGAGATTTATCCGTTATCAAAATAGTTGCTCCGACCATAATATGACTATTTATAATCGACAGACCATAAGTATAGTTCATCGGAAGTGTTGTGATCGACCTCTCGGTTTCATAGGATCTAATATTCAACCCGTTTTTGGTATTGGGGTAGATTATGGACTTAAGATATCTGGAAGAAGTTTATGATACATTAAGGCATGAATTTATTTACTGTCGAGGAGGATGATGAATACAGCGACAATGATGACAGAAATTTTGGTACTGTTCCTTTTGGAATCCTTCTTGAAATTCTGAATTCTCCTGTTGTCCCAGTGGTGACAGCTCTGATATCTGAATGTCTGATACGGAAGCTTATGCCTGAAAAAAGACAACCATTCCATAGCAGAGTAAATGTTTCATTGGTACGAAGGAACGCTATGGCGAGGATGCTTTTTGCATGTAGCAAAGGTGCGTGTTTCCTGGCAAGAGATGGGGTTGGCCAATTCTGTCCCTTGTTCTGTGTGCCAAAAAGTATTAAAATTTTATATAATAGGTAGTTTCATGTTATGTGGAATTGACATCCAGATTCCGATGTTTATATGGAATTCCTGAAAACCAGTGGATAGACTGACAATATGAAAGTGTTGTGAGGGATGACAGGCATTGAATCTATCTGCAGCAGCGTACCTCGGTACGCCGTGCATAAAAAGATTTATCCTGTGTCTGGGAAAAATTAATGCCCGTTTGGTGCATGTGAAATATTGAATCTGAGGGTAAAGCAGGAGGAAACGAAAAGAGAAACAAGAAGATAAAGGGGGGATCACACCATGGAGAAACAAAAGCAGATTACGACAGGGAGTCTGACGATTGACAACAATATTATATTTTCCAGAAGTTCACTTCTTCAGATCAGCAGTATCGCAAGTATTGATGTAGAGCCGAAACCGAAAAAGGAGGCAAAGCCGTTTTCGTATATAATATTGGTTATAGGAGTGCTGCTAAGCGGTTTGGCATTGAACTGGGATAGTGATGGTATGCTGACTTTCGGAATAGCATTGATCGTAGCAGCAATAGGATATTTTATTTGTATAGCGATTGAGAATGAAGACCACGGTGAGCGTTACTTAAGGATATATCTAAATTCGGGGTATGTCTATAGCATATACTGCGAGGATCTGTCCTTTTTGGGGGAGGTGACAAAGATACTTAGGAATTGCATGAATGACCATTTGGGCGGACAACACATTAAGATAGATTTTGACCATTGTGTGATAAAGGATTCAAACATCAATCCAAGAAACGTAGCAGGGGAGGATTATAGTATGAATTTTTCGGGAACAAATACATTTCAGGGAAACGTCTTTGCGGAGGGAGATAATTATGGTGGTGTAACCATCACAGACAGTTTTAACAGCGAGGTCTCTGGGATACAGGGGAAAGAACTTCAAGAGATACTGAACAGTATTATGGGGAACTTGTCTGGATTGAATGAGAAGGACAGACAAAAAGTCACGGAGACTGTGGATGATGTGGCAGAGGCATTTTCGGGTCAGGAAGTAGATTCTGAAAAACTCAGAAAATGTAAGCGTATTATTACTCGACTGACCACAGTGGCAAAAGGTGTTCCGGCATTGGCAGAGAATCTGCAAAAACTGGGAGATTTTATTATGCCATACATAAATGGCCGGTAATAATTATGACGGGGAGAAAAACAAGAAAGACTGCCGTGATGAGGTGTTCAACGCTGTCAGGGTATTAGAATATTACAGGCAGATTAAGTTAGCTCCTAAAAGCATGAATTTGCGTAGTTCTATCGTAAAACTGGCAAAATAGATCATATTGTGTTATTATAATGAAAGCATCCGATCCATGGCAGATCAAATTGTTGATTTGTACAAAAGATAAAGGCTATGGGGAGGATGCTTTTTTTCGTAAAAAGCAGGTGATATATTGTTTTTGTTTTCTGCAAGGTTTTGGAAAACGATCTGGAATTTAGTAAATCCTCATGGTGATGCGGGAGAATTGTCTGCAGATCTGAGATCATTCTTTGCATATCTAAATGCCTGTTCTTGGCTTAAAATAACAGTATAAATCCACGCCAGAAGAATTACAGATCCAGTGCAGTATTGGCAATATGCTGTGATTGGATATCGATTACGATACTCCTGTCATTGATGGACAAGGATATTTAAAAATGTAGTTAAGAATAGGATTTCTGTTTTGGGGAAATTCTATTCTTTTGTTTTTGAAGGGAAAGTTTGTCTGACGGGGTCAGCAGTGGGTTAAGAGTGGCCAAATCTGTCCCTTGTTGGCTCCTGTCTGAGGAATTATACTGTATGAAAGATAATTTGTCGGAAAATAACATGTTGTGTAGAGATCAGGAACTTCAGTATTAAATTTCGGGTTTGGGAGGGTCATGTATGTGGAATAAATTGCTGAGTGATGTGAGAAATATTATAACGATGAACGCAGGCAATGTTCCAGCAGGGTATGAATTCTGGAAGAAGCAGAAAACACTGGAATCTATTTCTGTGGATGAATATTTTCAAGTTCTGCAGGGTATTTTTAAGGAGGAGGAGAAAGTGATTGAAATGAAACGGGGGAAACCGTATGTTTCAGATGATTATGAAAATGGTGTCAGATCGTTTGCCATTGCTCTGACAATGCGATTGATGGAAGATTTCATCAATCTAAAAGAGCGGACGTCATACATTGAGTTATTAGGCCAAATGCATATGGCGTATGCTTTTTATCATTTGTTGAATGAAAAGGAACATGGGCAGTATGTTTATGCTGCAAATGATACAAAATACATGAAATATCTGTATCAGGGACTGATGAAATTTTATAGCACTTTTTATGAAAGGTTTGATGACAATGAGGAGGCTATATGTCTGCTCTGCAAATATTATCCTAAGGGGGAGCACTTTTGGATAAGACAGGAGGAGGCTGTCAATATATTGTATAGTCATATTAAAAACGCGGGAACTTTCACTGATCTGGGATATGCTTTTCGTGGGATTGAGCAGATACAGAAATATATTCATGGGCTGCCAAATGAAGTGATCACGCAGTTGTTAAATCAGTACCGATTGTATGATGTATTGAACCAGCCAGTATACAGGCATCAGGTTTTGGCGGTCATTGAAGGCTCCGAATTGACAAAAGAAGAAAAACGCGCCCTAAAATTTTTATATTTGGATTCGCTTTTGTTGGCAAATATATTTAATAGCGAGTGGGTCGAAAAAAAAAGGGAACAAAATAGAAAGATAGAGATTCATTATAATTTCTACGATAAAAAGTTGGATAAAAACCAGATACATGTTCTTAAAAATCCTGAGGCATTTTGGGTTTGCCAAGATGCGGACAAACGCATATTTATGGTAAATGGAGAGCGGGAGGCCTGGATATATGTCTATAAGGATACGATTGAATTTTACACCAGGAAACGAATGATAAAATTTCTGTTTGATTATAGTGACTGGGCTTTGGAAGGGTTTCGGAGGAAAGAAACACGGGAAAGGATAAAAAGCCTGGTATTCGACGGTGCAGAGGGTAAAATAGAAAAAGGTCCAATGGTATTTTCATTTGTTTATCTGGACAACTATCGCGGAATGGATCATCGGACACTTGATTTAGACCATAGATTCACCTTTGATCCAGGCGGCAGGGTACTGAAACGGCAGAAGGAAGGGCACGACACAAAGTTTCATTTTTATGGAAAGTCAGTCTATTCACTTTCCTGCATTGTAGGGAAAAATGGAACTGGAAAAACCAGCATTGTCGATTTTATGCGAGATACGTTTTATAAAATATTAAAAGTTATGGACGATTTTGGGATTCCGTGTAAAGAGGGGTGTGTGGATTTAAAGGATTTTGATAAATATATGGTTATAAATGAAGAAATTACTTTTTTAGTAGTATTTCGTTTTGGTAAAGAAGATTACTATCTGACCAATATTGCAAGTATATCGTCAACTGGGGCGCAGCCATATCGGTTGGGTACATGTTGTAATATAGATAACTGCAAAGTCGCGTATTTTTCACAACAGCTCAGAACAGACTATACGATATTTTTTGAAAACAGGATAGAGCGTGAGAACGCATCAGGGATATTGAGGACGTTGGATGGGCTGGGACAGTGCGATTATTCAGAGATGAAAGGTTTTGTCTTGAGGAAGCGGGCTATTGAAGATTTAAAGAAATCAGAAGTAAAGGGGATGCTGAACCGGGAGCTTTGTTATCAGTTTTCTTTGCTGAGAAATGTTGGTATAGAAAAATTATGCAAGTATATGGACACTTCGCCGAAAAGTAAATTTGTGATTTATAGTTTGAAGTCGGGAGAGGCGTTCGAGAGATTTGATCTCAGAGACTGTCATAATAGTTCAAGGATAAAGGAATTAGAGGAAAAATATATGAAAATGCCGGATGCTGCGATCGGATTCTTTTCTTCCGGGCAATATGCAAAATTTATGTTTCTGGCAAAAATATATTGGTTTTTGGAAGGCTATCATAAAGATGCTATACACTATAATCAGATCTGTAACGGGGAGAAAGGCCAGATTTTTCCGATGGAGGATGCTTTGCAGCAAGGTGAAACGGCACTTGTTTTCATTGATGAGGGGGAAGTGTACTATCATCCGGAGTGGCAGAGAAGGTATTTATCGACATTGTTGGACATGTTGTGCGTGGTAAAGGAAAAGACAAAGATACAAATTATTCTTACAGCCAATTCACCATTTGTGATCTCGGATGTGATGAAGGAGGATGTGCAGTATCTTTCAGATAAAAAGGAAAAATTTGAAAATACGTTGGGACAGAACATACACAAGCTGTTGAAAAAGAATTTCTTTATGGATTATACAATTGGAGAATACAGTAGAAAGCTGCTTGAGACAATAATATCCCAGCTGACGAATGAAAAAAATACGAAATCTGAAGATAGTGTGGACATTTATCATTATTTTGATGATACGCAGGACAAGTACAGGATGATAGGATTTCTGATTCAGCAGATTGGCGAACCTATATACAGGGATAAATTAGAGAAAATGCTGCTTAGAAGGATGGAATCAAGGGAAGAGACAAAGGAGATCCGGATTCGCGAGCTGGAGAGACAAAAAGAAGATTTGGAAAAGGAGCTGGCGAAATTAAGGGGGAAGAAGAATGATCCAGATGCGACAGTATGAGGGAAGTGTAGAAGACAGATATTGGGAATGTGTCAATAAAGAAATTGATCTATCGGTACAGCAGGAGATTCTCCGAAGCAGTAAGAACTTCATGCCGTCAGATTTTTTCTCGGACAATCCAGACTTTAGGGAGCTGGTATTGGCACCTTATGCCAAATTAAAAAAAGCGTATACATATATTGAAAAAAATGTAGACAATATGTGGGCGGAATGCTTTGTGCAGAATAGCAAGAAGAAGTGGGATAGGAAGCCGTTATATGCGGTTCTCTATGACAGTTATAATAAAATTTCGCAGAACACGGACGGCGGGGTTAAGATGAATGTTTTTCTGGTACAAAATACAGGGCTCACGGTATGCCCGTATTGTAATCGGGATTATATCAACAGTCGTTCAGAGGAATTGGCAGGTGCACAACTGGATCATTTTTATCCGCGCTCAAAATATCCTGTATTTTCAGTATGTCTTTATAATCTGATTCCGAGCTGTTGGAATTGCAACCGGATAAAGCAGGATAAAATGCAGAAATTTGCGTCTCCCTTTGATGAGGAAGTTGACTGGGAAAATAGTGTCAGATTTACCTATATACCATTGGATGTTGAAAGGAAAAAAATAGTCATTGATTCAATACAGCCTGTTAGAAATAACATAAAAACGATGCAAATAGAAACTGCTTATCAGATTCATGAAATGGAGGTGAACGAACTGCTTGATAAAGTCCAGATGTACCAGGAAACACAGCTGGAGGAATTTAACAAAGTGCTGGGTGAAGTGGGGTTGACAGAGCAGGACATGAAAACTATGGTGTTTGGACCTGAAATTACGGAGGAAAATATGCGGAAGAAGCCATTGGGCAAAATGCTCCGGGATCTGGAACGGGAGTTGGGAATCTATTGATGTTATGAAATAATGGCTTTTGGTTATTAAGCCCTCATTGATGAGGAATTTGACGGGGAAACATGAATGGTGGTCTTTTTAACAAAAAGCGATATTGGCCAATTCTGTCTCTTGTTCATATAGACGGAGAATGATATGCTGATGATAGTATATTTATAAAAAATGACGAGAAATAAAATGTAACGCATATTGGCAGCGCGTGTTTGGATGGACAAAAATCAATTTGCCAGACGAGGTAAAAGAAAGGAAACGGCGATGTATCATACGGATGATCAGGAGTGCATTTCAAAAAAAGACAGCGCTTTTCTCACAGGCGAAGAGCTTTTGGAGATGGACGGAATGTTGTTTAAAGCAGGCGATGAATTAGCGGGAAAGATCGGCGAGATCGGTGAGATCTTAAGAAAGAAAGACAGTGCTGCCCGGAGGCTGCGGGAAGCGTACCGCGCTGTTGCGGCGGCATTGAATGAGCGGGATGCGGCTCTGGAGGATCAGGTCAAAGAGCTGGGTGAAAGGGAGAAGAGAGAGAAGGAACTGGAATGTGGATGCGAAAAGCTGCGGCAGGAGTATGCGGAGCTTCAGGCGGTCAACGGTACACTCCGGACGAGGCAGGCTGATATGGCTCAGAGACAGGAGAACAGCCTGCGGCAGATCCAGGAACTTGAGGATGTGATTTCCGCAAAGGAAAAGAACTGTCAGCTGTTGGAGGAGAAGTGCAGCCAGATCCGGAAGGAGTACAGTCAATATTACACAGATGCCAGAAACGATAAAGAAAAGGCGGAGTCCGCCATGGAGCGGCTCCAAAATGAACTTGCGGCGGAGAGGCAGCATGCAGAGATCCTGCAGAGAGATCTGGATAAAGAACTGGCGGAAAAGGAACAAAGAGAGCGGGAAATGCAGGATCTGAGAGACCAGCTGCAAACAGAAACCAGTAAAGCAAACGTTCTTGACCAGAAAGTGCAGCAATATGCAGTGCAGGAACAAAGAATGCCCATTGTCATGAAACTGTATCAGGCATATAACAGTATGATGGAGAAGCGGGATGAACTTCCGGAAGAATTGTTTGAACGCCTGCAGAATGTGGTTCCGACGGATCATTTTGACAGTTTTCTGCCCAAAGTATTGAAGCCGTCCTTTCCGATCTCGTATTATCTGTCCGTACAGGCTTTTATGGCGATGTACAGTCACAATGGGCAGATGTCGGGCGAAGCCATGCGGGAAGCGCTCCGTGTTTCCGATGATCTGCTGTCAGCAGTGTTTGATTTTGGAAGCGAGTACTTTAAAGAAGAAAAGCTGATCCGCCTTGACCGCAAGGCGGGAGATCAGTTTGATCATTATATGTGCAAGTATATTGATGGAAACGGAGGAATGTATGGAACGATAGTGAGAGTGTGGCTGCAGGGATTCCGGGATGAAAAGAATAATAAAATATATTGTTCTTATGTGGAAGGGGAGTAATTATGCCAGTAGTGAGAGAAGCGTATCTGACTTCAAAACAGATGGAGCGTATCGGGATCCCGGATGCATCGGCTGTTTATAGCGAAGATATGAAGGAACAAAGGAGGGCGGCTGCACATGTGGCAAAAGAGCTCTGCGAAAGCCCTTATTTTCCGCTTTATGAGGAATCGGATATGAGCAGTCCGGCTGCCTATTATTTTACGGGTGAGGGGGTCATTATCCCGGCCGGGGATAATGCGCTAAAAAAGAAGATATATGACGAATGGCGTCATTTGATGCCTGGCCAGACGGAGCAAAAGTATCTTTCTGCGTCAAACGACCAGACTGCGCGGCTGCATACATATCTCAACCAGTTTTTAAGATCGAATGGAACGGTAAAGGAGCCGTCCTTTTCCTTTTTGCGACTGGTCGATTATCTGTTATTCCGGGAGGGGGCGGATTGGAAGTATTATAAGATAATCTGCTGGCGCCCGGGAAGCTTTAAGGGATTTCCACTGCCGGTATGGTGCTATCCCCTTGCGGGCGGGGAGGATTTTCTGGACAGCTGGGTTAGGCTGTGCCGGGAATATGGGTTAGTCCCGAATGCTGAGGAGATTTTAGCCTGGCTGCAGGATCTGCCAGGGGCGGAGACGGTCGATCTCACCATGGAACAATATCAAAAACTGAAAAAGCACTGGCGGGAGGCTGATCTGACACGTCTGGGCAGTAAGTATTACTGCCTGTCGGAGGGGGTATTTAACGATGGACGATGCTGGGAGGTCTTCGAGAATGCACAGGCCAGTCCTGGTAAGATCCGATGCGTATTTCCGGAGGGGGAGTGGCTCATCGCGGATGAGCCCCTGGTAAATATCGTGAAGGGCGGTATGGTTTCCATAGACTTTGGCACAAAAAATACGGTGGTGGTGATCAGCGACCAGCCGAACAGCTATTATACGCTGAAATCCAAAAATGAACATACGGAGGGCGACTCACTGTATCCTACTGTATTAAAATTCTGCAGCCTTGAGAAGTTTCTGGAAGCATATGAATCAGAGTGCGGCAGACCTGAGACCTGTTGGGAAATGTTGTCGATCGATGGTTCGGCACATGAGGGGGGAAGCTCGGATTCGGCATTGGGAATTTTTCGCGGCCTGAAGCAATGGATGATGGATCCGGGGTCAAAGGATACCATACTGCGGCAAAAGGGAGCGCCTGACAAACCGATCGTACTCAGCGAATATGCCTCTGACAATAACAGGATAGATCCGATTGAGCTGTATGCCTATTATCTGGGCTTGTATATCAACAATAATCAGGATAATAAAATATTTATGCGTTACCGTCTGTCCTTTTCGGTGACATGCAGGGAACATATCCGGCGTAAGATGAACGAGAGTTTCCGGCGCGGACTTATGAAATCACTTCCATCCAGTATTGTGAACAGCAAAAGGATGGAGGATTTCATTGTCGACTGTACCTGCACCGAACCGGCGGCTTATGCAGTGTGCGCGCTGGCATGCATGGGGATGCCGGCACAGTGTCAGGACTATTTTTTCTATGGGATCTTTGACTTTGGCGGCGGAACCTGCGATTTTAATTACGGGATTTGGGGACTGGAGGAAGATCATAAGCTGCACAGGAAAAAATATAAGATCTGGATGCTGGGCGACGGCGGCGATCCGTTTCTTGGCGGCGAGAATCTCCTGGAACTTCTGGCAGTACAAGTGTGCATGGATCAGAGGGCGTGGTTCAGGGATCATGGGTTCAAAATATCCCGTCCCCGCTGCTATGAAGGCGGAAATGAAGACTTTTTCGCCGCTTCCTTTGAGGCCCAGAATAATCTGGAATGCCTGGTGGATCAGCTCCGGGCTCCGATCTGGGAGAGGCCGGACGATCGTGATCAGGAAAGCGGCGAATTTGAGATCCTTGTATCTGGACTGATCCCTGAGAGGGGGGATGGCAGTCATCCCGTTGCGACGGAGCTCAAGCTTTCGCGCAGATCATTGGAGAAATTGATATTGAGCCGTATCGATGAAGGCGTATCGGCATTTTTTAATACCTGTTATCAGATCCTGGAGGAGCAGGGGAAAAAAGAAGTGCCGCAGCTGTGCGTATTCCTCGCAGGAAACTCCTGCCGGTCCAAGTGGGTCAGGGTGGTGTTTGACCGCTACATCCGCGAGGAGCTGGATCACCGTTATATAAAAAATGTATATCTGTGTGATCCGATGGGATCACCCGAATTTGTAAAACACATCCCGTCAGCTTTGTGGGATGAAGATCAGATCGGGAGAATGGAGAGCAGCATTTCCAGACTTGGGGATCTTGACGGCAAGACCGGAGTCGCATACGGGCTGGCGTTATATGGGGAACTGGTTGAGATCGAAGATATCAGTGTGAAAAACAGTCTTTCGTACTATTTGGGGACGAGAAGCTTTTTCGGCGTCGATGTGTTAAGCGGTGCGCACGGTGACAGACTGGCGATCGGGGAGAGTGTTCCTTTTGCCGCTTCCGCTGTCTGCGATCTGTATTATACCAGGATGATCCCAAAGGGCGGTGTGCTGACCGGGGTGAAGACGATCATGCTGAACGGGCAGCAGATTCCGGCACTGGAAGACATGACCTGTTTTGTCAGGGCGGACAGCCAGACAGAGATCAGTATCTTTGCTGTTTCGGGCGATGATCCTGAGAAACATGATCCTGAGGAGGAGCTCGTTGTCGATCTGCAGACAGGAAGATTCAGGAAGACACCGGATTTTAAGAAGAAAGGATAGAGGGACGGGATATGGCGCATAGTTTTATGGAAGATGATGGCAATATCATAAAGAAATGCCGCGAGTATGGATTTTGCTGCACGTATGATCCAGAGAGCAGTTTCAGGCATGAAAGTGTGACAGACGCGATAGAGGCGGTCCTGACATCGCGGGCGAAGCAGTCGGAAAAGCTGGGCAGTGTCATATCCAGGACGGCCGGGCTCATGGATCCGCTGCAGGAACTGATCCTCAGTGCAAAGGAGCTGGCACAGGTGGCGGGCAGCGGCACGGGTCTGGAACACAATGACCAGGATGCGATCGAGTCCTGCCGGAAACGGCTCGTAAAAGAAAGGGACTCTCTGGCCAGAAACCTCAGCACGCTGGAGGAGGCCCAGGGAGTCATGGAGCGCAAGTATATCCGTGTGCCGGTAGTTGGAGTCATTAATACAGGCAAGAGTACATTTCTGCACTCAGCACTGGGCGGCGGTATGAGCGACGCGGTGAAGGAAAATCTGTTTCCCAGTGCGGGTGCGCATAAATCATGTACGGGCACACGCACGGTTCTGATCTATGACAACGATACCGAAAGCGTTATGGTACTGGCGCGGTTTAAGGATAAGCTGACATTTTTAAACGACTGCAGGCAGTCTGTCCGCCGTATGCGCAAGGTGCTGGAAAGCTTAGACGCCGCTGGCCGGTTTACAGAGCTGTGCGGCCTTCAGGAAAAACTCACAAACGAATCCGATGCGATCGCCCTCTTAAGCAGATATTATCAGTCAGAGGAATTTAAGGATCTCTGCAATATCCAGTACAAGGACGAGCGGGACGCGGAATCGGTGCACGATTTCTGTTCTTTTGTACATTTTTCAAAAAATCAGGATTACTCGGAAGACAGAATGGATCTTGGGGCGGCTAAGAACTATTTCAGCATGAGTGATCTCATGAAAAGCTGGGAAGAAGGCACAGGTTATAGCATACAAATACCACCGGAGCACGAATTTGAACTGGTGAAGAATTTTGTCTGCAAATATGATCCGGGCATGGAACCAGGCGCAAAGCGCTATACGACATATTGCAGTGTGCAGGTGGTTGAGATCAGGGGAAACCTCTGCGGGGAGATCGCCGGCCTGGAGCTGATCGACAGTGTGGGTGCGAATGATGACGCGATCAGCAATGAGGACCAGATGCGGATATTGATGCAGAACAGCGATGCCATGATCCTGCTGGAAAGGCCGCAGCCTCTGTCCCATGGGGGATGGGCTATCGGTGACAGTATCCGGTTTGTCAGGGAGCAGAAGAAGGTGCCAAACCAGTTTTTGTATCTGGTTTATAACTGTTATAACAACAATATGACCATTCCTTCAGACCTGTCGCTTGACATAGACAATGCACACAAATACTATGCTGGAGACTGTAAGAGGGTCTATGTCTCCGATGTTGGGGAGTGGGAGGAGGTGCAGTCCAAAATGCTGGTGGACATGCTGGTAAACCTGTCCAACAGCGTGGAGGAGACACACAGGGAATATCTGAATCGGGCAGAGCACGCGAGATCCGATATTTCCAGCAGTATTCTTGCGATCCGACAGACCGCGGAAAGTCTGGGACAGATCTGTATCACGGAAAATGAGAACGCCTCGGAGAAGAAAAAGAATATCGAGAAGATCCTTCAGCAATTGTTTGGTGAGGTGGAAGAGCTGACGGCCGGGACGCGGGATGAAAACAAGACGCCATTAAAGATCAGGGCAAATGCGATCACGGAAAAACTGGTAGAGAATCTGAACCTGGATACCAGGTCTGTTGATTTTAACACGGCGTACGAGTATGTGTCCGCGACGGGGCCGCGGTATATTTACAACCGCTATGCAGCGTTTTTGTGCATGTACGCACATATGCTGGAGGATGTGAAACGACAGTACAATATTCTGAAAAGCGATATCGATACATATGTGGAGAATAAGAGACAGGAGCTCTTAAAGATCCTCTGGGAAAGCGGCCGTTTTCGCTGCATTATGAGTGACCTCGACACCGAGGGCAGTGATGTGGTGCCGGGGGCGGATGAGATCTGCGGCTGGCTGAAAAGGGATGCGAGAGCGCTCCTGGCGGATGTGCTCGAAGACCTGCTGCTGCAGGATATCAGGGCAGAGCGTCTGATCGACGGGAGTGTCGGGAAGGTGATCGAACAGTTTGAACCGAAGAACCTGACAGCGGAGCAGCTCTTCGGGCCGCAGCTCTCGGATCCGGATCTGGAAAATGATGAGAGCGCCAAGGCTGCAGCGCTCGTGAGACAGCTTTCCGCGAAAGCGGACGAACTGAAAAAGGCGCTGCTTGAAAGCGTGGCAGGCACTTTGCAGAACATGCCTGACCCGGCTCCTGCGGGGCAGGGAAATAAAAAGGACGACTCCAGCTGGGATAAAATCTTGAACAGTCACCCTTCAGCCAGCGGAAAGACGTCTGATCCGGCTCCGGATCAGAAGATCCCGGTTGTCAGCGGCAGTGCGTTTGATCTGGATCAAAAGGTCCGCAGGGACGTCGTGTGTGATGACATACTGAAAAAATTCCGGGATAAACTGCGCGGAGATGATCTGCCGCAAAACGCGGAACAGCCGGTCAGCCAGCTGTATAATCTGTATGATCACTATTATGATGTGCTGTTGTCTCAGGAGGAGGTCTCACATAAGATGCATCTGAATGAACTCCGTCGTAATACGGATGTCCTGGCAAGGCAGGTGACCGCGCTTTGTCAGAATTGACAAAGGAAATTAGAGTAAAAATACACCTGCTGATGTCGCATGAGAGCCAGGTGTATTTTTGCGTACAGGTCCAAAAATAATACCTATGGGTATCAGAAAGCATTTACCGATAGTTTCTTTTAAAATAGTTACATAAAATATACTATAGTATTATAAAAGAAAAGGAAAATGCTTATGAACAACAAAAGAAAAAATAAAGAGGAACGGGAGCTGTACAAAGATATCGGGAACCGTCTTCTGATGAGGAGAAGAGATCTGCATTACACGCAGGAGCAGATGGCGGAACTGCTGGGAGTGAGCACGGGATTTTATGGAATGATCGAGCGCGGCGAGAAGGCTCCAAGTATCGAGAAGCTGGTGATCATCTATGAGAAGCTGGGGACGGACATCACCTATCTGCTGACTGGTGATGAAAAGCAGGAGCAGTTCCCGGACTATATCGAGAAATGTCCGCGGGAGAAAAAGTATGATTTCGAACAGTTGTTGAAATATGCGCTCAACCTTGCTGATGTCGGGGGATACAGTACGAAATAACATAAGAGAAATAAGGAGATACAAAAGCTGATGCAGGAAGTGAAGAATGCATCTGGGATGCCGCCGGAGGTGGATCAGGATTTTGCCCGCTTCTTGAAGCAGGTACGGATGGAAGCAAAGGTGTCGCTGCAAAAGCTGTCAGAGGGACTTATGACCGCCAGCCAGCTTGCGCGGATAGAAAAGGGACAGCGCTCGGTCAGTAAAAACATGAGGGACTGTCTGCTGGGCAGACTGGGAATCTCCAGCGATCTGTATGAAAATCTTTTGGGCGTGGAGGATCATCTGGTATGGGAACGGCAGCGCAGCATACTAAGTGCGATGGAACAGAGAGATTTTGTAAAGGCGCAGGAATTGCTCGCTGTGCACGAGCGGCAGAAGATCAAGGGGATCAAGGATAAGATCAAGCAGCAGTTCTGTCTGGTGATGCAGGCGGAGATCCTGAAGCAGCAGGGAGCAGAACGGTGTGAGATCGGCAGCTGTTATGCAAAGGCGGCTGGACTGACAGTACCAAAAGCAGACCGCCTGTGTGCGTCGCAAATGCTGCTGACCATTCAGGAAGTCAATATTGTTCTGGAATACCATTTTTATCACAGTGGCGCGGATTTTGCAGAGAGATGCAGAACCCTGATAGCGTTTGTGGAGGGCTCGTTATACGATGCCTTGTCAAGAGCAAAGATCTATCCCAAGATCGTCTACTATTACCTTCGGGAGAGATTTTCGGAACAGGGCGGACGGTTCACAGACGGTCTGGGAGAGTGCCTGGAACTCTGCAACAGGGCAGTCGAGATGCTGCGGGATACCGGACGGGCGTACTTTTTGCTGGAATTGCTGGAGATGAGAATAGAGATCGTAAAGCGTATGGGGGACGATTCCGGGGACGCCCGTACATTGCTCCGGGAGAGCACAGAACTGGCGGAGCTGCTGAAAGAACTCTATGCAGAGTATGGATTGACAGCGTACATGCAGGACTGTGCTTATCTGTATCAACAGCGATGGGTATTCTATATCGGTGATGTCCTGCGTATCCGCAGAAAGATGTTTGGAATGACGCAGGAGGAGCTGTGTGGTCTGGACTGTTCGGTAAAGTCACTGCGCAGGACGGAGAAAAAGGAAGCGGACATGCAGCATGAGGCGGTCAGTGTTCTGCTGAGGCGGCTTGGTTTGTCCAAAGAGTTTCAACGGGCACGACTTGCGTCCAATGACAGGGAAGGGCTGAGACTGATGGAGGCGCTTTCGGTTAGCTGTAATAATTTTGAACCGGAACAGATGAGAATAATTTTAAATCAGATGAAAGAAAAGGTTTCGAATGAAATACCAGAAAATCAACAGTATTTTATGGATGCGGAAGCATGGATGGATTGGTTAAGCAACAAGATTACAAAGGAAGAATTTGCAAGAAAGGAAGAGGAGGCTCTGTGGTGTACACTGAAGGTAAATGATTTGTATGATATGGATGAAGTGTATTTGACAGAGATGGAGATGATGTGTATTCGTCAGAGAATCCGGATGCTGTCTGATGTGGACAAAAGAAAATGTATTGATTTCCTCATTCGTTTTTTTGAAAATTATAATAAAAGGAATATATTATCAGACTTTATAGCAATGTATGAGTGTGTTGTAACATGCATTATATGTGAACTTGGAAATTTGAAAGAGCATCAACATTCTACTGATTTAGCCAAAAAGATATTAAAAGAATGCTTAAAGTGTAGAAGAGTATGGGGAATTGATGAATATCTCTATGAGATTTCGTGGAATAAAGATGAAAAAATGACTGAAAGTTTAGAACAATGCATATTATTCAGTCATTTTTGCAATCGAACATTTTATGAAGAATTTTATCTTAAGAAGTTGTATCAATCATGAATGCCGCCAGGATATGGCAGATCACTGCATGGTGCTACGCCTTCTTCCTCCGAGTAAGAGCCTGTGCCTTCAGCAGTATTATTGGCAATGACCGCGCCGTTCTGTACGATAATGACCAGGGCAAGCATCATCATCAGTTTTTTGAGATTAAAATGTTTCATTTGAGTATTCCTCCATTCATCAATTTGTAATGCGTAAAACGATATGACATAAACTATATTATTAATATAACCATAATTTGGTGATTACACAAGGGACAGAGTTGGCCAAAAAGAGTACTGGTCAATTCTGTCCCTCGTTGGCATCGGAAACGGCAGGGAGGTTCGTATTTGCAAATATCTTCGCAAAATGCTATGATAAATAAAAACTGTTTAATGGAGAAAGTCATGAAAATGAAGATCAACGTATTGTTCCTGTTACTGATTATGACCGTATTATTGTCTGGATGTCAGAAAAATGATCCAGTCCCTTTGGAGGAAGTACAGATGCCCGGTTCTGATACGGTCAATCTGACTGTGTGGGGAGCGGCAGAGGATGAGGAACTGCTCCGGCAGATCATTGACAGGTTTGCACAAGCGCACAGCGGACAGGCAGATCTTGTGATCACATATCAGCCCCAGAGTGAGAGCAGCTGCACCAATGCGCTGATGGCGGATCTGGAAAACGGCGCGGATGTATTTGCATTTGCGGATGACCAGCTGAATACGCTGGTGGCTTCCGGCGCCTTGGATCCTGTGGAAAATGCGGAATCAGTGCGGCAGTCCAGTCTGCCCGAGGCTGTGGCGGCTGCTTCGGTCGGCGGCACGCTTTATGCCCTGCCGCTGACAGCGGATAACGGTTATTTCCTCTATTATGATAAACAATATTTTACGCAGGAAGATATCACATCTTTGGATCGGATGCTGGATATCGCCGCGGAGCACGGCAAGAAAATCTCGATGGAGTGGTCTTCCGGCTGGTACGTGTATTCACTGTTCGGAAATACGGGAATGACAGTCGGACTGAACCCAGACGGGATTACGAATTACTGTACGTGGAACAGTACAGACGGGAAGATCAGGGGAATCGATGTGGCGCAGGCCATGCTTGATATTGCAGGGCATCCCGGATTTATCAGCACGGATGACGCCGGGTTTCTTGAAGGTGTACAGAACGGGACGATCATCGCGGGCGTCAACGGCGTGTGGAACGCTGTCGCTGTGGAGGAAGCCTGGGGCAGCGGCTATGGAGCGGCGAAACTGCCAACGTACATGTGCGGAGGGCAGCAGGTTCAGATGGCGTCGTTTTCCGGCTATAAACTGATAGGAGTCAATGCCTATTCGGAACATAAGATGTGGGCGGCAAGGCTGGCGGAGTGGATCACAAATGAGGAGAATCAGAAACTGCGTTTTGCACAGCGGGGTCAGGGACCAGCCAACATTGTTGCGGCTTCTTCTGAGGAAGTGCAGAGCGCTCCGGCGATCGCCGCGCTGCTGGAACAGTCTGAATTTTCATATATCCAGCGCATCGGCGGGAACTATTGGGATCCGGTTACTGCGTTCACGGCAGAGATCCTGGCGGGAAACCCGTCAGGGAAAAGTCTTCAGGACCAGCTCGATATCATGGTTGAGGGGATCACAGCCCCGTAAGTTCATTTGGCAAAGGAGTACCAGAAGTGATGAAAAATATCAGTTTGAAACATCGTTTGATCATCCCGATCGCCCTTCTGGGGATCGTGGCTGTTTTATCCAATATCCTCTCGATCCTCAATATCCGCAATGTAAATATGAGCGCTGCCAATATCGCAGATAACTACATGGACGGCAAGGACAGGCTGGCAGAGATCTGTCAGTCCTCCATGAATATACATAAGATGGCGTTGAGCCACATTGTTGCCACGGACTATGACACGATGACGACGCTGGTCGGGCAGATCAAGCAGGAGGAGGCGCTTCTTGAGGAAAAGCTTCAGGAGTTTGAACAGTATGTGATGCCAAAGGACCGTGCACAATATGAAGTGCTGTTGTCAGATTACGATTCGTTTCGGCATGCGCTGGTTTTCCTCGTCTGCGCCAGCGCCAGCCACAGGACACAGGATGCGTATGGGTTTGCGAACGGGGATGTCGCCCTGTATGCCGGGGCGATGGAGGCAGATATCGATGCGCTGAACGCATCGATCGGTGAGCAGACAGCGGCGGCGAGGGAGCAGCTGTCCGCAGCTTATATGATCTCCCTTGCGGTCGGTGTTGCTGCCGCATTGATATGCGTGCTGCTCGTGTTTGCGGATCTGAAGCTGATCGCCAGCTATGTAGTGGTTCCGATCAAAAGTATATTAAAGACGATCAAAGAGAGTTCTGGCCGCATCAATCTGATGACTGGCGAAGTGCTGAAACGAACGCGCGCATCAAGGGCGAGCGCTTCGGATCTGTCCGCGCTGGCGGAACAGCTTTCCACAACCATACAGGAGGTGGCGGGCAATGTGTCTGACATCAATGAGAACGCGGATAGTGTCAGACAGGATGTTCAGGATATGGCAGAGGAGTGCAGTGCCATCACAAAGTACAGCGCCGATATGGACGTGCGGGCGGATGAGATGCAGCAGTCCGCCCGGAACAGTGCAAGGATTACGGGGGCAAAGTTGGAGGAGATCCTGCTTTCCCTGAATGAGGCGATCGCCAAGAGCAGGAGTGTGGATCAGATCGAGAAACTGACAGGTGAGATCCTTTCTATTGCACAACAGACGCAGCTGATCGCCCTGAATGCCGCTGTGGAAGCTGCGAGGTCGGGAAAGGCCGGAAAAGGGTTTGCAGTTGTTGCCGAGGAGGTACGCGATCTGGCAAATTCCAGTCAGGAGGCTGCCAACAGGATTCAGGAAGTCAACAGTGTGGTCACGGCAGCGGTATATAATCTGTCCGACAATGCACAGAATCTGGTCGAGTATATGAGTGGGTCTGTGCTCACGGAATTTCAGATGTATGTGCAGGCTGGCAGCCAGTACAAGGAAGACGCCGCCTATATCCGACGGTCGATGGCGGATTTTCATGAGCGCACGAGCCGGCTGAAACATTCCATGCAGGGGATCGCGGATTCGATCGGTACGATCACGACAGCGATCAGTGAGGGCGCCAACGGCATAACAGGCGCCGCAGGAAATACCAGAAAGCTTGCAGGCGATATGGAGGACATTACGGAGCGCATGGGGGTCAACCAGGAGATCGTCAGGGAATTAGAGAAAGAGACTGTGGTGTTTGATAATCTGTAAAATGGGTTCTATAGTCGTATCGGATCGGTTCGGCAAAAAGGCGAGAGGATAAGCACATGAGGCGGAAGCTTTTGATCGTAGATGACGAAAAGGGTATAGTGGATATGCTGGCGGGTTACTTTGCGGCGTGGTATGATGTGCTGACTGCTTACAGCGGCGGGGAGGCGCTGCAAAAGGTGGCAGCCTGCCCGGATCTGATCCTGCTCGATATCAACATGCCTGGAATGGACGGGCTTGCGATCTGCCGCAATATCAGGGAGTATGTCACATGTCCCATTCTGTTCCTGACAGCGCGGGTGGAGTCGGCAGATCAGATCGTTGGTTTTCGGGCGGGCGCGGATGATTATATCGTGAAACCCTTTGATCTGGACGAGCTGGGGGCGCGAGTCGCAGCGCACCTGCGGCGGGAACAGCGGCGGCAGGGCAGTATGACGGTGCGTTTTTTCGGGGAGCTTGCGATCGATTACGGTGCGAGGACGGCCGCGGTCAACGGTGTGCAGGTGCCGTTTTCCAGAAGGGAGTTTGACATCGTGGAGCTGCTGTCGCTCAATGCGGGACAGGTTTTTGACAGGGAGCGGATCTATGAGACTGTCTGGGGATATGACGGGGAAGGAAACAGCGACACGATCATGGAACATATCCGCAAGATCAGGGCGAAACTTGCAGTGCATACGCGCCATAGTTATATCGATACAGTCTGGGGGTGTGGTTATAGATGGAACGGTTGAAGAATATGGGACTCAGACGTTCCTTTTTTTTGCTCTCAGTGCTCTGCCTTGCGGGTGCGCTGTTATTGACTTACGGGGTTTACCAGACCTGTGCGAGAGTCGCTGACCGGTATCCCACATACGGTGTCGTGATCACTTCCGACGGTATGGTGACGAGCATGGAGGTGCCGACACCCGAACAGGAGCGTGTTCGGGAACTGCTGGGCAGGATTCAGATCCTTGCTGTGCTGATCATTCCGGTGAGCGGGCTGGGACTGGCGGGTATCCTGTTCTACCGGCTGAAGCTGCGGACGCCGATCGCAGTTCTGAACAACGGTACGGAGCGGATCCGCATGCATGACCTTGATTTTTCCATTCCCGAGGTTTCGGCGGATGAGCTGGGACAGATCTGTGCGGCGTTCGAGACGATGCGCGGGGAGTTGATGCGCACCAATCAGGAGCTGTGGCGGCAGGCGGAGGAGCGAAGGCGGCTCAACGCGGCGTTTGCCCATGATCTGCGCAATCCGGTCACCGTGCTGAAAGGAACGGTCAAAATGCTGCGCCAGGGAAACGGGGACGCGCAGGCGCTGGAGCGGCTGGAGACTTACACGCTGCGCATTGAGCAGTATGTGGAGGCGATGGGCAGCATACAGCGGCTGGAACAGATGCCGGTGCATTTTAAGACGGTAAATACGGACCTGCTGCGCGATGAACTGCTGGAGACGGCGAAACTGCTCGCGCCGTCGCATGAAGTGTCGGTCATGGCGCCGGACGCGGCGGATATGGAGCTGGATCATGGGATTTTTCTCACAGTGGCAGAGAATCTGATCGGAAACGCGGCGCGCTATGCGGGAGGGAGGCTGGAGATCTGTCTGCGGATAACACAGGCTTCTGATGAAAACAGACTGATCCTGTCGGTGTGTGACGATGGTGTGGGTTTTCCACAGGAGCTGCTCCAGAACGGACCCAAACCGTTTGGCAGAAAAGAGGCGGATGCGGTGCATTTCGGCATGGGGCTGTACAGCAGCCAGATGCTCTGCGCCAAGCATGGCGGGGAGCTTTTGCTGAAAAATCGGCCGGAGGGCGGCGCGGTGGCGACGGCGGTTTTTGGTATCAGGCTGTAAAAAGCTTGACTCCGTTACTCTAATGTGTTAGTGTAAATATATACTCTAACACATTAGAGAAGGGGGATATGTAATGGAAACGCCCAAAATATTTGAGAGTGAGTATCGTTTCTGTCTGATCCTGTGGGAGCATGAGCCTGTCGGCAGCGGGGAGCTGGTGCGGTTGTGCGCGGAGCAGCTTGGCTGGAAGCCGACGACGGTCTACACGGTGATCAGGCGCCTTTCGGAGCGCGGTGTCTTAAAAAATGAAAACGCTGTTGTGACTTCTCTGGTTTCCAAAGATGAGGTTCAGGCGGCGGAGATCGATGAGCTTGTCGAGAAGAGGTTTGAGGGTTCGCTCCCGGCATTTGTGGCGGCGTTCACGAGGCATAGCAGGATCTCGAAAAAGGAGATCGACGCGGTACAGCAGATGATCGACAGCTACAGAGACCGTTACAGTGCTCCTGATGGGAAAGGGGGCAGCAGATGACTGGTATTTTCCTGAAATCTGTCAATATGGGTATCGCTGCAGGCTGGCTGGTGTTCGCGGTGATGGTCCTGCGGCTGATATTGCGCAGGGCGCCAAAAGGACTGATGCTTGTGCTGTGGGGGATCGTGGCTCTGCGGCTGGTGCTGCCTGCTTCCGTTCAGAGTATCTTTAGCCTGATCCCGAGTGCGGAAACCATCAGTCCCGATATCATGGAAATGCAGGAGCCCCGGATCCACAGTGGGATCACTGCTTTCAACAGTGCGGTCAATCCGGCGATCATGCAGGCATTTGCCCCGAGTCCGGAGGAGAGTGCGAATCCTCTGCAGATCGTTATTCCTGTTGCTGCGGTCTGCTGGATCGCGGGTATTGCTGTCATGCTGCTGTATGCGGTGATCCGTTACTGGAGGCTGCTCGGACGTATTCGGACTGCCGTGCTGGTACTGCCTGGTCCAGGGGGCACTGCCGGCGCGGCGCGGGTCTGTGTATATCAGAGTGAATATGTCGATTCGCCGTTTGTGCTGGGATTCCTGCGTCCCCGCATCTATCTGCCGTTTTGCATGGCACCGGAAGATCTGGAATATGTCGTCGCGCACGAGCAGGCGCACATCAGACACCATGACCAATGGTGGAAACTGGCCGGTTTTTTCCTGCTCTCTCTGTATTGGTATGATCCTGTGATCTGGGCGGCGTACTGCCTGTTCTGCAGGGATTTGGAGCTTGCCTGTGACGAGCGGGTCGTGCGGGATCTTGGCGCCGCGCAGCGGGCAGATTACGCGGAAGCGCTGCTCTCCTGCAGTGCGCGGCGCAGCACGGCGGCGGTCTGCCCGCTGGCTTTTGGGGAGACGGGCGTGGCGGAGCGTGTGCGGAATATACTGCATTATAAGAAGCCTGCGTTCTGGCTGATCGCGTCGGCGGCGTTCGTCTGTATGGCTGTTGCAGTCTGTTTTTTGACCGACCCGAAAGAAGATATTGAGGAAAACATGCAATGGGATGTCCGCCCTGCGATCCTGATGGATTCGTCCAGATACATCGATCCGTATATGCCGGCGTCGAAACTTCCTTACGGGTATGTGTATGCCGGGATATTGGACGCGGCGCAGGCCAATGACACGGGATTGGAGGGGTGTGCGTATTATACAAGTCCGTATAACAAAGATTATATGTATGTGTATCAGGAGTGCGGCATGCCGGCGGGCACGCATGAGATCGACTCGGCACTGCGGCAGTACATGTATCAGCCGTGGCTCAGGGAAGGAAGCGGGGACGGAAGGAACCGGCTGACACTGGAGGAGGTGCAGCGGCTTTCCGAGTTTGGGGAGGAACTGACATGGACGGATTTCATGCAGTGGTATGATCATGTGGAGACAGGGTCGGGGCTGTATATCCAGGTGTATGAGATCGATGGGACGTTTTCCCTCTGGATCGGCGGCGGTCTTATGACGGATGCGCCAATGTATATCTATCTGCAGACGAATGCGGATCCGAAGGACCGCGTGGAGATCCGGACACAGGATGTTTGGGCGTTTATCGGTGCGCATCTAGTAGAAACGGGAAACCTGGATGGTGGTCTGTCTGCAAGGTGAAGGGAAGGCCGCGTCGTGATAAGTGTTGCTGAAATGTATGAAAAATGGTAGAGTTATTATGCAGGGCGGAATGGAGGAGACGGACATGGAAGTAAAACATGGACTGGGTTATCAGAATTATGAGAAGATGATGTTGAATCATATATTTTATATTGACAAGACGGATTTTATCAGGGAATGGTGGGATTATGCGGATGAAGTCACGCTGATCACGCGCCCGCGCCGGTTCGGGAAGACGCTCAACATGAGCACGGTCGAGTGCTTTTTCTCAAACCGATACGAGGGCAGGAGCGATCTGTTCGAGGGGCGCAGGGTCTGGGAGGACGAGGAGCTCCGGGCGCTGCAGGGAACCTATCCTGTCATTTTCATGTCCTTTGCGGGGGCAAAGTCGGGGTATGACGATCAGGACGGGAATGTTGCCAGGAAGATCAGGGCAGAGGGAATGAAGACAGCTGTGAAGAAAGTCATCGCCCAGACGTATAAAATTTTTGAAGACATCATGAAGTCGGCGCTATTTAGCGATGCGGACAGGGAGTACTATGCATCAGTGAAAAAAGATATGCCGGACGAGACTGTTGCCACAGCCATTAGTTTCCTTAGCATGTACCTTGAGAAATTTTATCAGAAAAAGGTGATCATTCTTCTGGATGAGTATGATACACCGATGCAGGAGGCGTGGGTTCATGGTTACTGGAATGAGGCGGTTGCGTTTTTCCGGGGTTTTTTGTGAATACATTCAAGGCAAATAGGAGTATGGAGCGCGGGCTGATCACGGGGATCACCAGGATATCAAAAGAATCCATCTTCTCAGATCTGAATCATCTCGAGGTAGTGACCACCACTTCTGACAAGTATGCGGCCAGCTTTGGGTTTACGGAGGAGGAGGTTTTCAGGGCTCTTGACGAAACAGGGCTTGGAAGGCATAAGGAAGGTGTGAAAAAGTGGTATGACGGTTTTACATTTGGAGAATATAAGGATATCTATAATCCATGGTCGATCGTATCCTTTATTGGAAAAAAGGGCGCATATGGTACCTATTGGGCGAACACAAGCTCCAACGACCTCGTGAGTAAACTGATACAGACAGGCAATGCCGAGGTAAAGAAGACGGTAGAGGATCTTCTTGCGGGGAAAAGTTTTGAGGCGCCGACCGATGAGCAGATCGTATTTAACCAGTTAGACGGCAATACGAATGCGATCTGGAGCTTTCTGTTCGCATCAGGTTACCTGAAAGCGATCAGCAGGGAACCGCTTCGTGCGGACAGGACAGGCGATGTGAAATATACGCTGATGCTCACGAACAGGGAGGTCTGTCTCATGTTTCAGAAAATGGTCAGAGACTGGTTCGGGAAGGACGATGTGTCGGCGTATTACAATGAATTCATCAACGCCCTGCTGCAGGACGATGTGCGCAGGATGAACACGTTCATGAACAAGGTCGCGCTGAACACGTTCAGCTATTTTGACACTGGAAAGAGACCGTCGGGGGAGACGCACCCAGAGCGTTTTTACCACGGGTTCGTGCTCAGCATGATCGTAAATCTCGCAGACCGGTACAGGGTGACCTCGAACCGTGAAAGAGGAGAAAACGAGCGTTGCTCGTTTGGACGGTATGATGTGATGATAGAGCCGTTTGACAGAAAGGAAAAGGCGTTTATCTTTGAGTTCAAGGTGATCGACGAGGATGATGATGAGAAAACGCTCGAGGATACAGTGGCGAACGCGCTGGTACAGATCGAGGAAAAACAGTATGAGGCAGCACTTATCGCCAGCGGTTTTGCGCCGGAAAATATCAGAAAGTATGGATTTGGATTTCAGGGGCAGAAGTGCCTGATCCGATAAGGGACTAGTACAGTGTTTTGCATCTGCTTTTGCGGCATGTTTTTGTCACAGAAGCAGATGCAATCTGTCTGATCCTTTCGTTGCAATGTCGGTATGTGCAAACACGCTCTGGGAAATATTTTACTTGACTTTTAAATCTTACAAGCGTAATATTAAGAAAAACGCGAGGAGCTGGTCTAATGTATAGAAAAGATGGCGATGGTCAGGCAGGCATAGCCTGTTTTAGAATAGCGGGTTATTTTCTGATTATGATGATGGTTATGGTCATGATGCCGGCCTGCAGCCGCCAGCCGCAGGAGGCGCCGGAGATCGTGCTGTTTGACAGCAGTGGTCAGATGCCGCCAGAGGTGGAAAAAGACGCAGGAGCACAGCAGGTTGCTGTGCTCTATCGCGCGGTCTGTGAGGAGTCTGCGCAGGAAGATCTGGTGCAGAATATGGTCTGGCGGCTGGGGGAGAACGGATACGCCGCAGTGGACAGCGGCAATCAGATCGATATGACGAATGCAGAACAGGTATTGGCATTCTGCAGTGCGGTTGATGCAGGGGAGACCGCCAAACTCTCCATCATCGAGATCATCAGCATGGAAGGGACGGCGTGCGGATTCCGCAAATATGATTTCAGCACAGAAAACGGCAAAGTCGATGTCGTCAGGGGATACTATCGTTTTGACGGGGATGGGAATCTTCTGCACGAGGATACGGTGCGTTATCCTGCGGATGTCTGGCAGTATACGGAGGAAGGGTATCTGATATTCGAGGGGTGTTATTTTGCGGATGATTATTATATTATTTCCCTGACGGATGAGGCGGAGCACACTGCACTCAGGGTGGCACCGCTGGATGCCGGATACAGGGAGCTGTATCAAAAATACATTCAGCCTGTCGGTTATGAGGACAATGATCTGTTTCTTGTCAACTGGAGCGAGGAGGACGGCATTGGCTTTGGAAACCTGGATTTCTACGATCTTTTTGACAGGTTTTATCCGATGGCCTGTCAGAAGCCGAGTCCCTATACCGCCTGCGAGAATCCGGGAGTCGGATTTGTATACAGGATCACAGAAAGCGAATTTGAGGACGTGATCACTGCTTATCTCAATGTGGACCGCAGCGTGATCCGGTCAAAAACGACTTATTTTTCAGAAGATAAGTCCTATGAGTACAAGCCGCGGGGACTTTATGAGGCAGGCTGTTCCAACATGCCTTATCCGGAGGTTGTAGGATGCGCTGAGAATGCGGATGGGACGATCACACTGACCGTGAACGCGGTCTTTGCATACGAGAACACATCGAGGGCATTTACCCATGAGGTTGTGATCCGGCAGTTGGAAGAGGGCGGGTTTCAGTATGTCTCCAACAGGGTGACCGGGGGAGACTGTGATGCGTGGTGGCATACAGAGCGTCTGACGACACAGGAGTGGGAGGAGGTCTATGCAGGCCATGCGTCTGAGGAAACCAGTGCGGCTGAGGGAGGATCGGAAGCGGACGATGTGCTCTGGTATCTTCCGCAGGCGGATAGCTGTTTGCTGACGGAGGCAGAGCGGGAGGAACTGCAGGACACTGCACTGGAGGCGGCAGGGAGGGCCGGCGAGGTATACCGGGATATGGAGATCGAGGAGGGGGCATCGTATGCTTCCAATGTCAGGGATTTTGGCACAGCGCAGTGCAGGGAGGTGACAGCGCTTCTGGGAGAGGCGGGCTATGTCAGCATTTCAGATCAGATGAACATGCAGAACTACGAGAAATTTGAGGCATTTTACGATGCGTATATGCAGGGACGGGACGCCATGGTGACTGTTTTTGACGTGATGCAGGACGGACTGATCGGTGCGCTCACCTTTGTGTACAGAAATGATGGCACGGAGGGGGAAATTCAGACCTGCTATATAGGGATCGGATGGCGGGAGGGCGGGGAACCCGCGATAAAAAACACTTTGGTCAGCGACGTGGCGAAGATACACATGACAGACAGAGGATATTTTATCTATACGTATGAGGAGCAGATCGTTCACACTGATGCCAACCAGTATCTGCGGGTGCGGCCAATGTCAGAAAAGTGCAGGGAACTTACGGAGAAGTACGTATCCGGACTGAGTTTTGTGAACTACAATGCCTTTGCGGTCAACTGGGACAGCAGCGATGTGGAAAAGATCCTGATGCCCTGTATGTTTGAGGACATCTACTGCATCGATACGGGGAGGTTTCTGAGAGCTGAAAATGACCAGATACCGGCAGAAGTCTATGAGCGGATCATGACGACATATTTTCCGGTCTCAAGAGAAATGCTGCGGTCGAAATGCGGATACGACGCGGCCAGTGATAGCTATCCGTATGAGATGATCTTTGCGGTCCCGCATGCGCCGTTTGGGGAGGTCGTCGATTACAGCATCAGCGCAGATGGCACGATCACGCTGTTTGTGGAAGGGGTGTGGATCGATTATGACACGGACTGCGCTTTTACAAGCGAGATCGTGGTGCAGCCGTTTGCGGACGGTACATTTCGATACCTGTCCAACAGGATTTCGTCTGACAATGACGCGTTTGTTCAAATGTATTCATGATGGTTCGGGGGATATACCATGTTTTGAAAAAAGTTTTAAAAAAGTACTTGCTTTTTTCTGGAACATGGTATATACTGAATAACGTGCTACGGAGTGGAGCACAGATTAAAGAAATATTGATATAGCGCTATCGCCAAACGGTAAGGCAACGGACTCTGACTCCGTCATTTCAAGGTTCGAATCCTTGTAGCGCTGTGAAACCCTGGTAAGTTGGATTATCAGGGTTTTTTTAAAACTGTCGGCCGTTTTTCAGAGAGGATTCGGGATCGCTGGAGACAGTCTGGCGGGTGTTGTTCGATGATCGATGGAGGCGGCGTACAGGGAAGCGGCGCAGATGATGGAAAAAATAAAAGGAAGAACAATTGTATGAAGATTGACAGACAGAGAGCCCTGGCGGCATTTGAAGAATATACGGATCAATATGACATCACTGACGAGAAAGTGAGATTAAAGATCGACCATACGTACAGGGTGTGCGCACTGTGTGAGCAGATCGCTGCGCAGTCGGGAGCTGACGAAGATGAGGTCGAACTGTCCTGGCTCACCGGGCTGCTGCACGATGTGGGGCGCTTTGAGCAGCTAAAGCGGTATGGCACATTTATCGATGCGCAGTCCATAGACCACGCGGAGTTCGGTGCGGATATACTGTTCAAAGAAGGAAAGATCAGGGATTATGTGGAGGATGCGTCGGAGGATGAACTGCTCGAGAAGGCGGTCCGCTGTCACAGCGCATACCGCGTTCCCGAGGATTATACGCAGCGCGAGAGGAAATTTGCGGATCTTCTCCGCGATGCGGACAAGATCGATATCCTGAAAGTCAATGTCATCGTTCCGATCGAGGAGATCTACAATGTGACGACGTATGAATTAAGGCACTGCAGCGTGACAGCGGCGGTCATGCAGGCATTTTTTGAGGAGCACTGCATACTCAGGAACCTGAAAAGGACGCCCGTCGACAATGTGGTCGGACACATCTCGCTGGCGTATGAGCTGGTCTATCCCGTGAGCTGCCGGATCGTGCAGGAACAGGGATATCTTGAGCGACTGATGGATTTTCACTCGGAGCTGCCGGAGACGAATGAGCAGTTTGCGAAGATACGCGGAAAAATGACACAGTATCTAAGGGACCGAATGAACAAACGGAGATCGGAATGAAGAAGACGAATCTGGACGCCCTGTCCGCCCAATACAGGATATCTGACTATAAGGAGTTCCATGCAAAGGTCATCGCGCTGATCGACAGCCAGAAGATCAAGCCGGTGAAGGCGTCGGGAAAAAACGGAAAGTCGCCGGCCCTGTACAGGGAGTACTGGATCATCGAGGAGAAGCAGGATATATCGCGGTATGTCGATGAGCTGAACTATGAGATCGTACCGTCTATTTCCACAGACTATTACCGGGCGCACATCGACCAGTACATTCAGGACAGGCAGTGGGTCCTGCTCTTGAACGATTATATCAAAAAGGATCATTTTATGACACTGATGTCGGAAAACGAGCGCAGCTTTGACATCTGGCACAGGGAGAAATTTTTAAAGCAGGAGCAGGGAAAAAAGATCCTGAAGCGATGCGGATTGGATACGTCGTTATTGAATTACTACAGGACGACGGAGCCGATCGCATATTACTGCGTGACGAGACATGCGCCGCAGAACCTGCTGGTCATTGAAAATAAAGATACATTTTACAGTATGCGCAAGTGTCTGATGCGGAGTGGGCAAAATGATGTGCATGCGATCTGCGGTTCACCGATCGGCACTCTGATCTATGGCGCGGGGAAGGGGATCATCGCGGCATTTTCTGATCTTGAGATCAGCGGCGAACCGTACATGTTGGAACAGGGAAACAGCGTTTTATATTTTGGCGATCTGGACTATGAGGGAATCGGCATCTATGAAGGCTTTGCGCTGACCTATGGCGAACGGTATGATATCCGGCTTTTTCAGCGAGCGTATGAGCTGATGATCGAAAAGGCTGACCGCATCGGTATCGACAGTCTTCCGCGAACGAAGGAAGGACAGAACCGGAACATTGACAGCGTATTTTTAAGCTGCTTTTCACAGCGGCAGCAGGCGAAGATCAGGGCGGTCCTGGAACAGGAGCGGTATATTCCACAGGAGATATTGAACATAGAGGATATGGTTTAGGGCAATGCAGTATGAATTTTTAAAGCAGTTTTCCAGGAGGATGAAGCATGTCGGAATGTATGCCCTGCTCCTACAGAACAGCATGGCGAAACAGACATGGAAGCAGTACGGATTCATAAAAATGGACGAGCAGGTCAACATGATCTTTGCGGTGATGTTGTATATCATGGAGCAGTCGCTCAGGGAGGAGAGCTGCACGATGGACGATATCGGAGCGTACATCGACGATCTCAACGCAGGCTTTTTTCAGAAGGATATGTCCTATGACGACTGCAAGAGGCTGGGTGATTTTATCGTGAATGTCATTCTGTCCAACGAGGGCAGGGCGATGTATTTTGACGGTTTTGACTTTGACGGCAGGGCGTACAGGAGCATGAACATCAGTTATATCGCAAACCGCATCATCTATGTGGATGAGGGTGTGAAGAGAACGTCCTACTATCTGACGGAGGACGGCTACAATCTGATGCTCTCCACACTGGAGATCGAGAATAACATGAAGCTCACGATCCATGAGATGATCTTCAAGCTCCATCTGGAGAAGCAGAGCTATGACAAGGCGGTCGACGAGATCAAAAATGTCTTTAATTTCATGCGGATCCAGCTGCAGAAGATCGAGGAGGCGATGCTGCGCGTGCGGCGCAACGCGCTGAGCTATTCCGTGGCGGATTACGAGGTGCTCATGCACGAGAACATGGAGACGATCGGAGACACGAAGGAAAAGTTCACGGGATACCGCGAGATGGTCAGGTTCAGGGCGTCCGAGCTGGAACAGCAGAATATCAATGTGCAGAAGCTTGATGCCGGGGAGGAGGAGAAACTGGAAAATCTCCGCATCATCGAAGGGTATCTGAACAGGACGCTCGATGAGCACCAGAAGATCCTGAACCTGCATTTTGACTTGAAGCTGCTGTACGACAGGGAGCTGCAGTCGCTCGCCCAGATGTCGCTGATCCAGCGGTTTTCCATGCGGACGGAGCTCTACGACAAAGTGCTGGATGATCCGCAGTATCTCGAAAACGCGGACATCTTTTTAAGGCCGCTGTTTCACCAGCAGATCCCACAGATCTATAATCTGAATAAGTGTACGGGGCTGCAGCGCCCGATCCGGAAAAAGGCGGTGGAGGACGCGGACGAACTGCTGGATTTCGACGAAAAGCAGTGGCAGGACGAGCTGGAGCGCAGAAAGCGCGAAAAGCTGAAAAAGTATGAGGACGCACTGGCATTTATCATCGATACAGCGTTGGAGAAGGGGAGTCTGTCGCTGTGCGGGCTGAAAGGGATCCTGGACGGGGACGCGGCGGCGAGAGAGATCTGCATTCCGACGATTGATGTGTTCAAGGAGATCATGGTGGAGCTGATCAGAAACCGCGAGATCTCCATGGATACACTGCGGAAGGAAAAGAGCGAATACATCTCGGAGCAGGTAAATGATTTTCAACTGAATGAAATGCTGCTTGGCCTGACGGAACAGGGAACGGATCATTCTGAAAAAAGAAGGAAGATCACAAAGATCATCACGGAGCGGTCAAACGATGGAACGGTTGTGGCGTTTGAGAATGTGACAGATGCGTTTGGCAGTGAGAGGACGATCCGCTGTACGAATGTGGTTATAACCCTAGAGCGTGTTTGAAAAATGCTTTCCGTCAGATGTGCGTCACAGTTTGTGGGAGATTTGTGCCAAATGAGGGAGGCGTAGCGGGCTACGTCGACTGAATTTGACGCAAATATCGCGCAAAGTGGTGAATACGACGCATACGCGTCGTTATATAGATGGCGGGAATGATTTTTCAAACACGCTCCAGTCACGGAGTGAATATGTGCGCATGATATGGAGGGATCGGTATGGCGTATGAAATGGAGGAGGTACGTCTCAGTCAGCAGATATTTTATTACCTGTTAGAGCATTTCGAGCTGAGGGAGGACGAGGCGGCAACGCTCTACAGGGCGTATGTGGAGAATGAGCAGGTGCAGCTTCTGGTCAAGAGCCAGGGGCACGAGGCGCAGAGCAGTATCGAGCGATACGGCGATGTGATCTATCTGATCCCCAGGGAGGAGAATGTCTTTCTGGGGTTCTCTAAGGCAAAGTTAAAGGAGATCCTCTGCAAGTCCGGCGGTACGGACAAGGATTTTTACCTGTCGCAGTTTGTCATACTGACACTTCTGTCAGAATTTTATGACGGGCAGGGAGCGAGTGCCAAGTCGAGGGACTATATCCGGGTGGGCGAGCTGCAGAACTGCGTGGCGGACCGGTTAAAGAGCGGTGTGGAGCACACGACGGACGAGGATGAGGAAAAGAATGGACTGGCTTTTCGGAACATGCAGAAGGCGTACGAGGCGCTGAGATCCGATGAGCGCGGTTCGAGGGCAAGGACGACGAAGGAAGGGTTTCTGCACCATATCCTGATCTTTCTCGAGAACCAGGGACTGGTCGAATATGTGCAGGAGGACGAGATGATCAAGACGACGAAGAAGCTGGATAACCTCATGGACTGGAACCTGCTCAACCAGAACAATTACCAGCGCATACAGAAAGTGATCCAGGGAGAGCTATCATGAGTAAAATAAACGCGGTGAGATTTATCAATCTCAATTACAATAACAATACCATGCGCATCAGCGACGACACGTTTCAGATGAGCGGCAGAAGTACGCTGATGTCACTGCAGAACGGCGGCGGAAAGTCCGTGCTGGTACAGATGATGACAGCTCCTTTTGTGCATAAGCGCTACAGGGACGCCAAGGACAGACCGTTTGACAGTTATTTTACGACCAGCAAGCCGACGTTCATCATGGTGGAGTGGAAGCTGGACCGCGGGGCGGGGTACTGTCTGGCCGGCATGATGGTGCGCAGGAGCCAGTTGACGGAGGATGACGCGGAGAATGCGCTTGAGATGGTCAGTTTTATCTGCGAGTACCAGAGCCGATGCGGGCAGGACATCTACAATCTGCCGGTGGTCGAGAAAAGGAATAAGGAGATCGTGCTGAAAAATTACCGCGAGTGCAGGCAGTTGTTCGAGACGTACAAAAAGGATCACACGATGCGGTTTTTCTGCTATGACATGAACAACAGCGCCCAGTCAAAGCAGTATTTTGACAAGCTTGCGGAGTACCAGATCTATTATAAGGAATGGGAAAATATTGTCCGCAAGATCAACCTCGAGGAGTCGGGCCTCTCGAAGCTTTTTGCCGACTGCAGGGACGAGAAGGGGCTGATCGAAAAGTGGTTTCTGGATGCGGTGGAGAACAAGCTCAACAAGGAGAAGGACCGCATGAAGGAGTTTCAGAATATCATCGAGAAATATGTGATCTCCTACAAGGCGAACCAGTCCAAGATCGAGCGCAGGAACACGATCCGCCAGTTTAAGGAGGATGCGTCAGAGATCGCCTCGTCAGCCGGGGAATACAAGCTGGTGACAGACGAGGTGGAGGAGCAGGAGAACCGTATCGCCGGTTTCAGGGATCTGCTCGCGCAGATGGAGACGGCGCAGAATGAGGCGAGGGACGGGCTTCTTGCGGACAAGGCAGCATGTGCAAAGGAGCTTGCGCGCATTGAGTACGAGAAGTACTCCTACGATATCGTGAATCTCATGGAGGAGCTGCGTTTTCATGTGAGCAACCGCGATATGATCGGCGTGGAGCGGGATGCGCTGGAGATGGAGATCGCGCAGACCGAGCTGCTGCTGCACAAGATGGAGCTCGCAAAGCAGAGGGAGCAGGTGGAGGAGGCGGGGCAGGACGAAAGCCTGATCAGAGAACGCCTGAGTGTGATGCGTGAGGGGGAGAACAGGCTCGAGCCTGAGCGCAGGGCGCTCGGAAGGGCGCTGTGGGCGCATTACGGACAGCTTGTGAAGGATACGCAAGGACAGCTCGGTCAAAATGAGTCTGCCCATCGGGAGGAGAGCCAGAGGATCAATGCGCTTTTGGAAAAACAGCAGTGGCTTGACGAGAATATTATCCGGCTCATTGCCGATATCAGCACTTACAGGGAGCGGCAGAATGGATTTAGCCGCGTAGAGGACCGCTTCAACGACGAATTTGGGGAAACCTTTTCCAGAAATATTGTTGGGGAGTATGAGCCGGGATTTCTGGATATCAAAGGAGCGCAGTTTCATCAGGAACTTGCGGAGGAGACAAGAAGCTGTACTGCACACAAAAAGCAGCTTGAGAGTGCGAATGAGCGCCATCGGTCGCTGCAGCGTGACATCGAGGATAAGAAACAGGAGCGCATCAGACAGGACTTTCAGCTCGAGGATCTGGAGCGGGAAAGGACGGCGTATGAGCAGGAACTTTCCGAGCGGCTGGTCATGATGCGGTATTTTGGCGTCGAGCCGGGAGAGCAGTGGAACATGGACAGGATCCTTGCCGCGGCGGATCGGATGCTTGCCGGGTGCGAGCAGGCAAAGCGCATGCTCGAGAAGGAGGAGGACGCGCTGCAGAAGGAATATACACGCCTCACACAGGGCAAAGTGCCCGAGCTTCCCAAGGATACGCTGGCACTGTTTGACAGGCTCCACATCAATGTCGTCTACGGCATGGACTGGCTGAAGAACAACGGCTATCCGGGACAGAGAAATGAGGAGATCGTGCGAAAGCAGCCATTTCTGCCGTATGCGCTGATCCTGTCGAAGCAGGATATGAAGACCCTCTCCGAGCACGACAGGGAGGTTTACACCTCCTTTCCGATCCCGATCATACCGCGTGAGCGGCTGGAGGAGACGATGGCGGCACAGGCTGGAGGGCTGCTGGAGCTGTCGGGAGTCAGTTTCTTCATGTGGTTCAACGAGAAGCTGCTGGACGAGGAGGCGCTGCGCCTGCTGATCCTGGAAAAGGAAAAACAGATCCGGCAGAAGAAAGAGCAGACTGCGGTGCGGAAAAGGGAGTACGAAGAATACTTTGAGAAGAGGGAACGGCTGAAAAATCAAAAGCTCACAAAGGAAGCCTATGACAAAAACAGGGCGCGGCTGTCAGAAATGAAGGCGGAAGCGGACGAGACAGCCAGCGCGATACAGCGGTTAAAGAGCGATGCGCAGAAAAACGAGGAGCAGATCAACGCACTGATAGCGGATATCGCGAAGGAACAATATTATATAGAAAAGATGCAGAAGCGAGAGAAGCATTTTGACGCATTCCGCAGAGAGTATGAGATCTATACGGAGTGTATGGCGAGTGTGAAGCGGTGCAGAAAAGAACAGGAGCGCCATGAACAGAACAGAAAGCTCGTCCGGGAGAGTCTGGAGGCGGGCAGGGAGCGGCTCCAGAGCATAGAGAGCGCGCATGCAGAGCTTGACAGAAAAGTGCTGGAATACCAGAACAAGTACAGTACATATGAGATGTATCAGCCGGCCGAAGGCGAGGGAGAAAAGACAGAAACAGAGCGCACGGAAAACGGGCATGCAGACAACCTGAATACAACAGGTGCGCACGCAGAAAGCGGCAAAACGGAGACTGAGAAATCGGCAATGGGAACTGCCAGTGATATTCAGATACCGAAAACCGCGCAGGAGCAGGAGGCGCGCTACGAGGCGATCACCTCCCGGATGTCCATGCAGGTGCAGGATCTGGAAAAGCAGCTGCAGAAGACCTCCGCGCATCTCAACAAGCTGCGGAAGGAACTCGAGCGCCTGTCCAAAAAGTACGGTCTGTCTGAGTCTGACTGGATCGGGACGATCTACAGCGAAAAGGAGGAGATCCATCAGGAGATCCTGCTCGAGGACAGGAAAAACAAAATGAAGCTCAAGGACAGGCAGTGGAATGACGAGGACAAGGAGACTGCCGTCTGCCAGAGCCGCATCAATACAAAGAAGAAGGACATGTCTGAAAAGTGCGGCACGGAGGAGCCGCTCGCAAAGGAAGAGATCACGACAACGGAATTCGAGGCAGCGATCAACCAGATCCACTTCCGGATCCAGGCGATCGAGTCGGAGATCAGAAAGGCGGAGCAGCGGCTGAAAGGACTGGGCGAGAATCTGAGCACGCTCGCAGAGTACGAGGATTTTGTGTGCAGGCATCATCCGCAGTGGGAGACGGATATCACACTGCTCGATACAAGGGAACTCCGCGATTTTCAGGGCCGGCTGCTGCGCGATTACAGAAATCTGAAAGAAGAGCGCGGACGCAAAAAGAGTAAGCTCTCCGCATATCTCTACAAAATGATACAGAAGGAGATCTATCAGGAGGACTACTACAGAAAACCCCTTGAGTCCATGATCTCTCTGACTGACAGCGCGTCCATGGTACTGGCACAGCTCGACACGACCCTGCAGTCCTATGACAGCCAGATGGAGAAGCTCGCGGTGGATATCTCGCTCGTCGAGAAGGAAAAGGGGCGGATCACGGAGCTTTTGAGCGAGTACTGTCAGGACGTGCACCGCAATCTGGGACAGATCGACAGCAATTCGACCATCACGATCAGGGAGAAGGCAGTCAAGATGTTAAAACTGCAGCTCCCGGATTGGACAGAGCAGGAGGGCATGTATCACCTGAAACTCAGTGATTTCCTGGACGAACTGACGACAAAGGGTATCGAGATCCTCGAGAAGAACGAAAATCCGCAGGAGTACTTCGGGACAAGGATCACGACCAGAAACCTTTACGACAGTGTTGTCGGGATCGGAAATGTCCAGATCAAACTGTACAAAGTCGAGGCACAGCGGGAATACCCGATCACATGGGCGCAGGCGGCAAAAAATTCCGGCGGCGAGGGCTTTCTGACCGCGTTTGTCATACTCACAAGCCTGCTGTATTACATGCGCCGCGACGAGACGGACATCTTTGCCGACCGCAACGAGGGCAAAGTGCTCGTCATGGACAATCCCTTCGCCCAGACCAACGCCGCCCATCTGCTCAAGCCCCTGATGGACATGGCAGACAAGATGAACACGCAGCTCATCTGCTTCTCTGGACTGGGCGGCGACTCGATCTACGGACGGTTTGACAACATTTACGTGCTCAACCTCGTCGCGTCCAACCTGCGCGGCGGCATGCAGTACCTCAGGGGCGAGCACCTGCGCGGCGCGGAGGAGGAGACCATCGTGAGCTCGCAGATCGAGGTGATCGGGCAGGAGAGGTTGGTGTTTTGAGATATATGGGAAAAGGGAGAATTGGATCATGGCAGATACATTAATATAAGATAGGAGAAATGGAGGATAACCTGTGAATAAGCTTGTAAATGTATCTCTAGAAGTGTATGATAGAAAAAAAGGAGATGACGATCATGCCAAACATTAAACCGATATCTGATCTGAGTAATTATACAGATGTATTGAAAGAGGTGGACATCTCAAAACGTGTATATCTGACAAGGGACGGACACGGTGAATATGGTATATTAACAATGGATGAAATAGATGAGCTCGATCGGTATCGTGCAGCATATACACTATTTTCAAATTTGAAAAAGGCAGAGGAGCGTGCAGAGCGTGAAGGATGGATCGATGCTGATGATCTGGAAAAGGAATTGGGGGTATTTGAGGATTGAGGATAAAATACTCTCCTGATGTCCGTGAAAAATTAAGGCAGATGCGAAAATATGTCGGGCAAAACAAGATATCAAAGATTACAAAATCTATTCGTGGATTGATAGGTGCACCGTATAAATGCCCTGCTGTTGAGAATATGTTGGGCGTATCGAATCCATATTATTTTTTGCATGTGGAACAGTACTATATATTTTACAGAGTTGAAAATGATATTGTTTTTATAGCAGATATTTATAATGAGCGCGAGGATTTTATGTGGAAGATGTTTGGAATAAAACTGAGAACGCAGGAAAGCCAGGATTATTGGGGAGAGTAACTGTATCTCCCCATCTTTCGCGATAGAATAGAGGAACATATGAATACAAGACAAAGTAATATCGAAAATATACAAAAGGGATTGTGTACAGCATTCATTGATGGCACTTTCAACTCGAATCTTGCATATAAGCCGGAATTTGTTTCCAATGACTATAAACAGGGTAAAAAAGTTTTGGTTTCGATTGAGCAGGAACTGGCATATTGCGAGGAATTTTTTATCAGCGTGGCATTTATCACAAAGAGTGGGATCACTCCGCTTTTACAGACACTCAAAGAACTGGAACAAAAAAATATACCTGGTAAAATTTTGACGACGGACTATCTGATGTTCAGTGATCCGGAGGCGCTAAGCAAATTGGTGTCATTGAAAAACATAGAACTGCGAATGTTTTGTACCAATTCTGAGACAGGTGGTTTTCATACAAAAGGATATATTTTCAAGAGAGAAGAAATTTATCGCATTATAATTGGTAGTTCGAATATGACATTAAATGCGATTACGAAGAATCGAGAGTGGAATACTAAGATTGTCTCAACAAAAGACGGGGAGATGGCGCAAAGTATTCTGACAGAGTTTAAGGCACTGTGGAATGATGAAAATACAAGGCAATTCAGTGATTTTATAGAAGCGTATACTACAAAGTATAAAATCGTAAAAGAACAGCAGAAAACGGCGAAAGCGCAGCATGTAGTTCCGCTTGAAGCGTATACTTTAAAACCAAATAAAATGCAGGTTGCGTTCATCGACAGTGTTAAAAAGCTGCGGGCAAAGAATGCTGACAAAGCGCTTTTGATCAGTGCTACAGGCACAGGCAAGACCTATGCATCAGCTTTTGCTATGCGCGAGCTGGGATTTCGCAAGGTATTGTTTCTGGTACATAGAAATCAGATTGCAAAACAGGCGCTGTTGTCTTTTCAAAAGGTATTTAATCAAACGTTGTCTATGGGGCTGGTAACGGGCAAGTATGAGCAGTATGACAAAGACTTCATATTTGCGACAATGCAGACGATGAGTAAGGCAGAGAATCTTGAGCGTTTTGACAGGAACCATTTTGATGCAATAATCATAGACGAAGCACACCATAGTTCTGCCAACAGTTACAAAAAGATCATGGATTATTTTGAACCGGATTTTTGGCTTGGCATGACTGCGACACCTGATAAAAAAGATGACAATATAGAAGGAAGAAATATATACGAAATTTTTGACCACAACATTGCCTATGAGATCCGATTACAGCAGGCGATGGAGGAGGACTTGCTCTGTCCCTTTCACTATTTCGGAATTACAGATTTGCAGACGATATCGGATACAGGGAATTCCAAAGAAGAGCAGCTTGCAAATTTTCGCTATCTGACGTCTGATGAACGTGTAAACTATGTGATGAATCAGGCAGAGTATTACGGTTTTAGCGGTGATCGCGTAAAGGGTTTGATTTTTTGCAGTCGTATAGATGAAGCTGGAGAATTGTCAAATAAAATGAACCAAAGAGGCTGGAGGACGATCGTGCTGAGCGGGGCGAACTCTGAGGAGGAGAGGTCCGAGGCGATTGAGCGTCTTGCAGGAGATGAATGTGAAGATGCGCTGGATTATATCATATCGGTAGACATTTTTTCGGAGGGCGTTGACGTGGTAGAAATCAATCAGGTGATTATGCTTCGCCCGACGCAGTCGCCGATTGTATTTATTCAGCAGTTGGGGAGGGGACTTCGCAAGGCTGATGAAAAAGAGTACGTTGTTGTTCTGGATTTTATAGGTAATTACAAAAACAATTTTATGATACCGATCGCACTGTCCGGGGACAGGAGCTATAACAAGGACACGATCAGAAGATATGTTATGGAAGGAAGCCGGGTTCTTCCGGGAAGTTCAACCATTCATTTTGACGAGATCAGCAAAAGTAAGATTTATGCGGCGATTGACAGATTGTCAACACCGAGAAAAATGTTGATAGAGAAATATAACCTGCTGAAGGACAGGCTTGGAAAAATTCCTTCGATCATTGATTTTTATGAATACGGCGAGATCGATCCGCTGTTATTTATAAGCTATTCAGGAACATATCATTCATTTCTGCAAATGGCAGATAAAGATTATCAAGTGCAGTTGACTGAGAATGAAAATGTGTTGTTAGAGTTTATCTCGCAGAATGTGGCGAGTGGAAAACGAGTATACGAGCTCTTGATGCTAAGGCAGTTCCTGAATTATGGTGAGCTTCGTAAAAAGGAAATCGAAGATGAGTTGAGAAGTGAATATCATATAGAATTGTCGGAGGAATCCTATCGGTCATCACTAAATGTACTCAGCGGCGGATTTATGAACACACAGAGTGAAAAGAAGAAATATGCGGATATCAACATTGTGGAATATCAGGCGGGCCGCACTTTTTCAAGACTGTATGCCTATAACCAGGGTGTGAAGCAGATACCGTTTTATCAGCAGATGAGTGACTTGATTCAATTAGGGCTTCGCAGGTATCAGGATATCTACTCTGTAAACCAGGATGAGATGGGGCTTAGCCTATATCAAAAATATTCCAGAAAAGATGTTTGCCGTATTTTGAACTGGGAGCGGGATGACAGCTCTACGGTATATGGATATAAGATCAAAAATGGGACATGTCCCATCTTTGTGACATACGAAAAGAAGGATGATATTGCCAGCAGTACAAAATATGAGGATGTTTTTCTGGCAAACAATCTGTTTAGCTGGATGACAAGAAGCCGCGTTTCACTCGACAGTGACGAGACGCAGAAACTGATTCATTACAGGGAAAACGGGCTGAAAATACTGTTGTTTATCAAGAAGAGTGACGGCGAGGGAAGCGATTTTTACTATATGGGAACGGCTGAACCGATTCATTGGGAACAGACAGCAATCAGCAATGATGACGGAAAGAAGCTCCCGATCATGAATTTTCATCTGCAGCTTGCGTGTAGTGTCAGAGAGGATATTTACCACTATTTTGTAGAATAAGGAACCGCAGCGAGATCATAAACTGCCGCTTAAAAATTAGGCGTACAGCGGGTTATATAACTGATTTTTGAGTAATTGCTTTAAAAATTTGAAATGGGGAAAAAAACAAGCGGTATTAAAAGTTATTTTTGAACAGTTTCTTAGAGCGTGTTTGAAAAATGCTTTCCGTCAGATGTGCGTCACAATTTGTGGGAGATTTGTGCCGAATGAAGGAGGCATAGCGGGCTATGTTGACTGAATTCGGTGCAAATATCACGCAAAGTGGGGCGTATAGATGGCGGGAATGATTTTTCAAACGCGCTCTAGTAAGCAGAATAGGGACAATATGATAAATAAACAGCAAATTTAAACAATATACAGGAGAAGTAAACGTATGAAGACAATAAATGTAGTAGCCGCGATTATTATAAACAATAACAAACTCTTCGCCACACAGCGTGGATATGGGGAGTTCAAGGACGGCTGGGAGTTTCCAGGCGGAAAGATCGAGGAGGGGGAAACGCCTGGGCAGGCGTTGAAACGGGAGATCAGGGAGGAACTGGACACGGAGATTGAGGTGGGAGAACTGGTTGATACGATCGAATATGATTATCCCAATTTTCATCTGTCCATGAAATGCTTTGCCTGCACGATCAAGTCGGGGGATCTGGTTCTGAAGGAGCATGAATCTGCCAGGTGGCTTGGAAAGGACGAGCTGCATAGCGTAGACTGGCTTCCGGCGGATATAGGGATCCTTGACAGGTGTGGGGAGTTGCTGGAGCGTGTTTGAAGAGTTGTCGTTATTTATCTGACAGGTATGCAATTGCTTCATAAGCGGAAAGGAGCAAGCGCGCAGAGTATGTCGAATTTATTGATTGCATTTTGTAAGGCGTGCCATTCAAAGATTTATGCAAAGCGTGGTGATCGTTGGTATGACCGGTAGGAGGTGTCAAAAGCTCTGTAGATTTGTCTGCTATAGAACGGCGGGTGGGGTTTGCGCGTGCAGTCGCGAAATTGAATATGCAGGTATAGACTTTGGATATTCCGGTTGCAGAATGGGGCGCACGGTTGCAAAGTGAACTTATTGCATTGACGAAAATGCAACTGAGTGATATGCTGACTGCAGTTCCGAAGTGAGGTTTTGTGCCAGGAGGTTTTATCATGGGCGAACAGGTACAGAAGGATTTTTTGAGAAAAAGAATGATAGAACTGCGGGAAAAAAATCGTGAGTCGCAAGCTGATATGGCGGCACTTCTTCATTGTAATAAATCAACTCTTTCCAGAGTGGAAAAGGTTGGTGATCCAACAAGTTATAAGAATGTGTTGAGTTATGCTGAAATGTATTGCGGTTTCCTGGGGCTAACGGAGGAATTACACTCTTATTATTTCAGTCGTAAGAAGTAAGCGTATGCTGATGAATCAGCGAAGGGAGAAGATCAGATGGCTGATTGCTCACGGAGCAGATGTAAATCGACGAGATTGCGGCAAGTATTATTTTCCGCCGCTTTCACATTCCATTCAGAATAATGATTTTGAAATGTTCCAGTTCCTGCTTCATGATTGCAACGCCAATCCTAATATTGGCAGCAGAAATCCCTATGATGCGGGCAAGATAAGGCAGAAAAATGATGGGAATATGCCGCTGATGATAGCGGCATGGGACAATAAAATCCAGTATGTTAAGGAATTGTGTGCTGACGAGAGGACAAGCCTTAACCAGCAGGATGGGAATGCTTTACGGCACTGATTAAGGCGTGCTATTGGGGATGGGTTGAATGCAGGGATATCATCATCGAGGCCGGTGCAGATCAAAGGATCGTTGACCGTGATGGATATACCGCAGAAGACCGGTATCAAGAATGTGCGGACCAGATTATGAAAACGAGCAAGTCCGATACCATTATACTCTTCGATGGAGATAAAACACTGACAATAGAAGACAGCGGCAGGGCAGTTTTCGGGTATAAAACACATTTATATGATGGGAATTTTTATACCGGATACCAGGCGTGGAAGCAGACTGAAGAGTTTAAGCAATGTGTATTTGATGACCTCACAGAAATGCCTGTTCATTTTAATGAGAAGATGAAAAGCGCTGTCACGGAGGATTCCTTTATTTTGACTTCCGGACATGAAAGGGTGTGGAAGTTCCTTGCGAAGCAGTTGAATCTGGATTTCTTCTATGGGGCACAAATGGCGGCGGAGACGAAGCTTTTTATTGCGAAACGTCTTCAGGAGGCAGGAAAGCGCGTGATTGCGTATGGGGATGGAATGAACGACTATTTCATGCTTAAGCAGGCCGATAAAGGATATCTTGTCGCGAAGCAGGATGGAACCATCAGCAGATCATTAAAGGGTAGCGATACGGAGGGGTTAACCATTGTTTGAATTAGAAAAAACGGAAGAGAAAAAATCTAATTGCTATAACAAATTGCCATAGGATGCAAGTTCCAGACATATGATCCCAAACATGAAGAGTTTGTAAGACCGGAGACAAAAAATGTTATTCTTGCAGATTCGGTCATCATACAGGAAAGACGCTTCTGGAGATTCTGGATCCAGACATGAAGGTTGCCTGCTGTGTGATCAATGAAATGGCACTGCCGATGTTTGAGAACTGCTTATATACGGTAAGAGTGTCAAAAAACTCATATGAAGGCAAAAATGTAAAGAAACAGAAAGGTAGAATTGGTCCGGATACAACGATGCGGCTGTTTCGTCAACTGTAAAATATTTCAACTTGATATGATTTTGGAAACTCGATATAAGAGGGCTATACACATGATGATATACACGACTAATAAATGGAAGGGCTACGGGAAGCAGAATTATTTTACCTGAAGGTTTTTGCACTTTTGATGCAACTTTGATGCAATTCTGATACAATCATGATGTATTTCCGGTATAAAATACATATAGTGATACTCCCGAAGTCTCTTGGTGACGGTACGGCACTGAAACAGGAGAGATTGCGGGAGTATTTTATTGCAGAAAATGTCTGATTCAATATTTGAGTATGGCATCAGATGATCGCAGGCGCAGGAAATACAGATGCAGTTTTAGGCGTGGGATCGATGCGATACAGATATTTGCGCAATAAGTGCAGGAAATACAGATACAGCTTCTGGTGCGGAGGAAACAGAGATGAGAGGTAAGACTGGAAAGATTGGAAAACTTTTGATGATGGTGTTATGCGTAGGAGTGCTCTTCGGCTGTGCACCGTGCCAGGATGCAGAGAGATTCGCGGGGGAACAGGAGACAGTGCAGAGCGTCCTGATAGAAGACCAAACGGAGACCGGGGAGACTTCCTCTGAGGGGGCATCACAGGAGAGCGGAGTGGAAGTGTTTGAAGAGACGGAGTATTCTCCGGAGGAGCAGCTTAGGAAGAATGAGGAGAAATTTTATGAGGAAGCCGGGGATCAGGGGATCGACCGGCAGGAAGCGGATACATATCTGCGGGTTTTGATGGATGACAATATTTTTCAGAATGGAGCGATGGAGCTTACAGGTCTTCGGATCGCTGACATGGATGGCAATGGTCAGACAGATATGCTGGTTGTGGTGCAGAACGTACAGGAAAAGTACCTTTATGGTACTGGCGGTCTTTGGTTTTATATGAATGAGGATGAGCCGTACTGCTTTTATGAGGAAGAGTGTCCCTATTTTGGGTGGTATAGTTCATTCTGGGCAGATCTTGACGATGATGGCAATGTAGAGATCACATTCTGTGCGCAGGGAACCGGATGTGGCGGACCAGGGGATCATTACAAGGCGGTTTTTAAGTATATCGATCATTCTGTAGAGCGGATGCAACTGCCGTCTGACTATGATGAGGATCTTGAGGAAGCGTACAGGGAATATGGGCTTAAGATTCGTGTATTTCAGGAGCCGGAGGCAGACAGCTACAGTGCCTATTGCGCCTATCTGGATGAGCAGATTTCTTTTCATGCGGAGAACAGTGAGGGATGGGATCTGCCTGATACGGTATGCCTGGCAGGCAGTAATGTGAGAGGGTTTTATGATCTGTGCGTGGCGGAGTATGAGGGGAAGAAGGTTCTCCAGGCATCAGAGTATCTGTGTGGGGAATGCGGTGTCCCGCATGGCGTTGCCGAGGCAAAATTTCTGATCACATGGAATCCGGACGGCACGCCGCAGGTACTCAAATGGTGGTTGGAGGAGTACAGTGCCCCCTATGCAAGCTGGCGTGAGAGCCGGATCTGCTACGCGGACGGTTATTACTACTATGTCAGCCAGATGGATCACTATTATCTGTATCGCTGCAAGGAGGACGGTAGCGAGCCGCAGTGTCTGGTAAGGGCGCATGCGGGAAGCATCTGCGTGCAGGATAATGAAGTCTTTTTTATCAACCAGACGGACGGGTATGGGATCTATCGGGTGAAGACGGACGGCACTGGCCTGACGAAGCTGTGCGACAGCGGAAACCGGCTGCAGATCAGTGCGGAATATGTTTATTTCTGTGACACGTACCATGCGGAATATGATACGCGGGGGCTGGTGACGGAGGAACCGTCGGAGTTTGAAGATGATTTTTTGTACCGGACGGATAAGGACGGTTTGCGGAGAGAGCTGATCGCCACAGAAGTGCGGCAGTATGTGCTGAGTGAAGGCGACGATCAGAATGTGCGTTATACAGGGCAGGTTTACTGCTGGAAATGGAAGGAAGAGAATACCGTTGTCAGCCGGATGGATCTTGACGGTCAGAACGAGGAGGAGCTGTGCCGTCTTGGGAGCGGGATCGATTTTCTTGTTTATGAAGGCGCGATTTTTTACATAGGGGCCTGTGACGGAGGCGAAAAGATCTTCCGCTTTTCACTGCGGGATGGAGAGACAGATTCCTTCCGGGTTCCCGAATCGACGGAGTTCTGTATCTATGATGATCGCATTTATACTTTGTATAAAGGAATGAAAGGGGATTTGTACAGGGTGGCGATCAACCGGATCGACTGGGAGGATGGCAGCAGCGAGGAAGTCTATCGATATGAGTATGCAAGTGAGGACGCGGACGCGTGCAGGATGTCGGATCTGTTTGCAACTGGGCGCGGCGTCTTTTTCCGGCAATATGTCTCGGAAAATGAAGGGTGCCAATGGTTCCGGCTGACAGATGACAAGGGGGCAGAGCAATGGGAGGATCCGGATCAGATACCCGGAACACTGCCAGCCCGAAACATCGAGTACGGAGAGCTGAACAGTGTGAAGTCTGTGCTGGTGAGCACAGAGGGATATGAGGCATATCTGTCAGACGATCTGGTGTATGAGGCAGATCATACTGTGGGGGATAATGGGGAAGGATACGGCGTTTATCAGATATGCCTTCCCCAGTTTAACAGCAGGATTCCGGGTTATAAGAAGATCAATCAGTATTTCCAGCGTGCCTGTCAGGAGGCGCAGACAGATCAGGAAGCTTTTTTTCAGATACTTGACGGGGAGACGGGCAGATTCTCATATTATCAGATGACGGATTACGATTATGTCTATATTGGGGAGCGATTTATCACGGTGGCAAAATACAGGGGCGGTTATTCCGGCGGGATACGCAGCTGGACGGTTCAGGAGCCGGTTACGTTTGACCGGCAGACGGGGGAGGCGGTTTCGCTGGAGGAGCTGCTTGGAATGACCTGGCAGGAGGCGTCCGCAAGGCTCACGGCGTCTGCCTGTAAGCGTCTGGAACGAGATGGGAATAGCTGGTTTTTTCTGCGTGAGGAAAATAAGCTGGCAGAAGAGTTTGACCCGGAGAAGTTTTTCCTGTTCCCGGAAGGTATCGGAATCTATTATGAGCGGTATGCGGTCGACTGCGGTGCGGCGGGGGATTATCTGTTTGTCGTTCCGTGGGAAGAGCTGGATTTCTGACAAAACAGCTTCGAAACAGGATCATGATGCAACTTTGATGCATTTCTGATACAATCATGATGCATTTCCTCTGTAAAATGGATAGTGAATGAGCGCCTGTAATGAAATGGTATCGGTATTCCTGCCTGAAGGAAGGAACGCGGCGCGAATAAGAGTATATATTTTCGGGAATATATGGTGTTACCCAGGAGGAAATAGAAAAGGATGAAAAAAAGAGTTGCAAAAGTGAAATATATATGGCTGACAATATTCTGTGCGGGCGTCGCTTTCGGCTGTGCGCCGGATCCGGACGCGGAGTTATCCGCAGGGTTGTCTGAGCATACCGCTGTAGAAGATATTGAGACGGCGCAGCAGCAGACGGAGGAAACAGAGGAAGAGTCATCTGCACAGGTGTCGGAGACAGCGGTAGAACATTCTCAGGAACAACAGATGCAGGAGAACGTGGATCGGTTTTATGAGGAGGCAAAGGAGCAGGGGATTGCGTGGGAGGAGGCGGCAAAGTATGTACAGATGCTGACAGAGGACGATATTTTTCAGGGTGGGGCAATGGCGTTTACGGGGCTTCGGATGGATGATATTGACGGAAATGGTCAGACGGATATGCTGGTCATGGTGCTGGACGCGCAGGAAATGCCGTTTTACGGTTCCGGTGCGCTTTGGATCTACATGAATGAGGACGAGCCCTATTGTTTTGCCGAGGAGTACTGCTCGTATTACGGCTGGTTCGATGTATTCTGGGATGACATTGACAATGATGAAAATGTGGAGATCGTGTTCAGCGCACAGGGAACGGGCTGCGGCGCGGTGGGAGATTCCTACAAGGCGGTTTTTAAATACAGGAAGCCGTCTGCAGATGCGGCGGAACAGGACAGCGAAACGGACAACGGAGGGAATCGCAGACAAAACAGGGAAGAGGGTGTTAAAAATCATATAGAACAGATGAAGCTGCCGTCTGACTTCACCGTTGATTATGATTTTGGGATTGGTGTTGAGGTTTATCAGGAGCCAGAGGCAGGCCGGTACACCGCGTACTGTCCCTATTTTGACGAGAAGATCGCCTTCCGCGGGCAAAATATCGAGGACTGGAGCCTGCCCGAGACTGCGGAGGCTGTGGGCGGCGAGGTGCGTGGCTTTTACAACCTGCGCGCAGTGCAATACGAAGGGAAAAAGGTATTGCAGGCTTCGGAGTATCTGAACGGCGAGGGTGGAACGGTACATAATGTCGCCACGGCACAGTTTCTGATCACATGGAGGGAGGACGGCACACCCGAGGTGATCAAGTGGTGGGTCGAGGAGGACAAAATCTGCTCACTGCCGCTCGCGGATTGATCATGGAAACGATCTGCTCCTGATTTTTGAGGTGGAATGATGAAAAAGAAGAGTTGTTACATAATGACAGGAATATTCCTGGCAATAGTATTGACCAGTGCGTGTGCTGATGGACGTGCAGGGAAAGCGGAAGAAGCGGAAAATGTGATGGAGAGCAGTGAGGGGATGGCGGCAGAGACTACCGCACAGGATTTGTCTGACGTCGGGGCGCAGGATCAGGAGACAGAAGGACAAGAGGCAAAAGACACTGCGACAGCGTCCATCACACCCGACTTAAATCACAATGGCACAGCCGAGGAAGTGCGCCTGACGGATCTGGATGACGGACAGGGGCAGCGGCTGGAGATCTGGGAGAATGACGTGTTGGTCTGTCAGAAAGATGGCTATTATGCACACACAGGGCAAACCAGCGTATTCCTGTGTACCCTGGACGGAGAGGACTATCTTCTGCGCTACAACCCTGCAATGTATCAGGGCGTCTGCTCATATGAATATGTGTTGTTCACCCTGGCAGATAATAAAGAGAAGATGGTACACTATGATTATGTAGATTTTGATATTAACTTTGGCTCTCCTGTCCATGGTGATTTTGACGCGGAGGCGATCGCGGATTTTATGGACGAGATCAATGAACTGCTCTCACACAGCGTCCAGCTGCTCAATACGAACCGTGATCTGCAGGGTACTTTTGAGAAGGAGGGACGGCTTTATGACAGCCTGTGGTGGCTGGACGATCAGGAGCCGCCAGTGTTTGCCAGGGATGAGAGCAAAACATTGCAGGAGAACCTGCGGGATTATCAGACCGCAATGACAGCGGCACAGAAGCCGATGATCATCGAGGAAGCGGACAGCCTGCCGATTACTGAGCCTTTGGAAATGTCATTTTGCAGCGGCGCGGGGGCATGGATGACGGTGATCACACTGAACCCGGATGGCAGCTTTGTGGGGGACTATGCTGATACTGATGCCGGTGCCGGTACGATATATGTCTGCCAGTTTCATGGGCAGTTCGGGCAGGTAGGACAGATCACCGACAATTCCTGGCTTCTGACAATGGAGGCGCTGGAGCTGGACACTGGTCACAGTGTCGGGGAAGAGTGGGATGTGACAGAGGAGGACTACACGATCCGCTATGTTTCCAGTGATCCATACGGTTTCGACGATCTGGACTGGAAGGCACTCGAACCGGGGGCAAAGTTTATCCTCTACAGTCCGAATGCCACCGGACACCAGCCGGGAACAGAGCTGTACGGTGCGCGGGAGTTCCAGTCCTGGATGCACGATCGTCACGGATTTGACAGCGAGGCGGATATCCTGGGCTGTTGGGGACTGCAGAACATGACGTCAGGGCGGGGGTTCTTTGCGGACGTGGACGAATAAAATAAGCCTGACAAAGTTCTCCTTGACACTGTTTTTTAATAATGCTAGTATTAAAAACAGAAAACAGGCATATTTTGTGCCAATATAATGAAGAGAAAACAGCTGTGGGATGAGTGAAGGGTCTTCTGATCATGCAGACTTTTTGCATGGCAGGTCTGCATGGGCAGACCTGCACACTGTGGCTGTAGGAGGTTAAGGATGCAGGGACGTACACACAATTGTAATCAGCTGCGGCTGGAGAATGTTGGTGAGGAAGTAAAACTTGTCGGCTGGTATGACAATCTGCGCAAGGTCAGCAGGAATCTGGGTTTTTTGATCCTGAGGGATTTCTATGGAAAGACGCAGATCGTTGTCGAGACGGAGGAGATCATGGATCAGCTTGGCGCTGTCAACAACGAGTCGACGCTGGAGGTCGTGGGGACAGTGCGCGAGCGCAGCGCCAAGAATCCCAGGATGGAGACCGGTGATATCGAGATCATGCCGTCGAAGGTCACTGTCCTGGGAAAGTGCCGGTATAATGAGCTGCCGTTCCAGATCGATCATTCCAGGGAGGCGGACGAGTATACCAGACTGAAATACCGTTATCTGGATCTGCGAAATCCGAATGTAAAGGCAAAGATCGTGCTCAGGAGCAAGGTCGTCGCAGATCTGCGCGCGGCGATGATCGGCCATGATTTCATGGAGATCACGACGCCGATCCTGACGTGCTCCTCCCCGGAGGGCGCGCGCGACTATCTCGTGCCGGCGAGAAACCACCCGGGAAAATTTTACGCGCTGCCGCAGGCGCCCCAGCAGTTCAAGCAGCTGTTGATGGCTTCGGGGTTTGACCGTTATTTCCAGATCGCGCCGTGTTTCCGCGACGAGGATGCGCGTGCGGACCGGTCGCCGGGAGAGTTTTATCAGCTCGATATGGAGATGGCATTTGCCAGCCAGGACGATGTGTTTGAGATCCTGGAGGATGTTCTGCCGCCCATTTTTGCAAAATACGGAATCTATCATGAGGCATCCAGACCGCCCTTTCAGAGGATCCCTTATCTCGAGGCGATGGAGCGGTACGGTTCGGACAAGCCGGATCTGCGCATCAGCCTTCTGGTGCAGGATGCGACAGACATTCTTGCGGACTGCGGTTTTGAGCCGTTTGCGGGTAAGACCGTAAAGGCGGTCGTCGCAGACGATTTTGCAGGGACGAGAAAACAGATCGACAAGATGTGTGCCGATGTCGAGGTTGTGAGCGGACAGAAGACGTACTGGTTCCGCCTTGACGAAAACGGGGAGCTTGTCGGCGGCATCTCCAAGTTTGTGCAGGAGAAAAAGGCGGCGGTGGCCGAGGCGCTCGGATTGAAAAATGGCAGCTTTGTCGCGCTCTCTGCAGGGGATCTGAAAACGGCGCAGAAGACGGCGGGCGTGATCAGAAAGACGCTTGCGAATACCTTTGACGGTTATATGAAGAAGGACTGCTATGAGTTCTGCTGGATTGTGGATTTCCCGATGTATGAGATCGGTGAGGAGTCGGGTGAGCTGGAGTTCTGCCACAATCCGTTCTCGATGCCGCAGGGCGGGATGGAGGCACTGGAGACGAAGGAGCCGCTTGACATTCTCGCATACCAGTATGATCTCGTGTGCAACGGAGTCGAGCTCTCATCAGGCGCAGTCCGAAACCATGATCCCGAGATCATGGTGAAAGCGTTCGAGATCGTGGGGCTTGGCGAGGAGGACGTGAAGGCGAAGTTCCCTGCGATGTACAATGCATTCTGCTATGGGGCGCCGCCGCATGCCGGCATCGCGCCGGGCGTCGACCGCATGGTCATGCTGATCGCAGGTGAGGAGAGCATCCGCGAGATCATTCCGTTCCCGATGAACAAGACCGCGCAGGATGTGATGATGGGCGCACCCGCAGCCGTGGATGAGAGACAGCTGCGCGATGTGCATATTCAGATCGTGAAGGAGACAGAGGATCAGTAAAAAACGGATAAACGGCGAGTAAAAATCCATTTGTTATGCAAATGGATTTTTATATATACTGCATTAAATAAAAGTTTAGACGAAGAGAACGCGAGAGTGAGAGGGGATAAAAAAATGGGGATCATACATATCAGTGACGAACAGTATCAGAATATGGCGTTTGGATGGGGAATGCACTATGATCTGGAAAACAAGGTCATCTACGGCAGGCGGAAGGGCTATCCTTTTCTGCTGTATATCTCAAATACATCCGCGCCGCTGATGTTCACGATCATAACATCGGCAAAAAGTGAGACGTGTCCGCAGATCGGAAAAGCGGAAAAAAAGATGCTCAGGGATAGGGCGCCCATGCTCCAGCTGGTCGGACAGCGGGACAGCAAGATCACAGCGCTGTGTGCCAATATATTGGATTTCAATGACGCCAAGAGAGTTGTTGACGGCATATTGAGTGTTCTGGTCTCTTTCATGAAAGAGAAAGGGTTCGTGCCCTGTTGTGAGAACTGTAAATGTTCAGAGCCTGCACAGATCCTTCAGACCGGGGTTGAATACAGACATCTGTGTGACCGGTGCGGGGAGATCATCGCGGCGCAGAGCAGGCAGGAGTTGTCGTCTGATCAGGCAGTGAGGAAAAATGGCATCACGGGGATCCTGTGTGCACTTCTCGGTGCAGTTATGGGAATTGTATTCATGATATTCCTGACTGTGAATATCGGGAATCTCCTGACATTCATTGCCACGGGGATCCTGCTGGGGACGTCTACAGTCGGCCTTGGCATGTGCCTGGGCGACCGGCCGGGCACTGCGGTAAAGATCACTGTCGCCATGATCTTGGTGCTTGCTGTATTTGTGGGATATAACGCCAGCTACATCACGTCATTTGTGGTTTCGAGGGGGATGAGTGTGGGCGGCGCGTTCGCCACATATACGATCAATATGCTGAAAGGCAGGGCGAACATGCAGGTGTGGGTCGGGAGACTGGTCATCCTGTATATCGGAGCTGCGGTCGGCGGGATCATATCATACCGGTCGGCATCAAAAAAGTTTGGCAGCAGCTGTAAGATCGTGTATATAGGCGGACATGATAATGATCAGATGAGGAGTTTATGAAGAGATATATTTGTATAGGGATCGCAGTCTGTGTCAGTTTGATGATCTGTGGCTGCAGTCACGGGGAAGCCGGGACGGTGCACGGCACTGTTCCGGCGCAGGAGCGTGCGGAAGAAGAGAGCGAGGAGATCCGTATTCCGGCGGAGGATCCTGTAGATTTTGACGAACAGAAGAACGAGGCATCGATGTTCACAGTGACACAGAAGGGCAGACTGCGGGAGGATATGCCGGAGTTCACGTTTGTGCTGACGGCATACCGGGATATTGGATGGGGAAGCTACGCGCTGCAGTCGCTGGAGGTCCGTGAGGGCGATACCGTCCTGCAGACGATCGCCATACCGGAGCTTACGGTGTTCGGACAGACGCAGATCTATGATTCTATGGAAGACACGCTTGGCTTCGAGCTGGAGGATGTCAACTTTGACGGATATCTGGATATCCGCCAGTACGATGCGCCCAACGGAAACTACCGGGAGGAGTGGATCTACCTTGTGTGGGATCCCGGGGAAAACAGGTTTGAGCACGATGTGCGTCTCAACCAGATATCGCTTGCGACGTTTGATCAGGTGGAGCAGCTCATATACGGTATGGAGCGCAGCGGGGCAGCGTGTCACTATTATTCAACGTATCAATACATTGATGGAGAGCTGGTAAAGATCCGTTACGTGGAGGAGGAAGGCGTCTATATGGACGATGACCAGCTGAAAAAATTCTGCGTTGCCGCGTCCGGGAAGGAGGAGGCAGCAACATGTGAGGGCGTCTGGTTCTATGTGCATATCATGGAGCGGAACGAGGAGACTGGCGGGCTCGAGACCGTGTCCGAGGAATATATCTTTGACAGCGACAGGGAAAATGAGGAATTCCGGGTGGATGCGGCCTCTGAGCTCGGACAGCGGATAACGGCGGAGCTCGGACGGTAAGCTGGATTTTATTGAGGAGATTGAAACAAGTGAAAAAAGTCTTATTCTGTATTATGCTTGGAGGGTGTGCCATAGTCATGGGATTTGTGCTGATGCGTCTGCGGGGGAGCGTCACCGTGAAACCGGGTCGGTTACAACTGACTGTGGGAGAGGTGGCGGCCTGCCGCCAGGACGATGAGATCTGGGCGGAGGACACACTCGGGGATTCGGGATATACCATGCGATCCTCCGGCTGTCTCGTGACCTGCATCGCGTCCGCAGTCAGCATGGAGACTGGGAGTCTGACCACGCCGGGTGCAGTGAATACAGTCTTTTCGAGAAATCATGTATATGACAGTGAAGGAAATATACAGTGGTCGGCGATCGATGGGATAGAAGGGTACCGCGCGGAAGTCTTTCAGGAGGTTTCGGAAGCAGTGATCGAACAGTGTCTTGCGGCAGGACATTATCCGATCGTGCGCGTGCGGATGCACGGACTTGGCAGTTATCACTATGTCCTGGTCGTGGGGACGGAGGAGGGGGATTATGTCTGCATGGATCCCCTGGAGGACAGCCTGACAAGGCTGTCAGATTATCTGAGTCGGGTTTATGCGGTGAGGGTGGTGTTCTGCGACAGGGATCTGTAAAAAGAAAACTTGTAACCAGATCATCTATTGGATATAATAATGGTATAAATGGGAAAGAAGGAAAAATCATGTGGTTTTTATTTGCATTGTTGTCCGCAGTGTTTGCGGCATTGACTTCCATACTGGCGAAGGTGGGGATCGAGGGGGTCAACTCCAATCTCGCGACTGCCATCAGGACGGTCGTCGTGGTGGTCATGGCGTGGGGGATGGTCTTTCTGACAAACGCACAGGGAGGGATATCCGAGATCAGCAGAAAGAGCTGGATATTTCTCGTACTGTCGGGACTGGCGACGGGAGCGTCATGGCTGTGCTATTACCATGCACTGCAGGTCGGGGAGGTTTCCAAGGTCGTGCCGATCGACAAGCTCAGCGTTGTCATCACGCTGGTGCTCGGATTCGTGTTCCTGCATGAACAGTTCAGCGCCAAGTCGCTTGCCGGCTGTGTCCTGATCGGGGCTGGGACGCTGGTGATGGTGTTGTAGAGTTGATTACAGGAGGTGCTTATATGTGTACAGTGTCGCAGTTAAGCGTGATCTCGAAGCAAATGGCAGAATGTTATCAATTGATTTACGGAACGGATGTCTCAGGAGTTTTTCTTTATGGTTCGTACGCGAGAGGGGATAATGATGTACACTCTGATATTGATATTGTTGCCATTGTCAGGGGAAACAGGTTGGAGCTGCAGCAGAAGCTGAAAAAAGTATGGGATCGGGCGGCAGATATTGGAATGGAAAATGATGTGGTTGTTTCTCCCACAGTCATTCCATCTGATGAGTTTGAAAAATATAAGGATACGCTTCCTTATTATAGAAATATATTGAGGGAGGGAAACGGATTGGATGATCTGTCAAAATATAGATTGGAAAATGTTGAAATAGTTGTGACTATGATGATTTCTTTATTGTGTCAAAACAGGATGCCGAGGAACAATATCAGAATGCAAAGGAGTTCTGCAAAACAATAAAGAACTATTTGATATAAAAAGAACATAGGAGAAAGATATGGCATTTACACATTTGCACGTGCATACGGAGTACAGTCTGCTCGACGGCTCCAACAAGATCAAGGAGTATGTCAAGCGTGTCAGGGAGCTTGGCATGGACAGTGCGGCGATCACGGATCACGGCGTCATGTACGGCGTGATCGATTTCTATAAGGAGGCAAAGGCAAACGGCGTCAAGCCGATCCTCGGCTGCGAGGTCTATGTCGCACCGGGCTCGCGCTTTGACAAGGAGGTTGGCGGCGGGGAGGAGCGGTATCATCATCTCGTGCTGCTGGCGGAGAACAACGCCGGCTATGCCAATCTGATGAAGATCGTCAGCAAGGGCTTTACCGAGGGATATTACTACAGGCCGCGCGTGGACATGGAAGTGCTGCAACAGTATCACGAAGGTCTGATCGCGCTCTCCGCGTGTCTTGCGGGCGAGGTGCCGAGACTTCTGGCAAAAGGGCTCTACCAGGAGGCGAAAAAGACTGCCCAGAAGTACGAGGATTGTTTCGGCAAGGGCAATTATTTCTTTGAGCTGCAGGATCACGGGATCCCTGAGCAGAGGACGGTCAACACGGCGCTCCTTCGCCTGAGCAGGGAGCTCGACATACCGCTCGTGGCGACAAACGATATCCATTATACGTATAAGGAGGATGCGCAGTCGCACGATATCCTGCTCTGTATCCAGACGGCGAAGAAGGTCTCCGACGAGGACAGGATGCGCTACGACGGCGGGCAGTATTTTGTCAAGAGCGAGCTGGAGATGCGGGAGCTGTTTCCATACGCGCAGCAGGCGATCGACAACACGGCGATGATCGCGGACCGGTGCAATGTGGAGATCGAGTTTGGCGTGACGAAGCTGCCGAAGTTCGACGTTCCGCAGGGATATGATTCGTGGAGTTATCTCAACAAGCTCTGTACCGACGGACTGTCAGAACGTTATCCGGACGATGACGGAGAGATCAGGGAAAAGCTGGACTATGAGCTTGGCGTGATCCAGAAGATGGGGTATGTGGACTATTTCCTGATCGTGTGGGATTTCATCAACTGGGCGCGGGAGCACGACATTCCAGTCGGGCCGGGGCGCGGCTCGGCGGCGGGGAGCATCGTCTCGTACTGCCTGCATATCACCAATATCGATCCGATCCGGTACAGTCTGCTGTTTGAGCGCTTCCTGAACCCGGAGCGCGTGTCGATGCCCGATATCGACATTGATTTCTGTTATGAGCGGCGGCAGGAAGTGATCGATTATGTCAGTGAAAAGTACGGTCATGACAAGGTCGTTCAGATCGTTACTTTCGGTACGATGGCGGCAAAGGGCGTGATCCGCGATGTCGGGCGCGCGCTCGACCTTCCGTATAATTATGTGGACGGGATCGCCAAGATGATACCGAGCGAGGGCAATGCGCCGGTGAACATCACGCGCGCGCTGGAGATGAACCCGGAGTTCCGCACGCTTTACAAGGAAGATGAACAGGTACATTATCTGATCGATATGTGTCTGAGGCTGGAAGGCCTTCCACGCCATACCTCGATGCACGCGGCGGGCGTCGTGATCTGCCAGAAGCCGGCGGACGAGTTCGTTCCGCTGTCGCGCGGCAGTGACGGCGCGATCACGACGCAGTTTACGATGACCACGATCGAGGAGCTTGGTCTTCTGAAAATGGATTTCCTGGGACTCCGCACGCTGACGGTCATCAAGGATGCAGTGGACAATGTGGAAAAGACAAAGGGAGTCCATATCGATGTCGATCACATAGACTACGATGACAAGAAGGTGCTCGCCTCTCTCGGAACGGGACGGACGGACGGCGTGTTCCAGCTTGAAAGTCAGGGCATGAAGAACTTTATGAAGGAGCTCAAACCGCAGACTCTGGAGGACGTCATCGCTGGGATCTCGCTCTACCGCCCGGGACCGATGGATTTTATCCCTGCATATATCAAGGGGAAAAATAATCATGATGCAGTCACCTACGCCTGTCCGCAGCTCGAGCCGATCCTGGCACCCACCTACGGCTGCATCGTCTACCAGGAGCAGGTCATGCAGATTGTGCGGGATCTGGGCGGCTATACATTGGGGCGCAGCGATCTCGTGCGTCGTGCGATGAGCAAGAAAAAAGCTTACGTCATGGAGCAGGAGCGCAGGAATTTCGTGCACGGCAACGCCGAGGAGGGGGTTCCGGGGTGCGCGTCGTGCGGTATTTCGGAGGAAGTGGCAGACCAGATCTACGGGACGATGATGGATTTTGCCAAGTATGCGTTCAACAAGTCCCACGCGGCGTGCTACGCGGTGGTGGCATACCAGACGGCGTATCTGAAATATTATTATCCGGTGGAGTTTATGGCGGCATTATTGACATCTGTCATCGACAACGCCTCCAAGGTGTCGGAGTATATCATGGTCTGCAAGAGCATGGGGATCCAGATCCTGCCGCCCGATATCAATGAGAGCGAGTGCGGATTCTCGGTGTCAAACGGCGCGATCCGCTACGCGCTCAACGCGATCAAGAGCGTGGGCAGGACGGTCATCGAAGGCATCGTCGAGGAGCGGCAGGCGCATGGAGATTACCAGAATCTCAAAGATTTTATCGAGCGGACACAGCATGTCGAGATGAATAAGCGCGCCATCGAGAATTTTATCAAGGCGGGTGCCTTTGACAGTTTTGGCGCGACCAGAAAGCAGCACATGAGCGTCTACGCGACGATCCTCGACAGCACCGTGCACAGCAAGCGCGGCGTGACGGCAGGGCAGATGTCGCTGTTTGACATCGTCTCGGAGGAGGACAAGAAGGAGCTGGAGATCAGGATGCCCGATGTCGGGGAGTATGAGAAGGAGCTGCTGCTGAGCTTCGAGAAAGAAGTGCTGGGTTTTTATATCAGCGGACACCCGATGCAGGAGTACCAGACGGTGTGGGAGAAGCGCATCACGGCAAAGACGTCGGATTTTTATCTCGACGAGGAGACGGGGCTGACACATGTCCAGGACAATACCAAGGCGACGATCGGCGGCATGATCATGGACAAGAAGATCAAGTACACCAAGCAGGATAAGATCATGGCGTTCCTCACGGTGGAGGATCTCGTGGGCAGCATCGAGGTCATCGTGTTTCCGAATGCGTATGAGAAGTACTCTTCGAAGCTTTTGGAGGAAAATAAAGTGTTTATCGAGGGCAGGGTGCAGGTCGAGGATGAGCGCGACGGCAAGCTGATCTGCGAGAATATCTTGTCGTTTGACGAGATCCCGAGAAAGGTATGGCTCAAATTCCCGGATATGAATACATATATCAGCAAGGAGGCGGAGCTTTTCGAGGCGATCTATGAATCGGAGGGCATTGACAATGTTGTTATATATATAGAAGAAACACGTCAGAAAAAAGTTCTGCCGCCCAACAGAAACATCAAGGCGGACAGCACAGTCCTCGACAAACTCCGCGGTCTGTTCGGTGAGGAGAATGTAAGGGTGGTAAGTTGATATAGATGATAAGAGTTCAGGATAGGACTTTGCACTTTGCTGCAATGTCCGTAAGAAAATATGGTGGTTGAGAGGCATCAAGCCATCGCGAAGCGATTTTGCATGGCTTGATGCTTAACAGTTCAATGTAAATTGAACTGTTGATATTTTTTTGTCAAAGAGTATTGTATTCTTCTAAAAAAAAGGGTACAATCATTTTAGAAAAAATTATTGGATGATATAAATATAAATGGTGCTGGCAGGCATTGCATAGGAGGTATGAGGAGATGTCAAAAGAAATCAAGACGATAGGCGTACTGACGAGCGGGGGAGATGCGCCGGGAATGAACGCTGCATTGCGCGCGGTCGTGAGAAAGGCCCTGACAAACAATGTGAAGGTAAAGGGTATCAAGAGAGGCTACATGGGACTGCTCAACGAGGAGATCGTTGACATGGAGGCATTCAGTGTAGCGGATATCATTCAGAAGGGTGGTACGATCCTCGGTACGGCGAGATGCCTTGAATTTAAGGAGGAGAACATACAGCAGATGGCAGCGGAGATCTGCCATAAGCATGGGATCGACGGACTCGTGGTGATCGGCGGCGACGGTTCCTACAGGGGTGCGCAGGGACTCGCGAGACATGGTATCAACACAGTCGGCGTGCCGGGTACGATCGATCTTGATATTGCGTGTACAGAGTATACGATCGGATTTGATACGGCGATCAACACAGCGATGCAGGCGATCGACAAAGTAAGAGATACTTCTTCTTCCCACGAGAGATGTTCCATCATAGAGGTCATGGGAAGACATGCCGGGTATATAGCGCTCTGGACAGGTGTCGCAAACGGCGCAGAGGATATTCTGATTCCTGAAAAATATGATTATGATGAGCAGGAGCTGATCAATAATATCGTTCGGAGCAGGAAGAAGGGAAAGACACACCACATCATCATCAATGCCGAGGGTATCGGACACTCCACATCGATGGCGAGGCGGATCGAAGCCGCGACCGGCGTGGAGACGCGCGCGACTATTCTCGGATACCTGCAGCGCGGCGGCAATCCGACCTGTAAGGACAGGTTCTATGCGTCGATCATGGGTGCCTATGCGGCGGATATCCTCTGTGATGGCAAGTCAAACAGAGTGGTTGCCTACAAGCATGGTGCGTTCGTGGATTATGATATTGAGGAAGCGCTCAATATGAAGAAGACGATCGATGAGTATCAGTTTGAGATTTGCAGGAAATTGTCGATGTAATATGAATGATCGAGATGAAAAAGGAAAGCCGGGTGAGTAGGACCTGGCTTTCTTTTTACAGATTGTTTTCTTTTATAAAGGTGATAAGACTGGCTTGCCATGAAAATTTAAGAAAAGGAATCATAGGGTCATGGGGTTAGAGTTTAAGAAAAAGAAGATTACGGCAAGGAAGTCCACAACCAGATTGATCGCATCGGGCTTTGCGCTGATCATTCTGACAGGGGCTTTGCTGCTCACGCTGCCCATAGCGAACAGATCAGGCCACGGAAATCTGTTAAATTCACTGTTTACAGCGACGTCAGCGACTTGTGTCACGGGGCTTATCGTTGCGGATACTTACCAGAACTGGACGATCTTTGGGCAGCTTGTCATACTGTGTATGATACAGGTCGGAGGACTGGGATTCATGACGTTCGGTGCCTACATCTCGGTGCTGCTCAAGAAGCGCATCGGACTGCAGGAGAGGGAACAGCTGCAGGAGAGTGTCAACACGCTTGAAATAGCGGGGGTTGTCCGGCTTGTCAAAAAGATCGTGCAGGGAGCGTTCTGTATAGAGGGACTGGGAGCGGTGCTGCTGGCGTGCAGATTCATTCCACGGTTTGGCGCTGTGAGAGGGATTTATTTTTCCATATTTCATGCGGTTTCTGCTTTCTGCAACGGCGGATTTGACCTGATGGGGGTAAACGAGGCATACTCCTCGCTTGTCGCGTTCGAGGGGGATATCGTTGTAAACCTCGTCGTTGTCACACTGATCCTTGTCGGCGGCATCGGTTTTATCGTGTGGGATGATGTGGCGCGCCACAAATGGCATTTCAGAAAATATCTGCTGCACAGCAAGATCGTGATCACGACGACGCTGGTCCTGACGGTCGTGGGAACAGTTCTGTTTCTGATCACGGAGGATCAGGCGGCATTTGCGGGAATGGATCCGCTCGAGAAATTTTTGGGCGCGCTGTTTTCATCTGTTACGCCGAGGACGGCAGGTTTTAACTCTGTCGACACTGCGGCGCTGTCCAATGCCGGAAAAGTGCTGACAATGGTCATGATGTTCATCGGAGGGAGTCCGGGATCCACGGCGGGCGGCGTCAAGACGACGTCGATGATCGTGCTGTTGTCCTATGCGGGAGCCATGGTGCTGAACAGGGAGGACATCAACCTCTTTGGGAGACGATTGTCCGACGAGGTGGTAAAAAAGGCAAATGCGGTCGTCATCATCAATTCAACGCTGACGATCATAGCGACGCTGGTGATCATGACATTACAGCCGTTATTGAATTTTGAGGATGTGTTGTTCGAAGTCCTCTCAGCGATCGGTACGGCGGGTATGTCCGTGGGGATCACAAGAGATCTGAATATAATATCACGCGTTATCATAATGGTACTGATGTACTGCGGGCGGTTGGGAAGCCTTTCCTTTGCGCTGATCTTTGCGCAGAAGAGGATCTCGGCGTCTGTCCGGCAGCCGCAGGAAAAGATCATCGTGGGTTGATAAATGTGAGAAGAATATCTAGGAGGTAGGGAATGAAATCAATATTGATCATAGGAATGGGGCGTTTCGGACATCATCTGGCTGCCAATTTTCTGGAGAACGGCCATGATGTCATGATCGTGGATGAGGACGAGGAAAAGCTGGAAGACATGGTTCCGTATGCGACAAGTACCAGGATCGGGGACTGTACGAGCGAGGAGGTGCTAAAGAGCATCGGAGTCCGCAATTTCGATGTCGTGTTTGTCTGTATCGGTACTAATTTTCAGAGTAGTCTGGAGATCACAAGTCTTGTGAAGGAGCTTGGGGCCACGCGGGTGGTCAGCAAGGCGACCAGGGATATCCAGGCAAAGTTTTTGTTGAGAAATGGTGCGGATGAGGTCATTTATCCGGATAAGGATATCGCGGAGAAATGGGCGGAGCGCTACAGCCTTGATAATATTTTTGACTACATCGACCTGCCGGGAGCCTTTGGGATCTACGAGATGCCGCCGCTCAGGGAGTGGGTCGGCAGGAGCATCAGGGAGTCCGACATCGCTGCAAAATACAAGATATCCATACTCGGCATTAAAAAAAAGCATGAGGAGGAGATGAGTGTGATGCCGTCGGCTGACTACATTATCAGGGATACGGACCACCTGATGGTGATGGCTGGCAACGAGGTGGCAGAACGGCTCCTGGAGCAGAACAGGCACAATTTTGCCAAGGCAGCCCTGGAAAGGAAACGGTAGATTCAGATATGATATCAAGCACAGCAAACAGTAAGGTAAAAAGACTCGCGGCGCTGGTTCAGAAGGCGAAAATGCGCAGGGAAGAACAGCTTTTTGTCGTGGAGGGAGTCCGTATGTTCTGCGAGGCGCCCGTCCAATGGATCAGGGAGGTGTATGTGTCGGAATCGTTTTTGCGGAAAGCGGAGCAGAATGTTCCGGACAAGAATGCTCCGGGGATCAGGGATCGTCTGAAGAAATGTCACTATGAGGTGTTTGCGGACGACGTATTTAAGAAGGTATCTGACACGCAGACGCCGCAGGGAGTCCTCTGTGTGCTCGCCATGCCGCGCTATGTGCTGGCGGACTGCGTTGACAGATGGATGACGGATCGGATCCCGCTCCTCATTCTCCTTGAAGATCTGCAGGATCCGGGAAATCTGGGAACGATCCTGCGCGCGGGTGAGGGCGCAGGTGTCGATGGGGTGATCATGACGAGACAGACAGTGGATCTTTTTAATCCCAAGGTCATTCGCGCGACGATGGGATCGATATACAGGCTTCCGTTTTTTGTCGTGGACGATCTGGGCGGGACGATCGATCATCTGAGGGATAAGGGCGTCCGGGTCTATGCGGCGCAGCTGGACGGCGGTACGGACTACGACGAGCCAGATTACACGGAGCCGTCTGCTTTTCTGATCGGAAATGAAGGAAACGGACTTCGGCGTGAGACTGCGGAGCGGGCATCGCAGTACATAAGGATCCCCATGGCGGGACAGGTCGAGTCGCTCAACGCGGCGGCGGCAGCAACGATACTGATGTATGAGGCGGCGCGGCAGCATCGCAGGAAAACATTAAAAAAGGTCAAGTGAAAGATCGGGAAGGAATATGAGAGATGAAAATAGGTTTTATCGGACTCGGTAATATGGCGGCGGCGATGATCGGGGGAATGCTCGGGACAGGCGCGTTCCATGCGGAGGAGATCGTCGGCTCTGCCAGGACGCAGGAGACGGCGGACAGGATCCGCAGACAGTACGGCATCGCCGCCGGGACGGACAACAGAGAGACCGCCGGACAGGCGGATGTGCTGATCCTCGCTGTGAAGCCGGTATTTATGCCGGAGGTGATCGCGGAGGTCAGGGATCTCGTGGATGGGGAAAGGACGCTGGTGATCTCCATCGCGGCAGGCAGGTCGATCGACTGGATCGAAAAAGAATTTGGAAAAACACTTCGGATCATTCGCTGTATGCCGAACACGCCCGCCATGGTGGGTGAGGGCTGTACCTGTGTCTGCTTGAAAGAAACGTTTTCTGACCGGTGTGTCTATGATAACGACAGGGAGCTTGCGCTCCGGATCATGAACAGCTTTGGCAAGGCGAGTATTCTTCCCGAACGTCTGATGGATGCTTTTATCGGTGTGGCGGGGAGTGCGCCTGCATATGTATTTCTTTTTATCGAGGCGATGGCGGATGCGGCTGTCATGGCGGGGATGCCGAGAAAGCAGGCGTATGAGTTTGCATCGCAGTCCGTGCTTGGCAGTGCAAAAATGGTGCTTGAGACGGGAAGACATCCGGGAGAGCTCAAGGACATGGTGTGCTCGCCGGCAGGAACGACGATCGAGGCGGTCAGGGTGCTGGAGGAGAAAGGGATGCGCGCGGCGGTCATCGACGCGATCCAGGCATGTGTGGATAAAGCGGGGAACATGTGAAGACGGCTGAAATAAAAAACGCATGATATCTTTATAATCTCAAAAAACAGGGGTTCGAGACTTGACAAGTCGCGAACTCTTTGCTATTATATAAAATCGTAATAGGTGTTAACAAATATGTAATATTTGTCGATAAAATGTAAAACAAGAGTAATCATTGATAGGTCAATTGTTACAGGGTTATGGACAGATAACATATTGATAACAGGAAATGGAGCAGGTTATGAAGACAAATTGTAAAAAGTGGAAATATCTGTTGTGCATCACAGCAGTTACGACCGCGTTTGCGTCCATTCCGTTCAGCACACAGGCGGCAGACACGCAGGTGAGCCTGACGGATCACACGGACAAAAAACAGGAAACCACATCAGACAAGATGAATTCAGCAGAGAACAAGAATCAGTCAATGGTAACAGCAGGAGCGGCAGATATCCTGGATGCGATGGTTCTGAATACAGTGACCACGGAATTTACGGATGGAAGCGTTCCAAAGGTAGTGGACTCAGATGCTTCAGATGCAAATGACGCGAATATCGTGGATCACACAACGATGGTAAACAGTGCGAGCGATCTGATCGCAGAGGATCAGGAGGCGCACGTTTCGACAAAGGGCGAGGCGCTGTCTGCGTTCGCAAAGGGCATGATGGTGTTACAGCCCAAGATCGAGCCGGAGTCGACCCTTGTGATGGCGAAGGTCAATGAGTATGTCAATATCAGACTGGATGCGGATCAGGATTCGGAGAAGGTCGGCGTGCTCTACAAGGACTGCGGCGGAGATGTCATAGAGAAAAACGACGAGTGGACGAAGATCAGATCCGGTGATGTCACCGGGTGGATCAAGAATCAATATTTATACTTTGGAAAAGAAGCGGAGGAGCTCGCAAAAGATGTGGGTGTTCTCACAGCGTACTCCGAGACTGAGACGCTCAGAGTGCGCAGGGAGCCGAGCCTGGATGCCGGTATAGTCGGCCTTCTCGCAGACGGTCAGGCAGTGGAAGCGATCGCTGAGGAAGGCGACTGGGTGAAGGTCAGCTACGAGGGCGAGACAGGGTTTGTGTCGGCAGAATATGTCCGGGTAGAGTTCGGCATCGACACGGCGGAGTCCATGGAGGCGATCCGTGCGAGGGAGGAAGCTGAGCGCGCAAGGGCGAAGGCCGAGGCAGAGGCCAGGAGAGTCCAGCAGAAGGAAGCGGTGCTCGCATCGGCATCAGAGCTCGAGATCCTCGCGGCGCTGATCCAGTGTGAGGCGGGCGGAGAGCCCTATGAAGGACAGGTGGCAGTCGGCGCTGTCGTTATGAACAGAGTGCGCTGCGGGGGTTATCCCAATAACATTACAGATGTTATCTATGCATCGGGGCAGTTTGTGCCCGCGTCGGGAGGACGTATGGAGTCGCTGATCCTGAATAAGACGACGAAGGCTTCCTGCATACAGGCGGCACAGGAGGCGATCAACGGTGCCTGCAATGTCGGAGATGCGCTGCATTTCCGCAGGAACAACGGCAGGGACGGACTGGTGATCGGAAATCATGTGTTCTGGTAGAAAACAGCCTGCAGGAGATCAATAGAAATTCGTGGGAAAGCGTAGTTCAGAAAAGAACTGCGCTTTTTCTTGCCCCTTTCGGATAAATGTAGTAGAATACAGATATTGGTAAAACGCAGACGGATATCAGCACGGTCTGGCATCGCCGAACAGCAATTGCGGATCAACGTGTATGGAGGAAAGATGAGATGGATTTGAGAGGACGCAGTTTTTTGACATTAAAGGATTTTACGCCGGAGGAGATCGTTTATCTGATCGATCTGGCGGCGGGGTATAAGGACAAGAAGAAGAAGGGGATCCTGCACGATACGCTCCGCGGGAAAAATATCGCCCTGATCTTTGAGAAGACGAGCACGCGCACGCGCAGTTCTTTTGAGGTGGCGGCGCATGATCTCGGCATGGGGACGACTTACCTCGATCCCTCGGGCTCGCAGATCGGCAAGAAGGAGTCCATCGCGGACACGGCGCGCGTGCTCGGCAGAATGTACGAGGGGATCGAGTACCGCGGCTACGGGCAGGAGATCGTGGAGGAGCTGGCAAAGTACGCGGGTGTTCCTGTGTGGAATGGTCTCACGAATGAGTACCACCCGACGCAGATGCTGGCGGATGCGCTCACGATCAGGGAGCATTTCGGGTATCTGAAAGGCATTAAGCTCACATACATGGGAGACGCCCGCTACAACATGGGCAACTCCCTGATGATCCTGTGCGCGAAGCTCGGCATGCACTTTACGGCGTGCACGGCGAAGGCGTATTTTCCTGAGGAGGCGCTTGTGGCGCAGTGCAGGGAATATGCGGCAGGATCGGGCGCGACGATCACGCTGACAGAGGATGTGGACGCTGGGACGAAGGGCGCCGATGTGATCTACACGGATGTGTGGGTGTCCATGGGAGAACCCGACAGCGTGTGGGAGGAGCGCATCAGGACGCTCTCTCCCTATAAAGTGACAAGACAGGTGATGGGCAATGCGGGTGAGGGATCCATCTTCCTCCACTGCCTGCCGGCATTCCACGACTTAAAGACAAAGATCGGCAGGGAGCAGGGAGAGAAATATGGTTTTACGGAGCTTGAGGTGACGGACGAGGTGTTTGAGTCGGAGCAGTCCCTTGTATTCGACGAGGCTGAGAACCGCATGCACACGATCAAGGCTGTGATCGCGGCGACGCTCGGGGCGTGATAGTACAGCGATGCCTGAATATCGGTGAAAAGCAGTGCCTGACATTTGTGCAATGATGTGCTATTTCGATGTGTTCAAGATGCATCTTTGAGATACGGGGAATTTGTTATGAAAAGTGAAGAGATTCTGAAAAAGCTGCGCGATGCGGGGGATTATGTGAGCGGACAGGAGCTCTGCGAGCATTACGGCGTGTCGCGCACGGCTGTGTGGAAGGTGATCAAACAGCTCGAGAAGGACGGCTATGTGATCGAGGCACAGAACAATAAGGGGTACCGGCTTGTGGAGAAGGATAATGCGGATGTGTTCACCAGGGTGGAGATCGAGAGCTGTCTGGATACCTCGTGGATCGGGAGAAAGCTGGTTTTTCACAGGGAGACCGGCTCTACCAATCTGGACGCGAAGGCACTCGCGGAGAGCGGGGAAGCGGCAGGGGCGGTCGTTGTGGCGGACATGCAGACTGCAGGGCGCGGCAGGCGCGGCAGGGGCTGGGTGTCCCCGGCGGGAAAGGATATCTACATGTCGCTGATGCTCCGGCCGGAGTGCAGACCGGAGAAAGCGTCTGTGCTGACGCTGGTCATGGCGGTCTCGGTGCAGGAGGCAGTGCAGGAGGCCGTCCCGCAGACCTGCAGCATCAAATGGCCCAATGACATCGTCGTCAATAACAAAAAGGTGTGCGGCATTCTGACAGAGATGAGTGCGGAGCTTGACGGCATTCACTATGTCGTGATCGGCGCGGGCATCAATGTGAATCAGGAACAGATGGCTGACGAGATCCAGGACAAAGCGACCTCTCTATATATCGAAGGCGGTGAAGTGATAAAGCGCGCGAGGCTGGCGGCGCGCGTGCTGCATTATTTTGAAAAAAACTATGCTGTGTTTGAGCAGAGCTGGGATTTTTCGGGTCTGGTGGATCAGTACAATCATTTTCTGGTCAATCGGGACAGGGAAGTGCGCGTGCTGGATCCCAAGGGAGCGTATGACGGCATCGCCAGAGGCATCAATGAGAAGGGGGAGCTGATCGTCGAGCGCAAGAGCGACGGACAGACACAACTGGTCTATGCGGGCGAGGTATCGGTGCGCGGTATTTACGGTTATGTGTGATCCTGTGGAGGAGAATATGGGAGAAAACAGCGGGCGTGTTGTCCTGTGCGGGGCAAATGCCTATGAGCAGAAATATTATTTTAATGAAAAATTTAGCAGGATTCCTGAATCCATCAAAGAAGAACTGCATATCATATGTGTGCTGTTCACGGAGGAGGTCGGCGGTGTGTTCACGGTCGTGTTTGAGGAGGACGGGAGCGTGAGCCTCGAGACGGATGCCTGCGAGGAAGACATTTTATATGACGAGATCAGCAGCGGGCTGCTGGTCAGGGAGATCCGGATGCAGCGGCAGGAGCTGTTGGAGTCGCTTAGCCTGTACTACAGGGTGTTTGTGCTTCGTGAGCCTGTCGATACACTTATTAGAGAAGAATAGCGGATGAGGAACTTGAACGATTGATCTGTATGGCATACAAGAGGTGTAGATATGATTTTAGTAGTTGATGTTGGAAACACGAACATAACATTCGGGGTATATGACAGGAGGGATCTGGTCACGACATTCCGCCTGATGGCGAAGACGCAGCGGACTTCGGACGAATACGGGGTGCTGATCACAGAGCTGCTGGCCAAAAACCATGTCCATACCAGGGAGATCGAGGGCGCGATCATCGCAAGCGTCGTGCCGAATGTGATGCACTCGCTCACGGGCGGCATCAAACGCTATGTGATCGAACGGCTCATGATCGTGGGCGCGGGGATCCGAACGGGGATCCGGATCGTGACAGAAAATCCAAAAGAAATCGGCCCGGACCGCATCGTGGACGCGGTTGCCGCATATGAATTATATGGGGGACCGGTGCTCGTCCTGGATTTTGGTACGGCGACGACCTATGACCTGGTCGATGAAAAGGGATGCTTCTGCGCGGGGATCACGGCGCCGGGGATCCGCATCTCGGCGAAGGCGCTCTGGGAGGACGCGGCAAAGCTCCCCGAGATCGAGATCAAAAAGCCTGCCTCCATTCTGGCACAGGAGACGATCACCAGTATGCAGGCGGGACTCGTATACGGTCAGATCGGACAGACGGAGTACATCGTAAACCGGGTGAGAAAAGAGACCGGTTATGATGATCTCAAGGTGGTGGCGACGGGAGGACTCGGGCGCATCATCGCGGAGGAGACGGACGTGATACAGGAATACAACAGTGCGCTCACGCTGGAGGGACTCAGGATCATCTATGAAAAAAACAACAGATAATACAGGCAGAAAGCTGCGGATTGGGGATGTCGTCCTTGACAATAACGTTGTGCTCGCACCGATGGCAGGGGTTACAGACCTGCCATTTCGACTGATCTGCAAGGAGCAGGGGGCGGGTCTTTTGTGCATGGAGATGATCAGCGCCAAGGCGGTGCATTTTCACAACAGGAATACGGAGGCGCTGATGGAGATCCACCCGGAGGAAATGCCAGTGTCGCTGCAGTTGTTTGGCTCGGAGCCGGATATCATGGCGGAGACGGCAGCGCGCATTGAGGAGCGCCCCTTTGCGATACTGGATATCAATATGGGATGTCCTGTGCCCAAGGTTGTCAACAACCATGAGGGAAGCGCGCTGATGAAGGATCCAAAACTGGCGGGGGAGATCATTTGCGCGGTTGTCCGCGCGGTCAGAAAGCCTGTGACGGTCAAGATCAGAAAGGGCTTTGACGATGATTCCGTCAATGCCGTGGAGATCGCCAGGATCGCTGAGGCGAACGGCGCGGCGGCAGTTGCCGTGCACGGCAGGACGAGGGAGCAGTATTATTCGGGAAAGGCGGACTGGGATATCATACGGCAGGTGAAGCAGGCGGTGCGCATTCCGGTCATCGGAAACGGGGATGTGACAGATGCGCTGTCAGCGGCAAGGCTTCTCGAGCAGACGGGCTGCGACGGGATCATGGTAGGCAGGGCAAGCCGCGGCAACCCGTGGATATTCCGCGAGATCAACAGCTATCTTGACACGGGAAGCATTCCTGAACGGCCGGCGGGGAAGGAAGTCTGTGATACGATCTTAAAGCATGCCGGGCTGCTGCTTTCCTGTAAAGGAGAGTATGTCGCCGTGCGCGAGATGCGAAAGCATGTGGCGTGGTATACGGCCGGGTATCCGCACTCGGCGAGGCTGCGCAGGATGGTGAACGAGATGGAGACGTATGACGAACTTGTCGGGAGTGTTCGGAAGATCTTTCTGGAAGGCGGAGCGGCAGATGGGGAGATGTAGGAACCGGATCTGGGCGGTGATGGTGTGTGCAGCGGTGATTTTTTTATGCGCAGACTCGTTCAGAGGAAGTATGCCGCCAGTGCGGGAAGATGACTCTTTTTCAGAGAAGGCACTGCCGCAGGAACTGCCGGAGGTCTGGCAGCAGATGCTGCTGTATATTCAGGAGGGGCTCTATACACATGGGATTGACGGAACGTACCGGGTCTATTTTGACGGCAGTGAATCTGACTGGCACGCCGGGGCATACAGGGAGTATGCGGAGGATCATTCCTGTGAACTGCTGCTGGAAGGGGAGGGAAAGCTGTGGAGGGAAAAGCTGGCATATTCTTATGACGCGGACAGCGGCTGGTATACTTTTTATGGTCAGTATGAGCCGGTGCTTGTGGGAGAGACGGCACGGGCGGAGTTCGAGGATTCTGATTTTGTCACCAATATGAAGGCGGACTGTGCATGTATCCAGGAGGTTTCCGGAGAGATGCATTTTCCTTATCCCAGACGGTATCATGCAGAGAGCGGACCAGTCGAGCGGGACGCACGCGTCGAGACATCGATCCATGATGACCGTGACGGCATTGATTCCTACAGTATATGGACGATGCTGTACACTTATGTGGATGAGCGGCTGGACACGAATATAACAATTTTGTATCCCAAGGTCAGTATGCCTGGGGTTTATGAAGATGCAGAGATGCAAAAGCTGCAGGATTCCATCAATGATCAGATCAGGGATGCCTTTTTTTATTCCTATGGTTTTGATGAGGGAGCACTGCAGCCGCAGGAGCATATGTACGGAAGCATAGACAGGAATTATACCATCACAAGAATGGATGAGAATTATCTCTCGATGCGCATATATGAAAATAATGTTTTTCGGAGTGCTCCCCACCCAAATGAGTGGGAGACAGGTATCACGATCGACATGCACACAGGAAAGGTGCTGCAGTTTCGCGATGTCGTGGGGGAGGACTTCGATCTGGAGGCTTTTATCGACAGCGGTGCTTTTCGGTGCAGGTGGTTTTGGGAGAATGATACAGGGGAGTACTGGCTGGAACACTTTTACAGGGAGCGGGACTGGGATACGCATTTTTATCTGACGGATGAGTCGCTGGGGCTGATCACGACGGAATCACGGTATTACACGAATATCGAAGCGGACTTTGAGGATCTGGGAATCGGCGGTTTTTAAGGTTTTTCCGGGCAGGGTTGAGATTCGTTCTCAATATCTTGACATGACAGTTAAAAAACGCTATAATGGGCTGAATGTAAAGGAAATATCAGGGTGCCCGCGGGCATAAAAAATATAAGTATAAGTAGTAGTGAAAGGGAGTAATCACATGGAAGCAAAGAAGAATTTATTAACGCGCGAAGGTCTTAAAAAATATGAGGATGAGCTGCACGAACTCAAAGTAGTCAAGCGAAAAGAAGTGGCGCAGAAGATCAAGGAAGCAAGGGAGCAGGGAGATCTCTCAGAGAACGCGGAGTACGATGCTGCGAAGGACGAGCAGCGCGACATCGAGGCGCGCATCGAGGAGCTCGAGAAGATCCTGAAAAATGTGGAAGTCGGCGATATGGACGAGGACGGACACGATCTCGACAGGGTGAGCTTCGGACTCGCAGTCAAGGTGAAGGACAATGAGTTTGACGATGAGATGGAGTTCAAGATCGTGGGCGCGACAGAGGCAAACAGCCTGAAAGGCAGGATCTCCAACGAGTCGCCGCTCGGAAAGGCGTTGATCGGCGCACAGCGGGGAGATGTAGTGACGGTGGAGGCTCCGGCGGGAGTTATTGAGTATACGATATTGGATATTTACAAGCCGGAATAGTGAAGATCAGGGCTTTGTCTGACCGGCGGAAACATGTGAGAGGAGAATTTGAGTGGCACAGGATCATAACAGGAACCAGAATAACCAGGGCAATCAGCAGCAGGATATCAACCAGCTTTTAAAAGTGCGCAGGGAGAAGCTTTCCGCACTGCAGGAGGCGGGAAAAGACCCGTTTCAGATCACGAAATATGATGTGACCCATCACAGCCAGGATGTGAAGGACAACTTTGACGCGCTGGAGGGGCAGCGCGTGACGATCGCGGGCCGCATGATGTTCAAGCGCATCATGGGGAAAGCGTCGTTCTGCAACATACAGGATCTAAAGGGAAGTATCCAGTGCTATATCGCCAGGGACAGCATCGGGGAGGAGCCTTATGCGGATTTCAAGAAGTATGACGTGGGAGATATCCTCGGTATCAGCGGAGAGGTGTTTCGGACTAAGACCGGCGAGATGTCCATTCACGCCGCGTCGGTGACGCTTTTATCAAAGAGCCTGCAGATCCTTCCGGAGAAATTCCACGGTCTGACGGACACCGATACGCGCTACCGTCAGCGCTATGTGGATCTGATCATGAACGCGGAGGTGAAGGATACTTTCGTAAAGCGCTCCAAAGTGCTCTCGAGTATCCGCCGCTATCTCGACGATCAGGGATTTATGGAGGTGGAGACGCCGATGCTCGTGTCCAACGCAGGCGGTGCGGCGGCAAGGCCGTTCGAGACGCATTTCAATGCGCTTGACGAGGACTTAAAACTCCGCATCTCACTGGAGCTGTACTTAAAGAGACTGATCGTGGGCGGCATGGAGCGCGTCTACGAGATCGGGCGCGTGTTCCGCAACGAGGGGCTTGACACGAGGCACAATCCCGAGTTTACACTGATGGAGCTGTATCAGGCATACACAGATTACCACGGCATGATGGATCTGACAGAGAATCTTTACCGCTATGTGGCAAAGGAAGTCACGGGATCGGAGATCCTCACATACGGCGAGCATCAGATGGATCTGTCAAAGCCGTTTGAGCGCATCACGATGGTGGAGGCCGTTCAGAAGTATTCCGGCGTTGATTTTAATGAGATTCATACCCTGGAGGAAGCAAGGGCGATCGCCAGGGAAAAGCATGTGGAGTTTGAGGAGCGTCACAGGAAGGGCGATATCCTGAACTTATTCTTCGAGGAGTTTGTGGAGGAGCATCTGATCCAGCCGACATTCGTCATGGATCATCCGATCGAGATCTCTCCGCTCACCAAGAAAAAGCCGGACAATCCCGAGTATGTGGAGCGTTTTGAATTTTTCATGAACGGCTGGGAGATGGCAAACGCCTACTCCGAGCTCAACGACCCGATCGACCAGCGCGCGCGCTTCGCGGCGCAGGAGGAGCTGCTGGCCGCAGGCGACGACGAGGCAAACCATACAGACGAGGACTTCCTGAACGCCTTGAGCATCGGCATGCCGCCGACAGGAGGCATCGGGTTTGGCATCGACCGCATGGTCATGATGATGACGAACTCTCCTTCGATCAGGGACGTGCTCGCGTTCCCGACGCTCAAATCGCTCAATGACACAAAAACAAAGGCGCCGCAGGCTGCAGCCGCGGCACCGAAGACATCTGGACCGATCGACTTTTCCAAGGTGGAAATAGAGCCGCTGTTTCAGGATTTTGTGGATTTTGAGACTTTTAGCAGGTCGGATTTCAGAGTTGTCAAGGTTCTTGCATGCGAGGCAGTTCCCAAGTCGAAGAAGCTCTTAAAGTTTATCCTGGATGACGGAACAGGCGAAAACAGAACGATCCTGAGCGGCATACACGAGTATTACGAGCCGGACGAACTGGTCGGCAAGACCTGCATAGCTATCACCAACCTGCCGCCGCGCCCCATGATGGGGATCGATTCCTGCGGTATGCTGATCAGTGCAGTGCACGCGGAGGAAGGGCAGGAGAGGCTCCATCTGCTGATGGTGGATGACCATATCCCGGCTGGGGCGAAGCTGTATTAAGACATGAACCTGATATGATAGGACTAAATGAAGAGAAGCCTGGTAGATTCAAGGGCTTGCACTGATTTAGTCCTGTTTTATGTGCGGCCTTGTGCAGAGGAAATATGCCGCTAGTTCCCTAATTTCTGCCTGGCATTTGGAATCGGATGAAACAGCCGGATTTAATATGACGAAAAATATATAATGGTGTGTGAATTATGAAGAATAAACTGATTGAGAATATAGATCAAGTACATACAACGGAGATGGGAGTAGATCGGATCCGAAGGAATCTCGGACTTGGCGACAGTGATGTTGTTATGTGGTGTAAGTCGAAAATTCTCGATAAAGATGCTGATATCACAAGGCAAGGGAAGAATTGGCATGTCAGGATCGATGGCTGCGTGATCACGGTGAACGCAAGTAGTTATACGATCATCACAGCGCATAAAGAAAAGCGCAAATAAAAATTGGAATAGTGGAGGAAATCAGGGTGCTGCGGAAATGGTGCGAAAGCAACGGCGTCATTCATGCGGGCACCGGGAAGTATGATTTCTTTCCATTTACCTGCGGATGTATGGAGACAGATTTATGCTCAGATTAGAGAAAGTTACAGGGAAAAACGTATGGGATCTTCTGAAATTAAAGGTTTCTGATGACCAGAGAAGTTTTGTTGCGGGCAATGATATCAGCATTATTGAGGCTTATACGGCAATTACCGGGAATGGATATGCATTCCCTTTTGGCATTTATGAGGATGATACGCCGGTCGGATTTCTTATGATAGGGTTTGATGTTGATGATTACTGGGACGATGCGCCTAAAATAGCTAAAAGCAACTATAATCTGTGGAGGCTTATGATTGACAGGTCCTATCAGGGAAAAGGATTTGGCCGGGAGGCTGTCAAACTTGCATTGGATTTTATTAGGACGTTTCCCTGTGGGAAAGCAGCGTATTGCTGGTTATCATATGAGCCGGATAATGATGTTGCCCGAAAGATATACAGTTCGTTTGGGTTCTCTGAAACAGGCGAAAG
>Ga0137306_100305_pt1 | contig 75645 bp, 76 predicted proteins | sample Inofroosms_March_FD_97187 | JGI IMG/M metagenome (GOLD analysis project Ga0137306, IMG submission 97187) | Mouse cecal microbial communities from Vienna, Austria - N-Acetylneuraminic and N-Acetylglucosamine D2O microcosms_March | ecosystem: Host-associated > Mammals > Digestive system > Large... | reverse complement strand
TTAATCCAATAGAAATATGCAATATGAAAGCAGACAAATATAGCCTGGAACGGGACATATTTGAAAAGAAAATCATGAATCAACATATCCCTGTCTTCCATTTCCGCCAGCATATATATGCCCGACAGCAATACCGACAGGATAACGGGAATTCCCAGTATTTTTCCATATTCCAAAGACATGGCTTTATATATGGACCTTTTTGTCATTCCCATATGATGCAGCATTTTATATTTCCGGTTTAAAAACGGGATATCCCCCTGCATTTTTAAAGCAAAGATTCCAAATATGGAAAAGAGGCAGTACACGCCCGTAAACAGAATGATAATTTTGACAAAAAACATATTCCGATGGGCCTCCTTTAAATATTCATATCTCCAGAATACATCTGCATTTTGAGAGGAAAAAAGGCTTTGATATGTTGCAAACTCCTTTTCCAGATTTCCTTTTTTCACAATAATCCTATATGTATCCTTATAACCGGTAACGGCGGCTTCAGGAAGTACTGCAAATTCACGCAGACAGTCCGGCTTTTCTGTAGCGAAAATGATTTCATTGCGTCGCTCTGTAACAGTAAAAGCATCCTCTTGATCTAAATATATTACATCCACGGTATCCGGCTCTAAGGCCGTGGACTCGTTAACCCATATAGCCTCATTGTCTTCCAAATGTAGTTTTCCTGAAGTAAGCCTGTTATAATCACGATCCGATATGCAAAAGCCGCTCCTTTCCCCATTTTCCAAATCGGCTTTCTCTCTATATCCTTTTATGGCTGATACTGCAATGCTGTCGTTTCCCAGCATTTCCCTCAGTATAATCTCTGATTCATCATCCTCTGACACACCCACAAAACCATAGGGATACGCAGGGCTATCCTCATCCTTTGGCGTCTGTGAAATGACGGAAGCGCCCGTAAAAAAGAGAATCACAAAATCCAGCACAAGCATGATAAACAGCAGCTTGCAATTACTTTTAAATTTGTAATAAAATTCATTTAAAGTAAGCATATGCTTATAATAAAATCCCTTAAACAATTTTAATAATATCAGAATCAGACTTCCGCCAAATGACATGATGGTATAGATTCCGGCCAAGCATATTATCATGCTGATAAAATGATATAAAATATTCTCTCTTTTGAGCAGCTCCATAGCATATACAAAGAGGGCAATTCCTCCGATTACCAGAAAACAGCTCCAGCCCGGTTTTCCTTCTTTTTTCATTTCCCTTAGCCAAAATCCTGACAAATCCCTTTTGCAAAAATACAGCAGCATGATTACCCATTCTATGAAAAATAATAAAAAGCTTATCTTTACAACTGTTCCGGGAATCCATAGAATATCAGACGGGAAAACCGTAATCACAAATCCGGCTGTCCTAAGGACCACCGGCAATAAAGCCGAAAGAAGACCTCCTGCCAAAATTCCCCCGAACACGGAAAATATGTAAATAAATAGAAATTCTACAGAAAAAAACTTGAATATTGTTTTCCTGTCGCTTCCAAGCATCAGCAAAAGCGCGTAGTCCCTGTTTTTTGTTTTCATATAATATCCTGTGGAATAGAAAATAAAAAATACGGATATGATCCCTGCAATGAGAAAAGCCATGGTACAAAGCCAGTTCATATTGCCTGCTTTTTCATTCAATCCATACTGATCCTTAACTGTAAATGCGGTTAAAAAGAATATTTCCAACACAATTGACAAAGCAATACTTATGGAGTAAAACAATACATTTTTCTTTTCCATATTCTTATAAACCATTTTTGCCAGCATCTTAAGTTCCTCCGTACTTTGACAATTCCTTTGTTACCTATTACTTTTCAGCTTTGATTACCCATGGGCAATATTATATAGACAATCTATATATCGGACATCTATATAATACCATAAACATTTTCTTTGTCAAGAGAGCGATAAAGCAATCTGTCGCTGCTATTACATTTTGTTACCGGAGAATCCTGACAAGTTTCCCTGTTTTACACTCTCAAACTTATACTAAAGGATTTCTCCCAATGTCCGATATATATATAAATAAGTGACAGGCTATGGAGAGCGTATTTTCAAGGAACGGAGTTCCCGAAATATGCTCTTTTCTGTTATATTTTCGGAAAGGAAGGGTATTATGATGACAATATCAGGAGTAGAAACGGATTTTAGAGCAGCGGGCAGATATGCCAGAAAGGACTGGATGCAGAATGAGGATGTAGCGGCTTTTAAGAAAGAACTCCTTTCGGCTATGGGAAGGGACCAGGATAAAAAGGCTCCATACAGCCATTTGGCAAAAGACGGCATCATTGACTATAACGGGGTAATCTTTGTCTGTGATTACGAACATAATACATTGTGCCTCGGCGATGTGAGCAACCCGAAAAATGTTATTTACGTACCGTTGGCTAATGGAGGCACATTGCAGGTAAACAGAGACAATATCGGCGACTTGTCAAGAGCGATCGGCATGTTCTCGCCGGAGGATGTAAACCGGATACTGCGGGCAATTTCCAAAGACGCCCAATGCCAGAAAAAACTGCTGGAAATCGACGAGGCGAAAAACAGCATTGGGGAAGAGGACGATAAGGAATAATATTTACTCAAATTACAAAAGCCGGAAAGACTTCCGGAACACTCACAAGAGTACCTGAGATAACGGGTACGCCAGACATCTTGTGATTTGATTAAAGAACAGGATATAGCCATAAAGTTATACCCTGTTCTTTTCCATAAGACTCCCGCAACTGTGCAGGATAGTATTTCGTAGAACGATACGTTCTCTTTCCCGTCCATCTAAGCTCTGGAAATCCCTTTATCATCGGTCATGGTTCAAATTCAAAAGTAAGCTGTTCATCCATTTAATTATTCCTCCTATAGCTCGTCAGCAGGGAGCTTTCCTGACTGCTCTGCAATCTTCTTTTCCTGTGATTTTACACGGCGTTCCAATTTCTTAATATCCTCAGACGGCGGAAGTTCCTCCGGTTTAATTCCACGTTCTCCAAGCATACTGCGAACAGAACTATTATTCTGGATATGTTCTATGGTAATAGATGCCTCGCCCTGCAAATCCTTTTCCTCAACATTGTAGTTCGTCATTTCCGTAGCTAAGTTCTTTGCCGCAATGGTAAGTGTGGGCAGGAAATCAGCCAATGGCCTGTTATCTTTAACACCAAGCTTTTGCTTCATATCCTGTGTAGTATAACCTCCAAACAGGGCCGTATCTCCTTTAGAGCGAATCCTGCCGAACCCGGCATCATCAACGCCACGTTCATAAATATTTTGCGATAATCGTTTTTCAGATTCTCGCAATCTGCCGCGAGCTTCCGTGCGTTCTATATATGCAATACGTTCTTCAATGAGTTCCTGCTTTCTTGTCTGTACAGCAAAGTAACTTTGTGCAAAAGCGATTTCATCTTTCTTGGGGTCGCCATTTTGTGCAATCAGATAACAGGCATAGCGAGTGAGCATATAGTCTTTTATATTTCGCTTCGCGCCGCTACCCAGTTGAACCATTTTCGTGACCTCACGAAAATGGTCTGAAAGCGCAATACCAGAGGTTTCACAAGATTCTATCGACCGTTTAATTGCCTTTTCAAAATTTTCCCAGCGTTCATATCCGAGTAACGGCATCAACTCCCGCGCCAGCCAGTATTCAACATCTGTATCATCAAATACTGCCATAGCACCTTCAACAGCCGATTTCGTATAAGGAAAAGTAATTGTCTGCTCCTCTTTACACAGAGCTGCCTTATATACATCCTCTATTGTTTCATGCACCAAGATACCAAAATTCCGATTAAGTAAACATGAATTTACTTGTATTTAAAAGAGTTTACTTCGTAATTGCAACAATTTCAATAACTCTCAATACTATCACGCCAGCAAAAATAATATGATAAGACAATGGTTGACTGAAGACGAATTATTCCGGGCTGATTTAGAAGAACAATAGTATTTGAAAATGAAGTTTTTCAATATTGCTTTATTTCTTTTATTATACAGATATTTTAGACCAGATTGTAAATATAACTCATGAATTGAAATCTCCAACAGCTACTCATTTTTATCATGACTACTCCATCGTTTCCGCCGTCCTTCTATACTCCTTCCGCTTCAACTCTCCAACCACCATACAAGCCGCAATCGCACCCGCACCGCCGTCCGCCACAGGTCCTGCATACATGATCCCGTCGATTCCCATAAACAAAGGAAAAATCACAATCAGGGGAAGCAGAAGGATGATCTGTCTGGTAAGGGCTAAAAACATACCTCTTTTGGGCTTTCCGATTGCCGTAAAGAAATTGGAGGAAATGGGCTGCAAAAAGTTTATAAAGGTAAAAAACAAATAGATTCTGAAATAATTTATCGCAAATTCAAAGTAAGCATCCGAGCCTTCCCCAAAGATGGAAATAATCTGTCCCGGTATAAGCTGAAATGCCAGAAATGCCAAAAAGGACAGACCAAATCCGCAGAGAACCGCACGCCTGTAAGCGGTTTTAACCCTGTCATATTTAGCCGCTCCGTAGTTAAAGCTGACAATCGGCTGCAGGCCCTGTGATGTACCGATGACAAATGACATAAATACCTGATTTACCTTTGTAATAATTCCCGCACAGGCAATGGGTATGGCCTCTCCGTATACAGAAAGGGCTCCGTAATATTTCAGGGATTTATTCATGACAATCTGCACGATCATCATGGAAAGCTGGTTGCTGCAGGGCGCCGCTCCTAAGGACATGATTCTTTTTACATATTCCCCCTGCACCTTGAGATGTTTCTTTTCCAATTCCACGGATTTACAATGCATTAAATAGGAAAGCGCCAAAAGCGCCGAAATTACCTGGCCGATAACCGTAGCAAGAGCAGCTCCCGCCATTCCCATATGAAAACCAAATACAAATAGGGCGTCCAGAATCGTGTTCACAACGGCGCCCGTCAGATTGCACGCCATGGTCATCCGGGGACTGCCGTCCGCACGAATCAGATGGCCCCCTCCCGTTGCAAAAATCACAAAGGGAAAACCAAAGGATACTATCCTCGTATATGTCATGGCATAGTTTAACACATCCGCCGGAGAGCCGAAAAATATCATCAGCTGTTTTAAAAATATCTGGGTAATCAGACACAGGACCACGCCGCAGGAAAACAGCATAACAGCGGCATTTCCCATATAATAGACCGCCTTTTCCTTATCTCCTTTTCCCATGGCAAGATTAAAGGCGGAAGCTCCTCCGATGCCAAACAACAGGCCGATGGCAATACAGGATATGGATAAGGGAAAGGAAATGTTTGTGGCTGCATTTCCCAGCCCGCCTACGCTCCTTCCGATAAAAAACTGGTCTACAATATTGTACAAGGAACCTACCAGCATGGAAATAATACTGGGGATGGCAAACTGCAAAAGCAGCGTATTGATTTTTTCCTCGCCTAATGCACTTCTATCCGTAACAGATTTCATTTTCATCAACTCCTGTTTTCTATCATAACATCTTTTTTTTTAAAGTGTAAATTGCCCCTTGCATTTTTTTTAATTTTTCTGTATCATATATTTTCGTAACACCATTATGTAGCATGCTACAATTATCATAGATATTTGGAGACCTTCCACATGAGCCACACGGGACTTCTATTGAAGAAAATAAGCAACAGGCTGGAATGCAACAGAAACCGCGCCTTGAAAGAACTGGGTCTGACGGCCACACAGGTGGATTTGCTTTACTATCTATACAGCCATCAGGAGCAGGAAAACACCCTTTCCGATATTACTGCTTTTTTCGGTATTCAGCATACAAGCGCCATTCATGTTCTGAAAATACTGGAAGAAAAGGGTTATATTTTGAAAAAGCCCACCAAGCGTAATCCCCGCTTCAAAAATATCTGCCTGACAGATAAAGGCTATCCTTTGATGGAAAAATTCGACGCCAATATCGCTGCCATACACCAGCAGTTATTTGCCGGCATTACAGAATCTGAAATCACAGAATTAGACAGACTTTTAAAAATTATTTATAACAATTTAGAAAAAATATGATTTTAAAAGACATTGAAACACAATCGAGAGGAGACAGAATCATGCAGGACAAAACAACAGAAATTTTCAGGGACGCCCCTGTTCCCAAGGCGGTCTTTACCAACATTATTCCTTCTATAATCAGTATGATTATGGTTTTGGTCTATAACCTTGCGGACACCTTCTTTATCGGGCAGACAAACAATGCTTTTATGGTGGCTGCCGTTTCGGTGGCGACTCCCGCCTTTCTTATTTTTATGGCAATCGGTATGCTTTTCGGTATCGGAGGTACCTCTTTGATTTCCCGTATGCTGGGAGAAGGAAAAGAAGGCAAGGCTAAGAACACCTCCGCCTTTTGCTTTTGGACAGGAGCAGTCATAGGCATTATTTCCATGGTATTCATATGGATTTTTGTAACCCCCATTTGTCGTATGGTCGGAGCCAGCGATGATACCATTGGCTATACTACCCAATATCTGAGTATTGTTTCTTGCAGCATTCCTTTCTTAATCATAGGAAATACCTTCAGCAATATCATCCGCGCAGAAGGTAAACCCCAAAAAGCTATGATCGGTATGGTAATCGGCAATCTGATCAATATCGTACTGGATCCCATTATGATTCTTTTTCTGCACTGGAATGTTGCAGGCGCTGCCATTGCTACGGTAATCGGTAATGTCTTTGCTGCCGTTTATTATATTTCCCATCTGGTTTCAAAGGATTCCATGCTTTCCATCCGATTAAAGGATTACAAGGCAGGAGAAAGAATTGCGTCAGGCGTGCTTGCTATTGGTATTCCCGCTTCATTAAACAGTATTTTAATGAGCGTTTCCAATATCATTATTAATAATATGATGAAAAAGCACGGAGATATGGCAGTTGCCGGTCTGGGCGTTGCCATGAAGGTAAATATGATCGTAGTTATGCTGTTAATCGGGCTTGGCACCGGTATACAGCCCTTACTGGGATATTGCTTTGGTGCCCGAAACAGAAAGCGTTATCTTGCCGTTTTAAAGTTCTCTTTAATCCTTGCCTTCTGTATGAGTGCAGTTATGACCGTCATCTGCTATTGCGGGGCCAGTCCTTTGGTTCGGGCATTTCTGGATAACCCCGAGGCTTTTGATTATGGTATGTCTTTTGCCAGAATCTATATTTACTCCGGGCCTATTATCGGAATCCTTTTCGTACTGATCAATGCCATTCAGTCCACGGGGGCCGCTCTGCCCTCCCTCATTCTGTCTATCAGCAGGCAGGGACTTTTATATATCCCCACTCTGCTGACCTTCAGAAGGCTTTTTGATACGCCCCGGATGCTTGCGCTGTCCCAGCCTGTAACAGACTACCTTGCCACAACCCTTGCGGCTGTATTATTTATCATTACCTACCGGAAATATTTTAAGAGCTTTGACAATAGCGCACCGGTTGAAGCTTCTGTAAAGGAAGTAGCCTATTCTACGGAAACCACTTCATAATCCTGGTCTTCCACGGCTTTTTTCAGAATCTCATCTGCTACAGGAGCATTTAAAGTAAGGACGGCTGTTCCCGCCTCATGGCTGACAGCAGCCTCCTTTACCTCCGGCAGGGCTTCTAATGCCTTCTTTACCCTTGCCTCGCAGTGTCCGCACATCATTCCGTTGATTTTCATTGTTTTTTCCATGTTGTTTACCTCTTTCCTTTTATTTTTTAATTGTTTTACTACTTGCTGATTTGTATCTGTCTCTTTTTCTCTGTTTACACTTTCCTGTTTTTCTATCTTCTGTTCCTCTTTTTGACCGGCTTCTGTACTTATTTTTCTTATAGCCTTTTTCCTATCCCGTTTTGTGCTCCGCAGATCAAACAGATTCAGCCGCAGCGCATTGGTTACCACGCAAAAGCTGGATAAGCTCATTGCCGCAGCCCCGAACATGGGATTTAATTTTAAACCGAACAAGGGATACCAGATGCCTGCTGCCAAGGGAATACCGATAATATTATAGATAAATGCCCAAAACAGATTTTCATGAATATTCCTAAGGGACGCCCTGCTTAAACGGATGGCTGCCGGAACGTCCATCAGGCTGCTTTTCATCAAAACAATATCCGCCGCCTCAATGGCAACATCTGTTCCGGCTCCAATGGCAATTCCGATATCCGCTCTTGTCAGCGCCGGCGCATCGTTTATGCCGTCTCCCACCATGGCAATCTTTCTGGCCTTTTCCTTCTTTCCGTCCCCGTAAATTTCTTCTTTGTTTGACAGCTGCCTGATAACGGCTTCCTTTCCATCCGGCAGAACGCCTGCTATTACCTCGTCCACACCGGCCTGTGCCCCAATAGCCTGTGCCGTCCGTTCATTATCTCCCGTCAGCATGACTACACGGATGCCCATATTTTTAAGCTGGGCTATGGCTTCCCGGCTGTCCTCCTTCATGGTATCGGCAACAGCAATAATTCCCTGAAGCTTTCCTTCCTCTGCAAAGAATAAGGGCGTTTTTCCCTGACCGGAAAGAAGCTCCGCCTGCTTTTCTATTTTTTCGGAAACCTTTGCTTTTGTTTTAATATAGTTTAAGTTGCCTCCTGCTAATTCTTTTCCTTTTATTGTGCCCGTAAGTCCGTTTCCGGGAATTGCGCTAAAGTTATCAGCTCCTTCTTCCTTTAATCCCGTTTCATCCCCATAGGCTATGACAGCCCTCGCCAGAGGATGCTCGCTTTTGCTTTCCAAGGCATATGCAAGCCGCATCAATTTCTCTTTTGCTCTTTCTTCCGTCTCTTTACCAGGGCCGTCAGTTTTTTCCTCATTGCCCTTTCTTTCTTCACTTCCTGCATTATCCAAAACAGGCAGAATATCCGTTACCTTTGGCTGACCGCTTGTAATGGTTCCTGTTTTATCCAACGCGATCACTTCTATTTTGCCGGTCTCTTCCAATGAAACCGCATTTTTAAAGAGAATTCCGTGCTTTGCGCCCATACCGTTGCCCACCATGATCGCTACAGGTGTAGCCAGCCCCAAAGCGCAGGGACAGCTGATGACCAGAACCGAAATTCCCCTTGCCAGGGCAAAACCGATTTCCTCTCCTGCCAGAAGCCAGACAATGGTTGTGACAAAGGCAATGGCTATAACCACCGGTACGAATACGCCCGATACCTTATCCGCCACCTTGGCAATAGGCGCTTTCGTAGCCGCCGCGTCACTTACCATCTGGATAATCTGCGACAGGGTAGTATCTTCTCCTACCCTTGAGGCCTCACAACGGATAAATCCCGACTGGTTAATGGTCGCTGCGGAAACAAAATCGCCTTCTCCTTTATCCACGGGAATGCTTTCTCCTGTTAATGCCGATTCATCTACAGCGCTGTTTCCTTCTGTTATCATGCCGTCCACAGGAATACTCTCTCCCGGGCGCACAACAAAAACATCTCCTTTTACAACCCGGTCAACAGGAATGGTAATCTCTTCTTGATCTCTGACTACAACTGCCGTCTTGGGCGCCAGATCCATCAGACTTTTTAAAGCATTGGTAGTCTTCCCCTTTGAAAACGCTTCCAGCATCTTTCCCAGCGTAATCAATGTCAGGATCATAGCCGCAGACTCAAAATAAAACTCATGCATATAAAGCATAACCGCCCAATGGTCTCCCAAAAGCTGTGCGTCCGTCATGGCAAAAAGAGCATACGTGCTGTATATAAAAGACGCTCCTGCCCCTAACGCCACCAGCGTATCCATGTTGGGAGAGCCATGGCATAAGCCCGCAAAACCGCTGACAAAAAATTTTTGATTAATGACCATGATCACAATGGTAAGCAAAAGCTGTATCAGCCCCATGGCCACATGGTTATCCGCCAGCCTTTCCGGCATAGGCCATCCCCACATCATATGCCCCATGGAAACATACATCAGAGGAAGAAGAAAACACAGGGAGGCAATAAAACGTTTTCTTATGGCAGGCGTTTCCTTATCCTCCAAAGGATTGCTCCCGGATTCTATTCTCTCCTTATTTCCCGCGCCCTTTAAAGCCGCACCATAGCCGGCTTTTGTTACCGCATCTATAATTTCCCCGGAAGAAGCCGTGCCCTCCACGCTCATGGAATTGGTCAAAAGGCTAACCGTAACTCCAGTTACTCCCGGCACTTTACAAACCGCTTTTTCCACATGAGTGCTGCATGCCGCACAGCTCATTCCCGTTACTGCATACTGTTCCATAATTCTCTCCTTTATAATCAATTAACAATGGCTTATTCCGGGCTTTTGTACCCGCTATTTCATCAGTTTTTGTATCATTTTGACCAGTTCATCAATTACCTCGTCATCTCCGTTGCGAATCCCCTCCGCCACGCAGGTATGGATATGGTTGGACAAAAGCTCTTTGTTAAAGCTGTTCATGGCGGCACTGACCGCAGCACTCTGGGTCAGGATATCCACACAGTAAGCATCCTTCTCGATCATACCCTTGATCCCGCGAATCTGTCCCTCGATTCTGTTCAGCCGGTTCAATAAGTCCTTATATTCCGAGCTCTCCCTTTGTTTTGATTTTACTATTTCCATCCTTATTATTTCCTCCATGGCATAGTTTATAAAATATGTCAAAAATTAATATGCTTCCCCTTTTTTATATGGTCATTATATACCCCTATGGGGTATATTGCAAGCAAAAAATTAAGCCACTCCATTTTCATTTTTTAAGGCACAAAAAAGGAGCTGTTGCCCCCGTAGATTTTTTACCTGCTCTTGCAACAGCTCCATTTACGCTTCTCTTTTTCTTTTTTCGTATCTGCTAAAGCCCTTTATGTGATTTCTCTTTAAAACCATTTCTCCAAAGGCGCATATCTTATCAGCCAGGCTTATAAGAACCGCTTCCCGGGAACGCGGAAAATGCAAAAAGGTCAACGGCCACATATGACTTCGGATAATATTTTTCTCCAGCTCGGACAGATTGAATTCTTTTTCGGCATTTTTTAACGCCGTACAGGGATGACCAAACCAATGCTCTTTTGTGCCCACATTTTTGTTGCCTCTGGCCTGATACAAATAAAAATCATGGAGCATGGCCCCTTTTGCCAGACTCCTTCCGTCTACATTCAGATGAAATCTGCGGGAGAGATCATAGGCACAGACTGCCACTCTCGAGCTATGATCAAAAAGGTTCGATATATTATGATTGGGATATTTTTTTAATTCTTGTATAGTCGGATGCTCTCTGAGCCAGATAAACGTGTCCCAGAATTGTTCCCGGTCTCTTTTTCCTTTACACTTCATAGCTAATCCCCATTTCTGATAAAATGCTTTTCATATTACGCAGATTCTTACGCAAAATTCATCAGCGCCAGCATATATTGATGCTTTCTTTATCGTAGTATCATATATATTCTATATTACCACTTATCTTTACCAAAATAAAAGAACCTATAAGATATTTCTTAAAAAAATTTCCCTAAATTCTTTTCCTATTTTTTAAATACTTTTTTTCTAAAACTCAAACAACTCCGACACGCAATCTGTCACATACCGTTTATTAACCTCGCGCCACTAAGAAATATTCTTTTGTAATGTAGCAAAAGAACCCGTGAGAAATTATAAAAATTCCCACGGGTTCTTTCCTTATGCATTCGTCATTGCATACTAACTTAACAAATTACTTCAAAATAAAACAAATAAATGTTTTATTTCCGTTATAATACAAAAACTCTTAAATTGCCAAATCTACATGTTGGACGGTACCTACCCCGCCGCTTTCCTTCAGGTAAACCCCTGTCTTACGAATGATTCCGTTTGTCTGCTGGGTCGCCTGATTATTCAGGGAAAACTCTGTCTGAGCGTTTCCCAGATAAATTGCTCCTACATCGGCATCCTTCAGATTCATCAAAACGTCTTTGCCGTTTTCATCTTTCGTCCAGATTTTCAAATCCTTAAAAATGCTGTCCGCTTCGTCAATCCATCCGTTTCCGTCTTCGTCGTAAGCCGCTAAATCGCCAAAGCCATCGCCGCTCTTTGTGCCGAACAGCTCGGAGCCATCGTTGATTTTTCCATCTCCGTTTTTATCCAATGCCAAAAATCCGCTTCCGGGTCCTGCAAAGGATATTTCCTCTTCCTTGCCATCCGCGTCCAGGTCAAACATAAACTTCATATCGGATACGCTTGCCACATTAGAATCCAGATTGATAACCAAAGGATCCGTTACAATATAATTCTGCTGTGTAAACGATTCATATTTTGCACAAAAGGCTCTGGACATCTCAACGGACACGCCGAAATTAATTTCTCTTCCGTCCGCTGTTTTTGCCGTGCCCACAGTCTGGAATGATGTAAACTCCGCTTCTGTTACAAAGCCGGAGGTAACCGTTGTTCTGGTCCATACATTTCCGCCGCTGCCGGGTGCCAGTGATGCCAAATCCCTGGTAGAAGTTGTTGAACGATAGGACGCCGCACTGTAGGATGCAGACGCCGCCATCCCATATCCCGAAGAGGACTGATACATTCCAAAGGATGAAGAAGCTCTCTTATAATCCGATTGGATCTGCTTAATGCTGTTCATGGTATTCCACGGATTTCTTCCTTTTTTAAAGCCGCTTAGCGCCCGCAGCATCTGACGCAGCATTTCCAGCTTTTGCTCATATAAGCTGCTGGGACCCTTGGCCCATTGAGCGCCTTCCTGATCCTTGATTTTGCCCTGATCAAACATCTTCTGGAAATTTTCCTGCTGTTTCTTTTCCTGCGCTTCTTTCTTCTGCTCCTGATACTCCTTCAATTGCTCAGAAAGGCTTTTTCCTTCAGGAGAAACCTCCAGCTTGATTGCCTGCCCCGCTTTTTCATTGATGCTTTCACTGTGCAGCATCTCGTAATGAACGTATTCCCTGTGGGAAGACATTCCTACCTTGCTGGAACTGATAATCATGGTATCGACTCCTTTCTAACCATTGATTAGTAAAGGGTAATTCCTTTTACCCGTTATTATTCAATTTTCTATTTTGTCAAATTAAAGGTCTGCTTTTAACCGGTTATTATACGGTTGTTTTCATGCTTTCTGCATAATCATCAAAAAGCTTCTGGGTAGCATCATAGGTTCTCTGGCTGATGTCCGGCAGCTTCTTTCCCCATGTGCCTGTAGCCATTTTGAAGCCCTTCTCAAATGCTTTGCGCATTTCTTCCATCTTTCCTGCATCTCCGCCTGTCAGAGCCTTTGCCATATCAAAGATTCTCTGGGAGGTCTGGGATACGCCCCAATATCCGTCATCTGCAATGTCCTTCTGAGCCTGTGCTTTTGTCGCAGCATCTACGGTAAATTTGCCGCTTGCCAAAAATCTCCACATATCGTCGGATTTACCGATTGCAACACCCTGCTGGCTCATCATCTTATGTACCAGGTCAGTCATCTGTTTTGCACGAGCTTCTGCATCCGCTTTTAACTGCGCAACGATAGCAGAGCGGTCTACTGCAGCCTTTCCTTCTTTGGAAGGCTCATATACTGCGCCGGGCTGTGCAGCTTCTGTCTTTTCTGCTGTCTGCTTTGCCGCAGCTGTTTTGGTATCATAGCTGTTGTATAAATTTGTATAATTATTTACTCCGTTTATTCCACTCATGAATTTCCTCCATTCTGCCGTTTCCTTACGACTTATCAAATTATTATGGTCTAGAACGTATTATCAAAAAGATAACCGCTTGATGTCAATTTCTTGTAATCAGCATTATTGGTGTAAGAGCTTCCGCCTGCGCTTGTGCCCTGAACTGCAGCATTTCCGATCTGAGCTGCTTTCTGAACCACTTTGTCTGCATAGGAGCCGGCTCCCTGGAACAATACCTTCAAAGTATTTACGTTTGCTTTCTTCAAAACATCCGCATCTACTTTTAACTTATTATCCTCTCCAATGGTAATGCCTACCTTTGCCAGCAGTTTGGAATTAGCCTCTGTCATCTGAGTAAGCCATGTGGCATTTCTTAATACCTTCTTGTTGTCGCTTTCTCCGGTAGCGCTTATGATGGCATTGTAGCTGTCCGCAAAAGAATTTACCGCTTTTGTGATGGCATCCCAGTCATAGTCTACTTTTTCTGTTTCTTCGCCTGTCTTTTCGTCTTTTGTCTTAATGGTTTTCTTTTCGAATAAGTCTTCGTCCATTAAGTCCAGCATGGAATTTTTCAGATTGTCCGCCTTAGTCTTTAACAGGGACAACTGTTTCTTTTCTTCCTCGGCGCTTTCAGCGGTTCCGGCATCTTGTTTTTTGTAATAAGCTTTTAACAATTTGCCATAACTGCCGTTTTTAATGCTCATATAGTCCGATAGACTGAAAGCATTATTGTCTGTGCCGGAAGTTCCCATCATACTACTGAAAATATCAGTGTAATTGGTGTTTACGTTTGTCATAGTATCATCCTCCTTGATTATAATATTTCAAATAGCAAATCCATTTGCCAATCTGTCATATTGTATTTCGGATTATTTCAGCTAATCCTTAGCTAATTTTGGAAATTTTTTGATTTTTTTTAATATTCTCTCATATTTTCATATCAAATGGCCGATATATATGATTTTTTTCTTCTTCCGGGATTATTCCGTCCTGTAAAAGCGTATTTTCCGTCCCGCTTTCCACGGTCTCGACGCTCTCTTTCAAAGACTCTGCAGCATCCTCTTCAGACAGGATTTCCCCGGAAGTCTCCAGTTCATCCATAACCTCAAGTACTTCGCCCAATTCGTCCATAATTTCGGAAAGCACGCCATCCTGTTCTTCGACGCCCGTTGCTTCCTCCACCAGCTCTTCTCTTCTTTCTTCCGGTGTCTTGGGTTTGGAATCCTCCGCTGCTTCCGCAATTTTCTCGCCCTTTTCCCTGGCTTCATCCATAAGATGATACATCTGTTCGTTATTATATGCCGCCTTTACCGCCGCAATCTGATCCTCATAGGAATGAAGCATATCCAGCTTCCTCATAATTTCTTCCGGGCTTTCGCAGACCACATTCTTCAGGTTGACCTTCTGCGCCTCAAAAAACTCCACCTGCTTTTCTGTCTGCCGCTGCCTTTCCATTCGATCCTGTGTGCTTTTTAGCATACCGTTTCCAAAAGAATGCAGAAAACCGCCGTCAATGGAAATATTCATATTTTCTCTCCTTTCCGCAAATCCCCGGCTTTTATAAGCCTTTTAATGCTTTTATATCAAATATTTCATCATAAATACCATCAGATTGTTTTTCCAGTCATCCACGCCCAGATAAAAAACGTCGTCAAGATCATCCATAGCCACCATAGCTACATTTCCGCCGCCGCCGGCTCCGGGCACCTTCATAATGGTATCAAAGGAAATGTATACATACTCTCCGTCAATCTTTTTTGCTTTCAGAAGTCTTTGTAACTCTTCTTTATCAATCCGGAGCTCTCCTTCTACTATCTCTACGGAATCCCCAAACTCCCTGGAATCCCAGACTACCATTTCCAGATCTTCATTATAGAAAGTAATTTCTTTCATTCTGGTATAGCGGGGATAGGATGTAATTCCTATCAGAATTGCCAAAGCCGCTAATATGCCTCCAAAAAACGCAGCCGTCCGCTTTGGCGCATTTTTGCTGCCCTTTGCAGTTCTTCGTTCATTTAAATATCCGATTCTTTTTCTCAGAACCTGAAAATAATTGCCCTCTAAAAAGGATGCCGCACATTCCTCCTGCACGCCCTTTAACATCGTAAGCACCCCGAGAATCAATTTCCCGTATTCCAGCCTGCTGACTCCCGTAGAGCGTATACAGCTTTCATCGCAGGCCATTTCCAGATCTTCCCGCAAAACCTTCTCACACAAATATATGGCCGGATTGATCCACCAGTAAATGCGCAGCATGGCAAATAGAAACAACAACACAATATGCCCTGATTTGATATGTAAAAATTCGTGGCTTAAAATGACCTTTCGCTGTGTATCATCCCAGTTTCTTGTAATTTCCTCGGGAATTATGACAAAGGGACGGAAAATCCCTCCGGAATAAGGACTGACCTTTTCCGGCGTAACATATATTTTAATCCTCTTTAAATATCTGCGCAGCAACGGGGTTCTGTCATAAGCCGTCAGGCTCTCTGCCACTTCTTCTTTTATTCCGTTTTCAAGCAGCGGAAGACTCTTTAATTTCCGTTTCAATCTTCTGCTCTTTATCATGTAGGCCGCTAAAAGAATCCCCATTACCGTAAAATAGGCCTTTCCGTAGACGGCCTTATGAATATGTGCATAAAGGCCGTTCAGCAAAACAAAAAAGTATCCTCTGAAAAACAACTTATTCATTCCCATAAAAGCCATGGGAAGCAGTAATGTCATGGCGCCGATATTGATATGTGCCGTATGCCTTCTGTTGCATTTACGTATAATGCAGATTAAGAGAAGCATTGCCATTCCCGCCACCATTGTCCGTATGCATTTATCAAAGCAGTATATTGCTGCAAAGTCCCTAAAGCCTTTCAGCAGACGCAAGGTTTCTCCCATACCGGTCCCCTCTCTCCCCTATTGCCGCTCCCTCAAGGATTCTACCAATTCTTCCAGCTCCATGAGCTGTTCTTTCGTAATATCTGTTGACTTCAAAAAACTTGCAACCGCAAGGGACGCGTCCCCTCCGAAATAATTCTTTACAAAACGCCGGCTCTTTAAGGAAAGACATTCTTCCTTTGACTTCAAAGGAAAATAATGATAAATCCTGGAATCATTTTTATCTACCGTATAATTTAATACGCCCTTTGCCACCAGCCTCCCGATCATAACGCGGATGGTCTTCTGGCTGACATCCAGTATTCCCTTTAATTTTTCTATGATTTCCGATGCGGTAATGGATTTGTTTTCTTTCCAAATCACTTCCATGATCAGCCATTCGTTTTCACTAGGTGTTATTTCTCCCATAAAATTACCTCCGCATGTGCTTCTATTTATATTATCGGATTACATCTGTAAATAATCAAGGTCTGATTTTACTTTTTATAAATTTTTTCAATTTTTATTTTACATTCTTCCTTTATTTCTGCACTTTCAAAGTAAATCCCTTTCCCCGGACGCCAATATATCCCCCCGCCCCATACCGGCTGTGCTACGATAGAAAAAGACTCCGCCTCTCTTTTCATTAGTAAAGAGACGAAGTCTTTTTTCATTCCTGAAATTTTCTTTCAATTATGTTCTTTCTTAATCCAAAAATTCAACTTCTCCGTTATCAATATGATAAACAGCGCCGCAAACCGTAAGTTCGCCTTTTTCAATCATTTCACTGAGGCTTTCTTTTACAATGTTTACGCTTCTTTCCACATTTAAGCAGCATGCCTTATACTCATCCTTTTCATCGCCGATGGCCTTGCGGATTTCATCGGTTATGGTTTTTACAAAGCCTTCCGGCGCGCTGCTGATGGTTGCTCCCACCGCACCGCAGTGAGTATGTCCCAATATAACCAACAGCTTGCTTCCCAAATGTTCTGCAGCATACTCAACGCTGCCGATCTGATGATTGTCCATAACATTGCCTGCTACGCGAATGACAAACAATTCTCCGATTCCGGCGGAAAAAATGCCTTCGGGAATCACCCTGGAATCCGAACAGGTAACAACAATGGCATAAGGACTCTGTCCCTCATCACAGGTAACCTGTCTGATTTTGGGGGAAATATCTCCCGGGTTTGTGTCGGAAGCCAGATAGCGCTTATTACCCTCTTTTAGCTTCTCCAATGCTTCTGCTGCAGATAAGTTTTCTTTGTGCATAAATACCTTCCTTTCCGTCTGCGTTATATCGACTCGCATGTTATGTAAGGAGTATATCATAATTTCCCTTAAAGTTCATCCTCTTTGTCAAAAGTTTCTTCATCCGTTTTTAATCCAAAGGCTTTCAAAATGCAGGCGCAAATAATTCCCGACGCCAGCATGATGATAAGGTCCACAGGCGCCGGCCCCATATCAAAACGATCTTCCCGATTGGAAAACAGCCCCCGAAACAAAAATCCACTTCCAAAGCGGTATAAACGCCCTTTTAACAAAATCATTTCTCCTATATACATCAAAGTAGTCATAGCAGACGCCGTCACGGCGGGAATCCCTACAAAAATCCACTTTGGTTTTCCGTTCAGAAACGAACCGGCATAAATCCCCGCCGTTATTCCAAACAAGACAAAAAATACCGTCATAAGAACCGCCGAAACAAGAGAAACCCGTATATTGCCATCCCTGAAAAATGCGGTAAAGCACGCCAGAATGCAAAGTCCCAGGAAGGCAGCGCCGGAAACCGCCTGCATGGTCAATGTCCGCAGCCGCTTTTTCTCTCCGCTTTGTATCATATGGGCAAACCCGTAAAAGCAATTCAAGGCAGTCAGAATTATAATAAGGGAAATCACATAAAAATGCATTTTAAAAGCCGGACTATAATTTCCTATCAGAATTTCGGCGGCCGTTTCCCTAAAGCTCTCCATAGAAGACTTCGGGACAGGAAAATCAATGCACATATACATCTGCCAGTCTTCTAACGTAACGGAAAACGTCGAAGTAACGACCACCTTAGTTTCCAAAAGCAGCTCGGATACAAAAAATACCCCCGTCGACAGGACCGACGCCCAAAACAGAGCCGCCCTTTTTGCATACTTTAACAGCCAAGGCATGAACAGCATTCCCACGATCAGGGCGAGGCTTATGGGTGTATATGGTATAATGTACTTAGGATAATCTTCCTTCATAACCGTCCCCCGGGTAAGCATATCCGCCACAACACGGATCCCCATATACAAAGGATAAAAGGAAGCTGTTAAAACCCCTGCAAGAGACAGTAAATAGTATTTCTCAAATCTTTTCTTTTCCATAATTCCTCCTTTTTCACATACCGTTGGTCAAGAGCATATAAGCAATTACCACCCCCAGAAGGGCAAAACACGTTGCTGCAAACAGGGATACTTTTTTGTAAGACAGAATCCGGCAGATCCTCTTACTAAGCCCCGCTCCGCCAAAAGCGGAAGCAAAAACACTGCTATCTTCCGCACAGTCCACGAGCGCTTTTGCATAGGCTTTTCTCTCTTTTTCATCAAAATCTTTCAATACCATTTCATCGCAGGAAAACTCCATATCCTCCAGAAAAAGCTTCAAAAACAGCCACGAAAAAGGATTGAACCAATGCACGCAGACCGTTATGAATCCCAGAAGCCGCCAAAGATTATCCATACGCCGGATATGCGCTTTCTCATGGGCAAGAATATAGGTTATATTTTTATCTTCATACCCGGCAGGAAGCAGAATCTGCGGCCGAAAAATCCCATACACCCGAGGAGATTTTGTTGCATCGGACAGACGGATATTATCTTGCCGGCGTATTGTACGGCGCAATTCCTTTTTGGAAGAGGCATATAGAAAACTCAGTATTCCCAGAAACGCCGCGCATCCTGCCAGCCATACAACGGCCGCCCAATGGAAGACGTTTTCCAAGATATTTATTTTGTAAGTGACGGGAAAATAGCTGTCCGCCGCTCCCACCGCATTCATGGCAGAAATCGTTTCCCTGCTCTCATAAACCACCACCGTTTTCATACCCGCTTGTGACAAAATCCCCATGAGCCCGTATTTACTCCCTATCCCTACCGGCACCCACATACGCAGGAAGGGGATAATCCAAAAAAGAAAAATCAGCCTTTTGGGTAGCTTCTTCATTTTTCTCAAGGCAATAATAACGATTCCCGACATGGACGCCCCTATGCTCATATTAAGAATCCAATAAAACACTTCTCCCCACATAGGCCCGCCTTTCGTCAATCGTCTCTCTTATCATCAATCATCTTTCTCAATTCACAAAGCTCTTTTTCCGACAGTTTTTCGTCTTCTAAAAGCGAAGAAAACAGAGCCCTTTTTGAACCGCCGAAAAGCCTGTCAATAAGGCTCTGGGTTTCCGCCCTGCATACCTCATCCTTAGAAATCAGCGCCGTGCAGATAAAACCCGGTTCACTGCGTTTGATATATCCTTTCGATTCCAGCTTTTTGATTACCGTATAAGTGGTATTTTTATTCCATCCCGTTTCCTTAGCCGCAATCAGGGTTAAATCCTTTGCACTGACAGGCTCATTATCCCATATGAACTCCATTACCTTCAGCTCGCTGTCAAATAGTTTTAAACTCATTTTTATCTCCGTTTCTCAGCTTTTCAGTCATTGACATAAGTAATAATAAAAACTTCATTCTCTTTTATGTTATTCTTTTTACGATTTTGCTTTTAATAAGCATTTTTTCATTCCAGACTATCTCTATAGTCTATACTATCACAATAGTCTGGAGTTTGCAATATGACATATCAGATATGACAATCACATCTTCTTCATTATCTTCTGCTTTCTGATTTTACGCCTATTTTTCCGGCAAACCTTTTACATATGAAAAGGGTATTGCCCATAACTGAAAACCAGTCATTTTGCAATACCCTTCTAAATTATTCTCCGAAACCTTTTTCGGAATTTCTCTTCAACCATCCTGCAACCGTTCCGAAAACCGGCAGCATAAGCATCATAACACAGGCTTGGTACAGGTTGTTTCCCTTACTCATAAGTTTTCACATATTCCCGTATAGGAAAATCTTTTATAAATTTTCCTTTACTTTTGCATAAATTCCCTTTGCATCCAGGCCGTATTTTTCAACCAGCGCACCGGCGGAACCGGACTCGCCGAATTTATCATACATACCGATTTTTATTACTTTGGTAGGAGCCTTTTCAGAAAGCACATCGCATACGGCGCTGCCCAATCCTCCGATAACGGAATGCTCCTCTACGGTAAATACTTTACCGGTCTTTTCAGCCGTTGCCACAACCAGTTCTTCATCTATAGGTTTAATGGTATGAATATTGACAACCTCTGCACTGATGCCATCGGCTGCCAGCATTTCCGCCGCCCCCAAGGCTCCCTCAACGCAGATACCCGTTGCAATAATAGACACATCCGTACCCTCTTTCAACACAACGCCCTTACCGATTTCAAATTTATAATCCGGTTTATCATTAATAACCGGAACTGCTGCACGGCCGAATCTTAAGTAAACCGGTCCTTCCATCTCAATTGCCGCACGAACCGCCGCTTTTGCTTCCACATCATCGGAAGGAACGATAACGGTCATACCGGGAATGGTACGCATTAATGCAATGTCTTCATTACACTGATGAGTTGCTCCATCCTCGCCTACGGTAATTCCTGCATGAGTTGCCCCGATCTTTACATTCAGATGGGGATATCCTATGGAATTGCGCACCTGTTCAAAGTTTCTTCCTGCCGCAAACATGGCGAAAGATGAAATAAAGGGAACCTTCCCGCAGGTTGCAAGGCCCGCCGCAATGCCCGTCATATTACATTCCGCAATACCGCAGTCAATATGACGGTCGGGAAATGCCTTCTGAAAAATACTTGTTTTGGTAGCGCCTGCTAAGTCTGCATCCAGAACAACCAGATTGGGGAAGTCTTTGCCGCAGTCTGCAAGTGCGTTTCCGTAGCTTTCTCTTGTTGCGATTTTCTTAACATCTGCCATTATACTTCACCTGCTTTCTCTAACTGCTCTGAAATTTTATCCAAATCCGCCATTGCCGTTGCATATTCTTCATCGTTGGGCGCTTTTCCATGCCATCCTGCATTATTCTCCATAAAGGAAACATCTTTTCCCTTGATCGTATGCATAACGATCGCCGTAGGCATTCCTTTTGTTTCCTTAGCTTCTGCTAACGCCTTGCGGATTTCGTCAAAATTATGTCCGTCAATATTAATTGTCTTAAAGTTAAATGCTTCGAACTTTTTGTCAATGGGATATACGGAGCAGACGTCTTCAACCTTACCGTCAATCTGCAGTCCGTTGTTATCCACGATTACTACCAGATTATCCAGCTTACGCGCTCCGGCAAACATGGCTGCCTCCCACACCTGGCCTTCCTGAATTTCTCCGTCTCCCAAGAGGGTATATACACGGTAATCCTTATTATCCATCTTCCCTGCAAGAGCCATTCCCACAGCCACGGAAATACCCTGCCCCAAAGAACCGGAACTCATATCCACGCCGGGAGTTTCCTGCATACAAGGATGTCCCTGAAGATAGGAACCCAATTTACGGAGTGTTTTTAAATCCTCTATCGGAAAATATTCTTTGTTGGCAAGAACCGAATACAATCCCGGCGCCGTATGTCCCTTAGAAAGAACAAAACGGTCCCGCTCTTCCCATTTAGGATTCTTAGGATCAATATTCATTTCTTCAAAATAAAGATACGTAAACATATCTGCTGCAGAAAGCGAACCACCCGGGTGTCCGGCTTTTGCACTGTGCACTGCAGTCACAATACCTTTACGAACTTCATTTGCGCGTTTTTGAAGTTCTAAGTTTGTCATGTCATCTTCCTCCATATGTTGTATTTGCACTCTTCCAAGTGCCTGCATGTTTATCATATAACACCCAAAAGATGATTTCAACCGGTTTGGGGCCAAAATCATCTCTGGTTAAAGCTTTTATAATAAATCGTTTAAACGATTAAGCAAAGGGATTTTCGGTAGGATATCTTACGCCCGCAGGCTGATTGTATCCTATTTCCGCTACATCTACGCCGATATATTTAAATACCTCATAAATAGCTTTTCCGAAATGTCCGAATGCTACTGCTCCGTGATGAGGGAAGTTCTTTTCGATCAATACATGACGATAGAATCTACCCATTTCGGGAATGGCGAATACACCGATTCCTCCGAAGGATTTGGACGCTACGGGAAGAACCTCTCCATGTGCAATATATGCGCGAAGCTCTGCGTCAGCCGTAGACTGCAGTCTGAAGAATGTGATATCTCCCGGTACAATGTCTCCTTCCAGAGTTCCCTGTGTTACTTCTTCGGGAAGGTTTCTTGCCATAATCATCTGATACTGCATACCGCAGGAAGATAATTTCTTGGAACATGTATTTCCGCAATGGAATCCCATGAAGGTATCCTTATGTGTATAAGGGAATTTGCCTTCAATGGCTTCCTTGTACATATCTGCCGGTACGGAGTTGTTGATATCTAATAACGTAACGACATCCTCGGATACACAGTAGCCGATAAACTCACTTAATGCTCCATAAATATCAACCTCGCAGGATACGGGAATGCCCATGCCTGTGAGACGGCTGTTTACGTAGCAGGGTACAAATCCAAACTGTGTCTGGAAGGCAGGCCAGCATTTTCCTGCAATCGCCACGTATTTGCGGTATCCCTTATGCTCCTCAACCCAGTCAAGAAGCGTCAGCTCATATTGTGCCAGCTTAGGAAGAATTTCAGGCTTATTATTTCCTGTTCCCAGTTCTTCTTCCATTTCCTTTACCTTTGCAGGAATACGGGAATCCCCATCATGTTTTTTAAATGCTTCGAATAAATCCAATTCGGAATTTTCTTCAATTTCTACACCTAAATTGTAAAGCTGTTTAATGGGTGCGTTACAAGCCAGGAAGTTCAAAGGTCTGGGGCCGAAGCTGATAATCTTTAAATTAGCAAGAGCATCTAATGTGCGCGCGATGGGAACAAATTCTTTAATCATATCCGCACATTCTTCCGCTGTTCCTACAGGATATTCAGGAATATATGCCTTTGTATTACGAAGCTTTAAGTTATAGCTTGCATTTAACATACCGCAATATGCATCGCCGCGTCCGCCTTTTAAGTCATTCTGTGATTCCTCTGCTGCCGCACAGAACATAACCGGTCCGTCAAAATGTTTTGCCAGCAATGTCTCCGCAATTTCAGGTCCGAAGTTTCCAAGATAAACACAAAGAGCATTACACCCTGCCTTCTTGATATCCTCCAAGGCCTGAACCATGTGGAGCTCGCTTTCCACAATACAGATAGGGCATTCATAGATATCCGCATCGCCATATTTATTCTTATATGCATCCACTAATGCTTTTCTCCTGTTTACGGAAAGAGACTCCGGGAAACAGTCACGGCTTACAGCCACAATACCGATTTTTACTACAGGTGCGTTGTTCATTGATTCTTTTCCTCCTTAATCAGATACCGCTCTCTGTCGCGGGTTATTTATTAATATTTAAATTATCGCCAACCAGTCCGATATGACATCCTGCATCCAGGCCGCCTTCCTTATGACCGATCAGCCATTTGTTTTTCGCTGTGATCAGCTTATCCTCTCCATCGGAATGAGAAGTCTCCAGGGGATAGTTGGTTCCTGCCGGTAATACAATGCCAACCTTGAATCCCTCTCCTTTTACTCCGCAAGGTGCGTAGTGAAGTGTTGTCGCATACACTTCAACAGCAGTTCCCTTCGGGACTAAAAATGCTTCCATCAAGGATGTATCATAGGTAAAATCATCTGTAATATCCTGCTGTGAACCAAGAATTAAAATTGCATCCGTTGCCGCCACATTGATTTCGGAACTTCTGTGGTACTCAACCGCATTCAATAATTCATTATGTCCGTTGCAGTATCCGATCTGAATCGATGATTCTCCGTATGTCTTATCCCTTAATTGTACAAAAACGGGAAGTGCTTCTAACTCTTTTACGCTGGGCTCATATACAACGCCTTCGGGTAATGGAGTTTTCTGTTCTAATGCCGTTACCAATTCGGAAAAATCAATGTTCTTTACGATTCTGCCGTACTTTCGGAACTTCTCATCCGTCACGTCATAAATTGTCATTTCATAACCCCTTTCCATTATATTTTTTCATCCTGTTAATAAGCTCTATATGACTGCCTGCTTTGGATCATTCCTCTATCCGCTTGCCATCTGCCATGGCAAAAATCAGCCGCCGCATAATACAGTTGGCCATATAATGCGGCTTATCGCTGATTATTGAATTTTACGGAACAACTCCTTGCAGGCAGGATAAATCTCTTTAAACTGCTGGTATCTGGCTTCATATTTTTCAACCAGTCCGGCTTCAGGCTCTACGGTATCCACTATTTTAACAATTTTAGCCGCCGCATCCTCTACACCGGCAAATTCGCCGCAGGCAACTGCTGCAAGCATTGCGCCGCCCAATGCGGGACCTTCTTCACTTTCAATCACGTCAACCTTTACATTTAATATATTGGCAATCATTTTTTTCCAAAGAGGACTCTTAGCGCCGCCGCCACAGATTTTGGTTCTCTCTATGTTGATGCCTAAGGCTTTAGCCACTTCAAAGGAATCCCTCAAAGCAAATGCAACGCCTTCCAAAACAGCCTGCGTCATATCAGCCCTTGTGGAATCCATAGTAAGACCGATAAACGTACCTCTTGCAAGAGGATCGTTGATGGGAGAACGCTCGCCCATCAGATAAGGCAGGAAATATACATGGTTTTCTCCCAGCTTCTCAATTGCTTTCTGCTGCGCGCCATAGTCCTTGGTTCCGATAATTTCATCCATCCACCATTTATTACAGCTTGCCGCGCTTAACATACATCCCATCAGATGATAGTGGCCGTCCGCATGGGCAAATGCATGCAGCGCATTGAATTTATCCACTCCGAATTTCTCGGATGAAATAAAGATTGTTCCGCTTGTACCCAGTGAAATATTGCAGTTACCGTCTCCTACCGTTCCGGTTCCCACAGCTGCTGCCGCATTATCCCCGGCGCCTGCAACGACTTTGCAGCTTTCGGGTATACCAAGCTCTTTTGCCACTGCAGGGAGGAGGGTTCCTACAGCTTCATAGCTCTCATATACCTTAGCCAGCTGGTCCTCTGTGATGCCGCAAATCTCGCACATCTCCTTAGACCAGCATCTGTTTTTCACATCGAAAATCAACATTCCCGATGCGTCAGATACGTCGGTGCAGTGCACGCCGGATAACTTATATGCAATGTAATCTTTAGGCAGCATGATTTTTTTGATTCTGGCAAAATTTTCAGGCTCTTTGTTCTTAACCCAAAGAATCTTGGGCGCCGTAAATCCCGTAAAGGAAATATTTGCCGTATATTCGGAAAGCTTTTCCTTTCCGATCACATTATTTAAATAATCGCACTCTTCTGTCGTCCTGCCGTCGTTCCAAAGAATCGCCGGACGAATGACCTCATCCTTTTCATCCAGAATAACAAGACCATGCATCTGACCTCCAAAGCTGATACCCGCCACCTGGCTCTTATCCGCATCCCGGATCAGCTCCTTGATCCCTTCCATAACCTGTGTATACCAATCCTCCGGCTTTTGCTCTGACCAGCCGGGATTGGGGAAATATAAAGGATATTCCTTCGATACAATGTTCTGAATCTTTCCTTCTCCATCCATTAAAAGAAGTTTTACCGCCGATGTACCCAGATCAACACCAATATATAACATATTTGCTCCTCCCGTGAAAATCGCCTTTTGTCTATTACCTTTCTCACTCTGTGCCCGTGCACATTTTCATCATATATTCTTTTACTGCAAAAATCAATAAAATTTTTTTAAAAACTTTCTTAAATTGTAAAATTCAGCACTTTACATTAATACTTTCCTTGAATATTGTGCATTTTCACGATATCCGTGCACGGTTCAGATTTCCTATTGTTTTTTTTTTTAAGACTGATAAAATATATGTAGAATATTTTGATATTCTGTACTTTAATATCCACTTATAGTATTTTATATTGAGTTAAGGAGTTTTTTACATGGCTACCATTAAAGAAATTGCAGAACTTGCAGGCGTTTCCAGAGGTACTGTTGACAGAGTCTTAAATAAGCGGGGGGCAGTGAATCCCAAAACAGAAGCAAAAATTCTGGAAATTGCCAAAGCCCTGGACTACAAACCCAACAGAGCAGGTATTGTACTTGCGGCACAGAAGAAAAAATTCAAATTCGGTATCGTAATGTTTGGTATCGGCAATCCATTTTTTGACGATGTTATCGCCGGCTTTAAAGAAAAAGAAGAAGAGTTATCCGGCTATAATTGTACCGTTTTAATCAGGAGAATTTCCGCCTTTGGAGTGGAAGACCAATTAGAGGCTATTAACTCCCTTGTGAAGGAGGAAATTAACGGCCTTGCCATTTCTCCCCAAAACGACCCTTCCATTGCCGAGAAAATCAATCAATTATTTGATATGGGGATTCCTACCGTTACCTTTAATACGGATATCAGCGGTTCCAAGCGGATCGCTTATGTGGGCAGCGATTATTACCAGTGCGGACAAACCGCAGCAGGTTTAATGCATTTGATGTCATCCGGAAATTTGAATATCGGCATCGTCAGCGGCTATTCCCAGATTTTGTGCCATACGGAGCGTATCGCCGGCTTCAAATCCCGTCTGGAGCAATATACCAATCTTCATGTCGTTGATTTCTTTGAAAATAAGGATGATGATTTTATCAGTTATGAAAAGACCACAAAAATGTTGGCAGATCATCCGGAGATGAATGCTGTTTTCTTTGCAGCCAGCGGCACGTACGGCGGATGCAAAGCCATTCTTGCCGCTAACCGTGAACGAAACATGAAAATCATTACCTTTGACAAAATAGCTACTACCATAGAGATGATGAAAAGGGATGTAGTTTCCGCCACAATTTGCCAGCAGCCCCGTCTTCAGGGCACGCTGCCACTCCAAATCCTGTTTGACTATCTTGCTACAGGCAAGCCGCCAAAACAGGAGTATAACTATACATCTGTAGAAATTTGTATTAAAGAAAATATTTAATATTTATATGCAATCAAATACCGTGCGCCCGGCTTCGAGCCAAGCCCCTATGCGTTACCTTTACAGTTAACTCAACCCAGGCACCCTTACGGCACATGGAAGCTTCCTCTTAGTGCTGCTGTATTCCTACCCTGACACGGTTCGTGGATTTCCATTGCGTAAGACCCAGATATCAACGCCACTTATAAAGGGCAGCCATAAAAACAAAAACCCTCTGCCGGCCAACACCCCTGCTAAAGCGGATTGCAGGTACAAGGCTCCGCTACTGCCCCGGCTGCACGGTAAGTTTTAGTATACTTGTTTTTTATAAAAAAGTCAATGAATCCGCAAGCTTTTGAAAAATTCGCTTAAGACTTCCGAGCATTCCTTTTCCAATACCCCACGCTTTACCTCGGTCTGATGATTAAATTCCCTCATCTGGAGAATATTCAATACAGAACCGCCGCAGCCCGCTTTGGGATTCATGCACCCCATTACCACACGGGGAATTCTCGCCTGAACAATGGCTCCTGCACACATCTGGCAAGGCTCCAGCGTAACATACAAAGTACAGCCTTCCAGCCTCCAGTCATGCAATATGCTGCTTGCTTTTCTGATTGCTTTTATCTCCGCATGAGACAGGGTACTGTGATCCGTGTTTCTCCGGTTATATCCTCTGGCTATGATTTTTCCGTCTTTTACAATAACGCATCCTATGGGTACTTCGCCCAATTTAACCGCCTTTTGCGCCTGTTTTACGGCTTCTTTCATAAATTTGCAATCAATGATTTGCTGTTCCCGTTCTCTGCGTCTCTTCTCTTCAAAGGCTTCCTTTTTTCTTTTCAGCCTTGATAACCGGCGGCGCTCTGATTTCCCCAGCTCCTCATATCTGTCCATAAGCCGGGAAATCTCGTTGTCCAAATCCTCTTCTTGTAATTCGATTTGCATTTTATCCGTCTGCACTTTTTTATTCTGCTGTTTCTCTATTTGCATTCTTTCCATTTCTGCTTTCTCCGTCCATAATCATGAAATATCCGTTCAGGTATCGGCAACAGTATACCACACTATCCTTTTGTATAGAAATATCCAAAAGTTCCATTGGTAATATGTTCTCCTTCCCTTGCCGGCTCAAAAACGGGAAAACCAAACATTTCCGCCACCATTTGTTCCCGTTCGTAATAATTGCCGGGAACTCCCAGCCGGGGTTCTTCTCCGCTTTCATCTATCATGACATGTCCATAATTATAATATCCATGCAAAAGAAAGCTGTTATGAATATAAGAACGGAAAAGCAGTTCGTCCTCCAGAACGGACAACTGTACAATCCGTTTTTCCTCTGCTTCCTCTTGCAATAGTTCTTCCGCCTCTAACTCTTCTATTGTATCTTCCCTTCCGGTTACTTCTTCTGTTTCCCGCTGTTCTTCCTTTTTCCTACTCTTATTTTTCTTCCCGTCTTTATCTGTTTCTCTTTTTTCTTCTTTTTCTTCTGCCTCCTCCGGCGCTATTTGTTCCTTCTCTTCAACCCACTCTGTTTTTTCATCTTCTTTCGTATGCTCTTTTCCTTTTTTTTGCCCTTTTTCTTTTGTTTGCTCTTTTCCTTTCCTTTCCGTCTCTTCTATTCCTATTTCCGCTTTTTCTGATACGCTCTCCTTATCTATCCAGCCCTCCGATAAATACCGCTCTTTATCCGTGGTTACGGATAATTCCGCATTTCCCTTCAATGCCCTGAGCTTATCCGCCAGTTCCTCCTTTAGCTTCCCTTTTCCCTGAAGGAAGCCGTCATAGGAAACGTTCCCCTCTTCCAGACTTATTTGCCCCACATCTTTTCCCGAAACATCCTTCATATGTAATAGAATGGTTTTTCTCTCTTCCTGCCCGCAATTGCAAAATGCCGATAAATCCATTCTTCCTTCCACATGACCATTTTTTTCATATAAAAACAGTTTTGCAGTCTTTGTATTTTGACCCTTTTCCTGTTTTAAATACCAAATTTTTCTCAAAAAAACCCACCTCCTACTTAATTATTATGAGAAGGTGGGACAAATTATGTTTCCGGAAATTAAATATCCTGCTGCCGGCAAAGAAACCTCTGCCTGCAAAGCAATCGGGGAATTCCTTTAATAATCCATGGATTCCAAATATTTCATATAACTAACTACCATCAACGCTATCTTCAAGGTTAACGCATCGTCAAAAATCCGGATGTCCAAATTCGTTACCTTTTGCAGTTTTTCCAGGCGGTACAGAAGCGTATTCCGATGAACATACAGCTGTCTCGCAGTTTCAGACACGTTCAGGTTATTTTCCAAAAACATGTTAATGGTATTTAAGGTTTCGTCATCCAGTTCTTCCGGAATCTCCTCGCCGAAAATTTCTTCAATAAACATCTTGCAAAGATTAATGGGAAGCTGGTAAATCAGACGTCCGATGCCCAAAGTATTATAGGCAACCACATTCCTTTCCACATAAAATATTCTGCCTACATCCAATGCCATCTTGGCTTCCTTATAGCTTTTGGAAACATCCTTTAATTCCCGGACAATTGTACCATAGGCAATTCTTCCGTTGACCATGACCTCCGTATTCATCATACCCAGAATCATATCCGAAACACTATCCAGTTCCTCGTAGCCTTCTTTTTCATCCAGATGTTTTATGACAATGAGATTCTTTTCATCCACGGATGTAACAAAATCCCCCGACTGCGGGGAAAACATATTTTTTAGCATCTCCATGGTTCCGTTATCGTTTTCTTTATTTACCTCTATTAAAATAACTGCCCGTCTGCAGACGTTTTCCAGATGAAGTTTTTTGGCCCGATTATAAATATCCACCAGCAGTAAATTGTCTAACAGCAGATTCTGGAAGAAATTATTTTTGTCTATTCTTTCCCGATAGGCAATCAAAAGATTCTCCAATTGACTGACAGCAATCTTAGCAATCATCAAATCCTCATTCATATCCTTGCAGACAACAATATAGACCGCATCCATTTCATGAAAAACTTTTAGATAATGATGTCCGTTAATGGTCTGACATTCTGCTTTGGATTCAGCAAACCGTTCAATTTCATCGGGTAAAAAGTCTTCCCGTTTACCCGTAACTGCAACCACCAGTCCCGTACTGTCCAAAACCATCAATTCTACTTTTGTAATCGTTTTTAAATCATCAATGCATGTCTGTATAACCTGTGTTGCTAACAAACAATCACTTCCTCTCCGTTTTCTTTACCGCTATCCTTAAATTGCTACTGCAAATTAGAAGAAAAAAGGGAGATACCTTAGTATCTCCCTTGTGTAAATCTTAAAACTAGTTGGTAATAACCATTTCTGTTTCTTTATCAAAGATGTGGATTTTCTCAACATCGATAGCGAATTTAACAACATCGCCAGGTCTAGCTGTTGTACGAGGATCTACTCTGGCTGTCATAGGGAATTCTTCTAAATCGAAGTATAAGTAAACTTCAGCACCAAGCAACTCGTATACCTTTACAGTAGCTTCGAATGTGCTCTGAGGGGAAGCCTCTACCATCATTTCGGAATCATATACGTCTTCAGGACGAATACCGAATGTAACAGTTCTTCCGTTATATCCACCCTCAATTAACTTTTTGGACTTAGCAGGAGGAAGCGGGATAAAGTGGCCTGCAACCTTCAATACTGCTGTGTCATCCACAACTTCTACAACTGCATCTAAGAAGTTCATCTGAGGAGATCCCATGAAGCCTGCAACGAATAAGTTTGCGGGTCTCTCATATAAGTTCTGAGGAGAATCTACCTGCTGAACGATACCATCTTTCATAACGACGATTCTGGTACCAAGAGTCATAGCCTCTGTCTGGTCATGTGTTACATAGATGATAGTTGTGCCTAATCTCTGATGTAATTTTGCAATCTCGATACGCATCTGTACACGAAGCTTTGCATCCAAGTTGGATAAAGGCTCATCCATAAGGAATACCTTAGGATTACGAACGATTGCACGACCCATGGCAACACGCTGTCTCTGACCACCGGACAAAGCCTTGGGTTTACGGTCAAGAAGGGGAGTTAAGTCAAGAATCTTAGCTGCCTCATTTACCATTTTATCAATTTCATCTTTGGGTACTTTTCTTAATTTCAGACCGAATGCCATATTGTCACGAACGGTCATGTGGGGATACAAAGCGTAGCTCTGGAATACCATCGCGATATCTCTGTCCTTGGGCTCCACATCATTAACTAACTTGTCTCCAATCCATAATTCTCCGGAAGAAATATCTTCCAGACCGGCAATCATACGAAGTGTAGTTGATTTACCACATCCGGACGGTCCTACGAAAATAATGAATTCCTGATCCTGGATTTCAAGATTGAAATCTTTAACTGCTTCAAATCCGTTAGGATATACCTTGCAGACATTTTTTAAAGATAAGTTTGCCATTTCAATTCCTCCTAAAATAATGTAGTCAATTGGCAAGTTTCGCCTATGTGATTAGTATATATTACGGCTTGTTTTTTGCCTATACCACGATTATACAAATTTTTTTTTTCAAATTATACACTTTGCCCAAACTCTTCCGGATCCTTATAAAAAGCCAGCTGGTTTTTCCCTCTCTGCTTCGCCTTATAAAGCGCCTGGTCCGCCGCCTTATACAGTCCTTCAAAGTCCCCGGCGTCCCTTGGAAATACTGCGCATCCGATGCTTGCCGTGGCGGAATATTTCACATACCCGTCTCCGGCCTTAAAGTCCTTGAAAAAGTTTTCTACTTTCGCAGCCTCCCGTATAATAATCTCCTCGTCCTTCAGCCCTTTTAAGAAAATAACAAATTCATCTCCGCCTAAACGCCCGATGATGTCAGACACCCTAAACTCCATTTTAATTCTTTGTCCGATGGTCCGAAGGACTTCATCGCCGAATGCATGGCCCATGGTATCGTTGATTTTCTTAAAATTATCAATATCCAGTATGAAAATAAGGCTCTGTGTGTCTGGTTGCTCCGCTATAAACTCCTTGATTTTTTTCTCGGTAGTCACTTTATTATACAGATTGGTAAGCTGATCCGTCTCCGCAAGCCGGATCAGTCCGTCACTCTTTATTTTCCGCCGTATTCTGTCCATAATGCTGTTAAAAACAATCATGATTATAAACAGCGCCACGCTTACCATAATCCACCGCATCATCTCGGAAACCGTTTCATGCTTGGATGCATTCCATATTTCCTTATATGACTCCGGCACGCCGATCAAAAGATACCACTCATTAATTCCCATGGATTTATAAAAAACTTCTCTTTTGTCTCCGTCAAAATCCGGACAGAGATTTCCCGAAATGTCCTTGGTAAGATTATCCAAAAATCCCACAACGGCGGAATTTTTCATTCCCGATACTTTTTCAATAAAATTTTCATCCACTGAAAGATAATCCGGATGATTGCCCCCGAAAAGATACATAATACGGCCTTCGTCATCTATGAGAATAACCCATGCCTCTTTTCCGAAATTAAAGTTATTGAACTGCTCATTCAGCCATTCCGTATTATATTCCTGAAGAATCATTTGCTCTATTTTTTCATCCTGCATAACGGGGGTAATAACGCCTATGATTCCTTCCCCGAAATAATGATATGTACTTTTGCCCAGACGTAAATCATCCGCATAAAGCGAGGGGTCATAAGCTGCCGCCTTTCCCTCCGAGTCGATTCCGCTCCCATTCATTTGAACCAAAGCCACCCTGTCCGCATGGGTATTTTCCGCCAGAGCCTCCAAGTAATTTTCCCCTGTACTTTTACCGGAAGCCATTACATCCGCCGCCGGGTCTGCGGCCATCGCCAGATTTGTTACCTCATGCCGCAATCTTGTACTATAAAGAACCGCCGTTTCTCTCATTTGTTCGTCAAGCGTACTGTCAAAGATTTTTTCCAGTCTTTTTGAATACGCCAAAAGAACGGTTAAAGAAAAAGCGACAAATATAACTGCTGGGATGAGCATCTGCAAAACGGCATTTTTTTCTTTTTTCTTATTTGTTTCCATATATCTATACCCCTGGATTCTATGCTGCTTTTTGGTTACATACCCTCTTGCTGGTCATTTCCACTATTCTGTATCTTTTCAAAGATTTTGTTCATAAAGCTTCCGTTTACATAGGCAACTATGGCAAATCCCCCCAGAATCAAGAGCGGAAACCAGTTCCAGCTGCTTAATACAAGTAAGATCGGAACTGCCGAAAAAGCCAGCATCAGTATTGTTTTGGGAAACTGCGCCAGGGAAATAAGCAAAGCGTTGATGACTGTATTCATCAATGTATTTTCGAATTTTGACATAATCGGAAAAACATATAAAAGCATGAAGGAAATCAATATCATGGGGATTCCCAAAATCCCCATTGTAATATGTGCATAAGATAAATCCGATTTGCCCAGGACATAAAATGTATAGCCAAACAATGTAAGGAGAAAAGCCGATACCATCCAGACAGCCGTCGCCTGCTTAAAATTATTTTTAAATGCCTTAAAAAAATCTCTGGTTATGTAGGATTCCTCGCCCTGTACTACCCGCATAGACTCGTAATACAGCGCCGCTGCAGCGGCTCCGATCGTAAAAACGGGCAGGGACGTTATGATAAATAAGGCGTTCAGCCACATCAAATCTGCCAGCTTTGTCAAGCCTCTGATAACCGGGTTACTGTCACTAAAAAATTTTCTCATTCTTTCTCCTGTTCTTTTATTTTGAATTTTTTAATACCTTTTCAAACTGTGTTTCCAGTTTTTTGTGCAAAAGAAGAATCTGCCCTGATTCAAGCTCTACTTTTTCCATAATCTCATCGTAAAACAGTATCATAACATCCACGACCTGGCTGGAAAGCTTTTTCCTATCCGCCTCTTCCATCAGGATGGGAATAATCTGTTCTTTATTGTAAGCATGTTCATAAAAATCCCCGTTTATCAAGCCGGTTACCTTATCCGCTACCTGCAATATCTTCTGGGAAGTATTCATCTGCATATCCCTTAGTTTTTTGGGATACCCGCTGCCGTCCAGCCTTTCATGATGGGCTATGGCAATATTTAGCACATCCTGCTCTAAGCGGTTTTTCAATATTTCCTCCGACAGCTCAACATGCGTTTCGAGAATTTCGATTTCTTCCAGTGAAGGCAGGCCGTCTTTTTCTACGATCTCCTCCGGCATGGCAAGCATGCCGATATCGTGAAGCAGCGCGCCATAATACAGCTTTTCTGTTTCCTTTTCATTCAAAAACAGACGAATTGCCAGCTCTTCACAAATACAGATGCTGGTCACGCTGTCCACTACCTTTTTGGGAGAACGCAGGCCCAGACAATACATGAGCATCTCCATATACCGTTTTTTCTCTTCGTTGGTAAACATGATGTAGTCCATCAGTTCATCCAGCTCTTTTTCATACTCTTCTGTTTCTAAATGCTTAAAAATCTCTCCATTCTGATTTGCCAGCCTAAACAGTTCGAAGGATTCCTCGGAATAACGCGTTCCCATATACTGCCCCAATACGGAAATATCGAATTTATCCTGCAGGGCCACTCTGTAGATGTCTACCTTTTCGGCAAAATTCAAAAATGCCGCTTCTTCCTTGTATGTATAAACAATGTCTTTGATTTTAGCATAATCAACATGATGGTACAAAAGGATTTTGGATTTTTCTTCCATAGGCGAAAGATATTTTAAAAATAAATAGCCGTAAATGGAATGCGCCATATAATGCTTTGCTTCAAACCGCACGGTAGTCTTGACATCGTCTGTTTTATAGGCTCCGATGTCGTGCAGGGTAGCTAACATTACCAGCTCCGCCATTTCAAATTTTTCATATCCGCCGCGCTGCTTCAGCATTTTGTACAGAATATATCCTGTCCTTGAACCATGCTTCATAAGACGCTTATCAATTAATTTTAATGTATCCCTGGTTAACAGGAATATGTTTTTACTACTAATGAAATCCATAGGCGCTCCTTAAAAAATCCATGACATAGGGGTGTATCGGATTCCGTCTTTTTTCTGCTCAAGATTAGTGTCTACAAATCCGATTCTGTGATAAAAACCAACTGCATATGGGGAAGAATGTACCGTCAGCCGGTATCCTCCCAGACGTTTTTCCAGTTTTTGTATTTCATAAATGAGTTTTCTTCCGATTCCCATTTTGTGGAATTCCTCATCTACAAACAATAATGATATATGTTCTTTGTCCCGCAGGGAGATAATGCCTACCATTTGACTGCCCCAAAAAGCGGCATACAGATAATATTCCCCCAACTGGAACATTTTCTTCAGGGTCTGATCCGTAATAAAGTCCTGAAAATTGTCAATGCCTTCCTGTTCGTAATCCCGGCTCTCAAATTTCAGAAAGGTTTTCCATGCCAAACCCATGGCAGTCTCCCATTCTTCTATTGTGATGGGACGAACCCGGATATTTTCGATTCCTGCTTTCATATGTGTAAACTCCTTGTGTAAGGAAGCTGAGGGATATCGGGCAGCGGGGTGCAAGAAACCGCCGGTTTTTTAAAGGGATATCGTCAGCTCACGGCAGAGTTTGGGAGGGAGCGAAGCGAAGGAGGAACGGCGGAGGAAATTGCCGCTCGCAAAGTGAGGGGTCGACGGGAGAAAAATTGCCGCTCGCAAAGTGAGGAGTCGACAGCTCACGGCAGAGCCTTGTAAAAACTGCGTTTTTACAAGGTCGCTTCGCTCGTCAAATATCCACAAATGCGATTGCTCAAGCAAGCTTGGCAATCGTATTTATGGATACTTGACTCTGCCTATACGAACATTATACCACTTTATTCAACAGCGGCAAACCATTTTCTAGGGCGTAGGCATTTTCCAGGGTTTCGATGGCTATGGCTTCCATGGCTTCTTTGGTAAAAAAGCCCATGTGGGATGTGATTAAAACATTGGGGAAGGTCATGAGGCGGGCTAGTACTTCGTCTTCTACGATTACGGTGGAACGGTCTTCGTAAAAGATGCCTTCTTCTTCCTCATACACGTCCAAGCCTACTCCGCCGAATTTGCCGTCTATGAGTCCGTCTAATAAATCTTCGGAATTAATCAGGGAACCTCTGGAGGTGTTGACCAGATAAACTCCGTCCTTCATCATTTTGATATTCTTTTTGTTGATGATATGCTTTGTCTCCTTCGTGAGAGGACAATGCAGGGTAATGATGTCCGATTGCTTAAATAACGTCTCTAAGGAAACATACTCCGCACCCAGGCCTTCTATGGGATAAGGATCATAGGCTAAAACGTTCATCCCAAAGCCTTCTAAAATGCGTATCATGGCCTGACCGATCTTACCGGTTCCTATAACTCCGGCGGTTTTATTGTTTAAATCCATTCCTATGAAACCATGAATACTCATATTGAAATCCCTTGTACGATAATAAGCTTTATGAATGCACCGGTTAACCGATAAGAGCAGCCCGGCAGCATATTCCGCCACTGCCTCAGGAGAATAACTGGGCACTCTCAGAACAACGATTTTGTCCTCCGCCGCTTTAATGTCCACATGATTAAAGCCTGCGCTTCTTAATAAAATTGCTTTGACATTCATATGATAAAGCTCATCTATCATCTTGGCGTTGACTCTGTCATTTACAAAAATGCAGATGGCATCATAGCCTTTTGCCAAAAAGATAGTATCCTCATTGCAGGGAAGCTCAATAAAATGAATGGAAAAGCCATATTCCCGTGCCAGTGGTTCAAACCAGATACGGTCATATGGCTTTGTAGCGTAAAATGCGATTTTCATAGTGATTTTCCTTTCTATCCAAAAACATTAGGGACTTTCACTATCATCTTTCGCAATTATTCCATTTTTATACCTAACTGAATAAATTTTTAAAGAAATCAATTACAGAGCTTCCGCAATTTGAAAAGAAGCCCCAGATACTTTTCCAGAATCCTTCATCGGAAGCCTTGGTTAACAGCTCGTCGCCAAACTGCTCGTACAGATCCGCCGCCTGGTCAAGCAACACGTTGGGGTCAAGTCCCAGCTTTTTGATTTTCATCATAAAGTCCACTATCTGCCGGATTTCACTTTCGTCTAAGGAAACGCCAAAGCGCTGTTCGCCTTCAGCAATTGCTTTACGGATATCCTCTTCCGTTTCCAGCTCTCCCGCCGCCAGCTTAGCTTTAATAAAGGCAATCAGTTCTTCCACTTCTTCACTGTTTGCGCTTCTGGAAGCGATTTCTCCCGTTGCGATCAGCTCATTTAAAGCCGTATCCATGATAGAATCGGTAATTGTCTCTCCCGAAGCCTGCTCATATGCCTTCAAAGCTCCGATCAAGCCTGCCGTTCCGGAAATTTCCGTAGGTCCCACTACCAGTATATCCGCATCCTCCACACCTGCCGTCAGCAGGGCGTTCCGGTACATACCCGTAGTACAGTAGTTGATATTCTGGGTGGTTACCATAACCCCGTGGCCGCTTTCTGCCGGCGTTACCATAACGCTGGACAAAGCCTTGGTTCCGATTACGGAAGAATCCAGATAAGCATCCAGATACTGATGTTCATCACTGTTTGTAATGGTAATGACTGTATAAGAAGATAATTCCTCTTCGCTTACGCCCATAAGGCTCAATACGGTTGCCCTCTGTTCCAGCGTCAAATCCGCTCCAAGGGCAATAATGGTGCCTTCCTTAGGCGCCGCCAAAGCCGTTACGCTAAACATAAGAGTCAGCAGAACCGTTGCCAAAACAGCGCGAATCCATTTTTTCATAATTTTCTCCTCCTTCTTGCAGGATTTAGGAAAAAGCCGAAGCTATTTTTCATAAATCACTTTGGAAAGCCAGTTAGACACATCTTCGCAAACCTGCATCTTCTGCTTTTCGTTTAAAAGTTCATGACGGGCGTCATTATATAACTTTATCTGCACTTTTGTCAAATCCAAATGCAGGAAAGTGTCATAAACATCCTTTACCGCTTTTCCGTAATTTCCCACCGGATCTTCCGTTCCTGCTATAAATAATACCGGCAGCTTCTTGGGCATTTTGGAAAGATAGGATTTTTTATTAAGATTTTTTACAAGCCCCATTAAGGTGTCAAAGCCGTTTACGGTAAAAAGAAAACCGCAGCCGGGGTCATTCATATAGGCGTCTACCACCCGTTCATCGGAACAGATCCAGTCAAATTCCGTTCTTTTTTCAGTTCTTTTGTTAAAGGAGCCAAACATGATCTCATCTAAAAAGGCGCTTTTATTTTTTTCTTTTCCCGCCATCTTTAAAAATCCCGTTAAAATTTTTCCTCCGAGGATCGGCAGTCTTCCATAATGGGCTGTTCCGCATACGATCGCTCCGTTAATTCCGCTTCCGTACCGGCAGAGATAATTGCGCAAGATCAAGGAACCCATACTGTGTCCCAAAATGAAATAAGGCAATCCCTCATGCTCCTTTTGGACAATTTTCTTTAAGCGGTGTTCATCCCTGATCAGAACCGTAACCGGGTCATTTTTGCAAAAGAAACCGTAATCCCCGAATTCCTTTGCCGTATCCCCATGGCCTAAATGATCGTCTCCCACAACGATAAAGCCTTTTTTTGCAAAGTAGACGGCAACCTCCTCATAGCGGGCAATGTATTCCGCCATGCCATGTATAAGCTGCAGCACGGCAATCGGTTCTACTTCATCTGACTGCCATTTCATTGCATGGATGGTATGAAAGCCATCTCTGGATGGAAATGTGAAATAAGTTCTGTTTACCATAGCTCTCCCTATACACCTTTAACAACATATTTTTATGCTACGTTTCTGCCATACGGCATTGAACCTCCAAATCCCAAATCGCGCTTTAGCAGATTTCCGCTCCTGCCGGCATAGGCTTCTCCGGTGTGACCAGCGCCAGATTCCCCTCTGCATCCTCGGCGCATAATAACATTCCTTCGGATAAAACCCCTGCTAACTTGGCAGGCTTTAAATTTACCAGCACCATAACCTGCTTACCCACCATTTCTTCCGGTGTGTAATACGCCTTAATGCCCGATACGATTTGTTTAACCTGACTTCCGATTTTGACCTTCGAGCACAAAAGCTTCTTGCTTTTGGGTACAGCCTCGCAGGCAATGATCTTACCTACCGCAAACTGCATTTTTTCAAAATCCTCATAGGTTATTTCCGGCTTCGCCTCGATATCGATAACCGGCTCCTCTTCTGCTTCTTCCAAAACGCCTGCTTCCGCTTTTCTGGCTGCAAACATAGCGTCCGCCTTTTCTATTACTTCCTTCATATCCAGTCTCTGGAATAAAATCTCCGGTTTGTCGGTTACCTTGCTTCCGGAAGGATATAAACCGAATTTTTCAATATCGTCAAAGCTGCGGATATCCGTATTTAACTGTGCCACGATTTTTGCTGTTGTCTCCGGCATAAACGGCTCTAACAGGGACGCCCCGATTGTGATGCCTTCCACCAGATTATACAAAACAGTGGACAGACGGTCTTTCTTTTCCTCATCCTTTGCCAGTACCCAAGGCTCTGTTTCGTCAATATATTTATTGCAGCGCTTAAATAAGGCAAAGATTTCCGTTATGGCGTCAGCCACCCGCAGATCGTCCATTTTGTCTGATACCTTCTGATAGGTTCCTGTTACCACTGCTTTCAAATCAGCATCAATCGTCTCCTGCGCTTCATCAGCGCTTTCGCCTTGATCGGCAACAACCCCGTCAAAATATTTGTTACTCATGGAAATGGTTCTGTTTACCAGATTTCCCAGAGTGTTGGCAAGGTCGGAATTCAACCGCTCTACCATCAGTTCCCAGGTGATCACTCCGTCATTTTCAAAGGGCATTTCGTGAAGGACAAAATAACGAACCGCATCTACGCCGAAGAAATCCACAAGATCCTCGGCATAAATCACATTTCCCTTGGACTTGCTCATTTTGCCGTCTCCCTGCAATAACCAGGGATGTCCGAATATCTGCCTGGGCAGGGGTTCCTTTAAGGCCATCAGGAAGATAGGCCAGTAAATGGTATGAAAGCGGATAATGTCTTTTCCTATTAAATGTAAATCCGCAGGCCACAGCTTCTTGTACTGTTCGCTGCTGCCCTCCGTATCATAACCGATACCGGTAATATAGTTGGTCAACGCATCCAGCCATACGTAAACCACATGTTTATCATCAAAGTCAACGGGAATTCCCCATTTAAATGAGGTACGGGATACGCAGAGATCCTGTAAGCCCGGCAGCAGGAAATTGTTCATCATTTCATTTTTGCGGCTGACCGGCTGGATAAATTCCGGATGAGTATTGATATGCTCAATGAGTCTGTCTGCATATTTGCTCATTTTAAAGAAATATGCCTCTTCCTTTGCAGGCTTTACTTCCCTGCCGCAGTCAGGACACTTGCCTTCCACCAGCTGGGACTCCGTCCAGAAGGACTCGCAGGGGGTACAATACATACCTTCATAAGCCCCTTTATAAATATCTCCCTGGTCATATAATCTCTTAAAAATTTTCTGTACCTGTTTTTCATGATAATCGTCGGTTGTACGGATAAACTTATCGTAGGACGTATTCAGCATATCACAGATTTCCCGAATCTGACCTGCCACACCGTCTACAAATTCCTTAGGCGTGACGCCCGCCTCCCCGGCCTTTAACTCGATTTTCTGTCCGTGCTCATCCGTTCCTGTCTGGAAAAAAACATCGTAGCCGTCTTTCCTTTTAAAACGGGCAATACTGTCTGCCAGCACGATCTCATAGCTGTTGCCGATGTGGGGCTTACCCGAAGTATAAGCAATCGCCGTTGTCATATAATATTTTCCCTTGTTCATTTGTTTATGCCTCCTATAAAAACGTTTTTATCCATATGAAAGCGGATAAAAAAACGAATACTTACCTAATTGTTAGACTAACACAGCAGCCTTTCCATGTCAAATACTGGTTATTGTAATTTGCGACAAGCCTATGCTCATATTAATATAGAAAAAAACGGTGTTTATCCATGTTAAAAAAACGCGCTACTATTTTATTATTCAGCTTCCTGGTAATTTTTAGTCTGGGCATCACTTCTTTTATTTATATACAGACCTCCCCCAGGCGGGATTTTAAAAAAATTACCCAGAAGCTCTTAGTGCAGAATCTGGAAGACAACTCTCTCCTAGCCCACTTTTTGATATCCGATCCCCAAAAGGCCGGAATGGATGAGACCATTTCCATGCCCCTTTACTCTTTTGAGCAGGAGAAGGAACAGCTTGCGGAAACCAAGGCTCTTTACGAGCAGTTAAGCGCCCTGAAGCTGCGGGAAACAGATTTAGAAGGAATATTATTGCGGGATTCTCTTTGCTTCCATTTGTCCCACAGCATTAAACTGTCGGAATATGAATATTTTGAGGAGCCCTTCTCTCCCTACAGCGGCGTCCAGAACGAACTTCCCATCCTGCTAACGGAATTTTCCTTAGAGGATAAAGAGGATGTGGAGGAATATCTTCAAATCCTTGCTTTAATTCCCGACTATCTGGGAGGATTATGCCGGTATGAAGAGGAAAAGGCCCAGAAGGGTATGTTTATGAGCGATTCCATGGCAGACAAGGTTATTGAAGCCTTAGACCATTTTTGCGGACTGAGCGATGTGGATAACCCTTTTTTAATTACATTTGAAGCGAAGCTTAAAACCCTTTTACAGTCCGGTCAGATCACAGAAGAAGAATACCGCCATTATATAGATGAGAATCAGCGCCTGATTACTACCGTACTGCTGCCTGCCTATGAAAAAACCGGCGACAGTCTGACCCTGCTGAAATCAGGAGAGCGGAAAGCCATGCAGCAGGGGCTTTGCGCCTATGAAGGGGGCAGTCAATACTATGAAATTTACGTTTCCACTATCTTGGGAGAGGATATCAATATCCCCGCTCTGAAAAATGCCTTCAGCCGCCAGCTGATGTCGGATTTTACGGAGTTAAACAGGATTCTGGAATCCAATCCCCAATATTTTATTAAATTAATGGGCAATGAAGCAGCCGGAGACCCTTTGCGCTCCTTAAGTCCCGAACAGTGCATCGAAATCCTAAAGCAGCAGATTTCCGAAGACTTTTCTGTTCCCGACGAAAAAATATATCCCTATGCCTTAAAGGACGTTTCGGCTTCCATGGAAGATTATACCAATCCCGCCTATTATTTTACGCCTCCGGTTGATGACCCCACCAGAAACGTAATCTACATAAACCGCAGCCAGACCCCGGAAGGAATTTCCCTCTTTACCACCCTGGCCCACGAGGGCTTCCCCGGACACTTATACCAATCCGTCACTACCGCCAGAGCATTAGCCTCCGCCAACCTCCCTTCCCTCTCAGGCATTGCTCAATTTGGCGGCTACACGGAAGGCTATGCCACCTATGTGGAATTCCTATCCTACGACTACTCCAAACAGGCCGCAGCGGGACTTACCGGCAGCGACGAAGCCGCCCTATACTACGATTACCTCTATTACAACAGAAGCATCTGCCTGAATCTCTACTCCATTATCGACATCATGATCCACTACGAGAACGCCACTCCCGCCGAAATCCGTCCCTATCTCTACAAAATCGGCATCACACGGGACGAGGATATCCAAACCATTTATGACTACATCGTCATGGAGCCCGGCACCTATATTACATACTACGGCGGCTATTTAAAAATACTGGAATGCAAAAACCTTGCAAAAGAAAGCTGGGGCGACGCCTACACCGACAAAGCCTTCCACCAGATGTTATTAGAAGTCGGTCCCCAAAGCTTCGAGAACCTGAAAAAATACATCCGCCAGTTAGGTAGCAACAACACGCCTCAAGCCTAAATATAACACTTAAAAATACCCCTTAGCAAACTTAGCTTCTTTGAAATGGAAAGGCCGCTCAGGCCCGCTCGGTTTAAAAATACCGGGGTCCGGCAGGAAAACCTTTCCATTTTTTATAATCCCCTTACCGGAAATCGGAATTTTTCTTACAGTCTGCCCAATACCAAAGGGGTAACAGCCCAGGACGGGCTGTTAAGCGTCTTTGCGGCACGGATGCCGCATTGACGCGCCCCTGCAAGCTACCAATTTTCCCCCGCAGACTGTTAGAAAAATCCGATTTCCGGTACGATTATAAAAAATGGAAAGGCTTTTCCGCCGAACCCCGGTATTTTTAAACCGAGTCGGCCTGTCGCCCTTCCATCTCCAAAAAACTAAACCCCTTTAATCTGCTCCCCCGCTCCAATGAAGCCTGTGCAATTCCCCTTCCAACTGCATGGATGCAAAGCTCTGCTGCCGCAATCCCTCATACAGCACAACCGCCACCGAATTAGACAAATTTAGCGACCGGATTGCCGACTCCATAGGAATCCGTATACAAGTCTCCTCATACTCCACCAGAATCTCCTCCGGGATTCCTGCGCTCTCCTTCCCAAACATAATATAATCATCTGCTCCAAACGACACATCCGAATAGACACGCTTTGCCTTCGTAGTCGCCATCCAGACTTTAGCCCCCGGATGCGCCTTCCTAAACTCCTCAAAATTCACATAGGTATGGACATCCAAGTCCTTCCAGTAATCCATTCCTGCTCTCTTTAGCGCCTTTTCACTGAGGGAAAACCCCAGAGGCTCAATTAAATGGAGACTAGATCCCGTAGCCACGCAGGTTCTTCCGATATTGCCGGTATTTGCCGGAATTTCCGGCTGATGTAACACAATATGCATATTATTTATTAGCCTGTCCCTTCCGCAATTTTGCCACAAAATCTCCAAGCCGTCCGATGGATACCTTCAGATCCTCCAGGGAATACGCATAGGAAATACGCAAAAATCCTTCCCCGCTGTCTCCGAAAGCAGTGCCCGGTACAACCGCAACCTTTTCTTCCTCCAGGAATCTGCCGGCAAACTCCTCGCTGGTCATGCCGAATTCCTTAATACAGGGGAATACATAAAAGGCGCCGTAAGGTTCGAAACAGGGCAGACCCATTTCCTTAAATGCATGCATCAGATAACGCCGTCTCTGATTATACGCCTCACGCATTTCCCTTACATCATCATCGCCGTTTTTCAGCGCATCCACTGCCGCATACTGACTGGTTGTAGGCGCGCACATAATAGCAAACTGATGAATTTTTAACATCTGCTCAATAATATTTGCCGGACCGCATGCATATCCAAGCCTCCACCCTGTCATAGCGTAAGCCTTGGAAAAACCGTTAATTAAAATAGTTCGCTCCTGCATTCCCGGAAGAGTTGCAATGGAAACATGCTCTCCCTTATATGTAAGCTCTGCATAAATCTCGTCGGAAATCACAAATAAATCATGTTTTATAATAACCTCTGCAATAGCCTCCAGATCCTTCTTCTCCATAATGGCTCCCGTAGGATTATTGGGGAAAGGCAGAATCAGCACTTTTGTTTTTTCCGTAATGGCCTCCTCCAACTCCTGAGCCGTAAGCCGGAACTCATTCTCATTCTTTAAGTCAATAATAACCGGAACGCCCCCTGCCAAAATTGCACAAGGCTCATAGGAAACGTAGCTGGGCTGCGGGATCAAAACCTCATCCCCCGGATCCAGCATAGCCCGCAGTCCGATGTCAATAGCCTCAGAGCCGCCTACCGTAACAATCACTTCATTGTTAAAATTATAATCCAGATTCTGACTGCGTTTTAAGTAATTGCAGATTTCAACCTTCAATTCCTTCAAGCCTGCATTGGAGGTATAAAAAGTGCGCCCCTTTTCCAGGGAATAAATACCCTCGTCCCTGATATGCCAGGGCGTATCAAAATCCGGTTCTCCCACGCCGAGGGAAATCGCATCCGTCATCTCGCTTACGATATCAAAAAACTTACGGATTCCTGAGGGCTTAATCTCTTTAATCTGTTTGGATAACGGGTCTCTCATGGTGTCACCTTCATTCTTTCATCTGTATATTTTTTTGTTAAGATTGTGCCGTGGTCCTTATATTTCTTTAAAATGAAATGGGTTGCCGTACTCAATACGGACTCCAGTGTGGATAACTTATCCGATACAAAGGATGAAACCTCTTTTAAGGATTTTCCCTCCAGAGATATTAAAAGATCGTAGCCGCCGGATATTAAATAAACGGAGGTTACCTCAGGATACTTGTAAATGCGCTCTGCAATGTTATCAAATCCCTGCCCCCTCTGGGGTGTTACACGAACCTCAATCAATGCGGAAACCTTTTCAATACTGGTTTTTTCCCAGTCTATCATGGTATGGTAGCCGCAGATAACCCCTTCTTCCTCCAAGGCTTTCAATTCGTTGGCAATGTCAATCTCCGGCATATCCAGCCTGATTGCCAGCTCCTTTATATCGATTCTGCTGTTTTTTTCAATAATACTTAATATCTTTTCTCTCATTTTCTCTCCGTTCCGCCTGCTGCAATCTTTTAATAACTGATATCCCCCGCAAATGACCGGGCCGTCAGCCATTTATATCGCCAAGGCTTTATATAATTCATCGGTTTTCGGTGGTTCCAAAAATCTGGTCTCCTCGCCATTTACCACTATTCTATCGTTGCTGTCCGTTATCTTTCCTACAACAGCGCCATGGATATGAACCTTTTCAAGTTCCCTGACCAGATCATGTCCTTTGTCCGTCACAATCAGCATGCTTCCGGAAGACATCAGCTCGTAAGGATTAATATCAAAAAAGTTGCAAATCTCCACAGTTGCCTGCTTAACGGGCAGCTCCTTTAAATCAACTGTCAGTCCAACGCCTGCGCTTTCCGCCATTTCCCACAAGGCTCCGAATACGCCGCCTTCTGTAATATCATGCATGGCGCTTACGTTGGACTTCATGGCCGTCGCGGCCTCCGGAATAACCGACAGCATCCTTTCATATGTTTTGGCTTCATCAATCATATGCCTCGGAAATCTTTTCAGAAGCCTTTCTTCCCGTTCCTTTGCAAGAATGGCAGTCCCCTCTAAGCCTATCCATTTAGTGATCACAATGTCCTGTCCCGGCTTTGCTCCCTTTGTGGCAAGAAGCTTATCCCTCTTAACCTTTCCGATTCCCGTAACAGTCAGAATAGGCCTTACAACACCATCCGTAATTTCCGTATGTCCGCCCACAACCTGGATTTTTAATTCCTCGCAGGTGCTTTCTATCTGTTCCATAACCGCCCGTATTTCCTGCTCCGTAATATCCGGCGGAAGCATGGCGCAAATCAGCATACCCACTACCTCTGCTCCGCTGGAAGCAATGTCGTTTGCCGATATCATTACCGCCCATCTGCCTGTGTCGGCAGTTGTGCCCGTAATGGGATCCGTGGATAAAACCATAACCTCATCCGGCTCAAGGGCAATGGCCGCACAGTCCTCCCCTACTCCCGCTCCCAGAATCACTTCCGGTCTTTTTGTCTTTATTTGTTTTAAGACAGAACGCTTCAATACGTTCTCAGGAACTTTCCCTATCTTCATCTCTTTCTATCCTTATGCCGCCGATAACCTTATTTATACCGGCTTTTCTTATGTTCCGTTTTAAAATCCCGCATATCATTACATATAACTTTAGGAAGCCCGCTCTATTTTGAACAGACTTCCTAAAGGAAAAATTTATTACTTCATAGCATCCGTATTAAGGCGCCACGGCATTCTGGGCATCTTGGGCCGCCTGCTGCTGTTGCTGCTGCATAGCCTGCTGGGCCTGTTGAGCTTCCAAAGCCTGTTGAGCCTGCTGTTGCTGAATTGCCGCCTGTTGGGCCGCCGCCAGCTGCTCGGGTGTCTGAGCAGGCGCCGGTGCGCCTCCTGCCAATACCGCCTTTACATAATCAATACTCTGTGTGGCAATGGCTGCCTGAATAGCATTGGAAACATTGGGGTCGCCTGTGGCAGTTCCTACCGCCGCCGTCCTCGGCACAGCTTTATAGGAACTCTTGTTGATAACCTCTCTGCTTTCCTCTACACCATTGACTTTAACGATTTTCCACAGCTGCGCCACATAACCTGTATGTGCAGACTGCACGCTGATATAACCTACCGGCTTGCTGGAATCGCCTACAACCTTTTCTCCGTCTGCGGGAGTAGTGCTTAAGACTTCACTTTCAAAAGAAACCTCTCTTCCTTCCGGTCTGGTCTCAACACCGTATATATTAAATGTGATTTTTTTATCCTTTGTATAACCCTCTATATAAATGGGATGCTCTAAATTATTTACGAACTTAAGATCCTTTGCCGTTCCGGAAATTGCCGCATCCGCCGAAGGATCCACATAATTTACAATCATGGAATGGTTGGAACGCTCCGTTACATCCAGCTCCGAACGCAATACCGCATTATAAAGTGTAGTGGAAACCTGACAGATACCTCCGCCCAGGGAATCTACCACAAGTCCGCCTGAATAAGAGCCTGCCATAAAATAACCGTTGGCTTCCGTAAAAGGTGCAATTGCCTCATAAACCGAAAATTCATCTCCCGGATAAAGAGTAGTGCCGTCGATCAGCCGGCAGCCATTGGCCACATTTCCCGAACGGTTAGCTCCGGACGAAGAATAGCTGGTAGTATAGCTTCCCAATATATCCGTTACCTTGGACAATTCCTCTTCCGTTCCTCTGGGTTCTTTTGTTTCAACTACCAGATCCACGGAAGCGTCTTCAAAGTCCCATTCCTCCGTCATAAATTGAATAACCAGATCAGCAGAAGCTTCTTCGTTAATAACGACTCCTGTCTGTCCCTTTTCAATTACAAACTCCCCGTCCACTCTTTTTAAGGTGGCATCCACGGCGTCCACATTAAACTCCTCACATTCCTCATGAATAATGTTGACCAGAGCTTGTCTGTCTACCGCAAAGTTAAGGGGAAGAACTATATTTTCATGTTCTAAATCCTTCAGTATCTTGTATCTTTCAACCATGTTTCCGCTTTTACCGATTTTAACAGCCTCTGCCACAACATCCGCATTGGTCCACATCAATCCGATTTCGTTGGCGGAAACTGTATGTGAATTATCATTCATGGCGTTTAAAGTAATTTCTGCTTCGCCAATCTGATCAATATATTCCTGTATCTTTCTGGCGGCTTCTTCTTCTGTCAGCCCCGAAACGTCTACATTTCCGATATAAATGCCTGTTTCAATGGTTTCATCATCCGTATTCTGTGCCTGCACCCGTATGGACGCCCGTCCCAAAACCAGCACAAGTACAACAACTGCAAATAAAACACCTGTAAACTTTTTCATAATTGTACTCCTTTCCTTAAAAAATTTATGATATAATTAGCGTTAGCAGGAAAAATATATTCTATAATCCTCTGCTTTTTGTTTTCTTTATGGCATCATGGAAACTGCCAGAGGCACGATCATTGCCAGAATCAGCAGGACAATGATGATCTTGGAAATAATCTGTCTGCTCTTTTTATTAAACATAAAATCACCTCTTCTTACGAAAGGATATTATAAACGATGTTCTACTTTTTGGCAAGTTTAATCATCCCTATTATATGGCTTACTTACGAGTTAAAAAAGCATGATAGACTGGAAAAAAATGCCTTGAATAATTTCTGGCAGCGGGAGAAGGAAGCCAATCTGGTGCGAAAAAAACCTCTTGATAACTTAAACTACGTAAAAATCCCTTTTGATTTCATTCCCGAAAGTCTTTTATGCGATCAACAAGAGGTACAGGACTGCCTGGAACTCCTAAATAAATTATCGGGAAAAAAAATCGTGAACTTTACAGGTTTTTCCAATACAGATTTAAAACTGGAATACGGCGCCGCCAATCTTACGGAGCTTTCCCAGTACGATGAGAATTATACACTCTATGCCCGCACAATTTATAAGCTTGCAAATATCTATTACCGGAACGGTTATGAAAGCAATGCCCGCATTCTGTTAGAAAAGGCTTTAGAAAGCGGAACCGACATAAGCGGCAACTATCTTCTTCTTGCCGAAATTTATCAAAAGCAGGGAGAAACCGGTAAACTTGACCATCTGCTCCAATCTGCAAAAAACCTGCCTTCCGTGGCTTCCAAAAAAAATCTTATCCGTTCCTTGGAGGAATACGTCCGTGAAGGCTGACTAAGCGGTCCAAATACCGGCTGGCTTCGTTTTTGGTCATCCTGTTTATGTCATATTCACTCTCCAATCCATAATGGGACAAAAAACGCTTCAGCTGTTCGACCTGCTTTTTCGTAACCGGCCCCTCCTTTTTTACTTTATAAATCAGTTCCTTCGGCTCAAAATATTTAGAGGCATCTTCCTCCTGTCCGAATTTTTCTTCCAATAATTTGTAAAGCTCCCAGGTAGCTTCCACATCCGACAAAGCTCTGTGGGCTTCATGGGCAATTCCGAAGAAGCCGGATAAATAGGGCAGGGAACGGCTTTCTAAATCCTGTAAATATTTTCTGGAAATTGAAAGCGTATCAATTCCTTTTTTCTCAAAAGTTTTTCCTTCATTTACTGCGGCCCTCTTCAAAAAAGAGTAGTCAAATAAAACGCTGTGTCCTAAAAGGCATCCGGTGGTTTCAAATTCCACAAAATCTCCTATAACATCCTGAATAAAGGGGGCCTCCTTCAAGGCTTCATCCGTCAGTCCCGTCAACTCTGTAATTCTCTCTTCCAGCCTGCGTCCCGGATTGACCAAAGTATGAAAGGTATCCGCAATTTTCCCGCCTTCCACCCGGATAGCGCCGATTTCCGTTATTTTATCCTTTTTAGGATCCAGACCTGTAGTTTCTATATCCACCACCGTAAAACTATCGCAAAAGCCGCTCATTTACTTTTTCTGCCTTTCCGCTTACTCTGCCGTTTTTCTGCCGCTTACTTTTTGTTCTTTTCCTGCTCTTTCTTCCCCTTTTTGCGGCTTCCTTTCTCTTGCTCTTTATGATAACTGCAATATTTTGTCAAAAAGCATTCTTCACATTTAGGGTTTCTGGCAAAGCATATTTCCCTTCCAAAGGTAATAATCTGAATATTATACAAAATCCAATGCTCCTTTGGAAGCGCTTTCATCAAATCATATTCTATTTTTTCCGGGTCATCTTCCCTGGTAAATCCCAGCTTTTTCGAAATTCTCTTCACATGGGTATCCACTACGACGCTGGGCTCATGGAAAATATTTCCCCGTATTACATTTGCCGTTTTTCTACCCACTCCCGCAAGGGAAGTCAACGCTTCCAGATCCTCCGGCACCCGGCTGTCATATTTTTCTACCAAATCTTTACAACAAGCAATGATATTTTTCGCCTTATTATGATAAAACCCCGTGGAACGAATATCCTGCTCTAATTCCTTTAAGTCGGCTTTTGCAAAATCTTCAGGACTTCTGTACTTCTGAAACAGATCCTTTGTGACCACATTTACTCTGGCATCGGTGCACTGGGCGCTGAGCATGGTAGCAATTAAAAGCTGCCACGGCGTTTCATGATTTAAATAGCATTTATATTCTCTTGTATAAACTTCATCCAGTCTATCCAAAATCTCTTGTGTTCTTTTTTTCATAATCCGTCTCCTGTGCCGCAGCCCCAAACCCGCTAAAGCTCTTTTTTTCCGATTTTACTCTCTAATGTATGGCTAAAGCCGGGTGTTAATTGTCTGACAGCTCTATCTTCTGAAAATCTTCATCCAAAAGGAGCACACTTCCCTCATGGATCAGTGGATTTCTTTTCCGATAATCAAATAGTGCAAATCTTTCCTTTTGAAGTCTCAGGTAAGTAGGGTTCTCCCCGAAAATGTCATAAAAACAAGGCTCCATATGCAATGAGCGCGCCATAGCTCTGGGCTCGCAGGCTTCATAGTCTTTAAGAAGATGTTCGTTTCTTTTCCTGCGCATTTCCTCTAAACGATAGAAGGCGTTTATTTTTTCTTTATAGGGAAGCAGTTCTTTTGCAAAGGGAGGACGGGATTTTGCATTTTCTCTGAAATAAACGTCCATGGTCAGAAGTTCCTTTACAAGTTCTTTTTCTCCCACCGTTTCTTCCATTGCAAAATTGAATAGCGCCTCATATCTGTACATTCTGGAAGGAGTATTTATAAAATATCCCTTTCTTTCATAAAAAGCCGCCAGTCCTTCAAAAAGAGCAAAGGCATCCGGAAAAAACCTTTTCAGATACGGCAGGGTATGTGTGAACTGATTGCTGTTATAATACAGCTCCACCATCTCCTCCACCTGCTTTAACCTGCATACGTCCTCAAAGGGAAGCCATTTTGTTGCAAGCACCTCATAGGGAGGATTCTCCGTGTATAAAAGTCCGTAATCCCTGCTTTTTTCCTCCATATAGGATCCGCTTAATACCTTTAAAAAGCCCAGTTGAAGCTGCTCCGGTTTCATGGCGTAAACCCGGTTAAAGGAATTTCGAAAGCTTTCATAGTCTTCAAAGGGCAGCCCTGCGATCAAATCCAGATGAATGTGAATGTTTTTTCCTGCATGGAGCCTTTTCACTGCCGCTTCCAGTTTATCCACATCCATAATGCGGCGGATTTCTTTTATGGCTTTTTCATTGACAGTCTGTACTCCGATTTCCATCTGCACCGCGCCGGGGCGCAATGTATTTAATAAATCCAGTTCTTCGTCATTCAGCAGGTCGGCGGATATTTCAAAATGAAAATTCGTTATGCCGTTATCATGCTCTTTAATGAATTTCCATATTTCCATAGCGTGACCATGGCTGCAGTTAAAGGTCCGGTCAATAAATTTTACCTGAGGCACTTTATGGTCTAAAAAGAACTTCAATTCCCTTTTAACGGCGGAAATATCCTTAAGACGCACCTGTTTATCAATAGACGACAGACAATAGCTGCACCGGAAGGGACACCCTCTGGAGGATTCATAATAGATAATTTTATTTTCAAACAGAGATAATTCGTCATAGAGAAAAGGTAGTCTGCTTAAGTCCGTAAGCTCTCTCTCCTCTGTATGAATAATGTTTTCTCCGTTTCTGCATGCGATTCCCCGAATATCCTTAAGACTTTTGGGTTCGTCATCTATACCACCCGTTTCCACACTGCCTTTTTCCCGGCAGCAGCCGGATTTTTCTTCATAATAGCAGAGCAGCTCCGAAAAAGTTTCTTCCCCCTCTCCTATCATAATTCCTGTTAGCTCCGGATAACTTTTTAAAAGTTCATCCGCCTTATAGGAAGCCTCCGGACCTCCCAGCCATAATGGTACAGAAGGCAGGATTTTCCCCAGCTCCCTTACAAGGGACAGCACTTCCCTGATATTCCAGATGTAACAGGAAAATGCAATCACATCAGGAGATTGTTTATAAATACCGCTCAAAATTTCATCGAAACGGTTATTAATGGTAAACTCTGCAATCTGAACACAGCTTTTTTCCTGTCTGCCTGTGTCTTCTTGATACCGTTTGGCATATGCCTTGAGACTGTATAATGCAGGATTCGTATGTATATACTTGGCGTTTACTGCCGTCAGTAAAAATTTCATTCTTCCGCCGCCTTGGGATATTCATTGCATAAAAGCCGGTAAGGGGCTTCGTCCTCTTCGATTGTAGGGAATCTTCCTACTTTTTCATAAAAACGGTTATCCGTGTTATCGTCATTGCACATGGAAACTTCCCCGATCAGCACATCTCCGGTTCCTTCCACCACGTCAAAATCATGGTACTGGTGGGGCCAGAGCGTAATGCTTTCTCCCGGATGCAGAAGTACTCCTGTTCCCGCCGGCACATAATAGGATCGTCCGTCGGAATTAACTAATACGTCTGTATCTGCCAGTTCGCCATCTTCCGTATCGTTATATACATGGATAATCAGAGTGCCGCCGCCTCTGTTAATAATGTCTTCGCTTTTCTTCCAGTGAAAATGCATGGGAGAATGCTGGCCTTCCTTCAACATTAAAAGCTTTTCTGCATAAACCTTTTTATATTTAGGGTCATTTTGATTGCCGTTGCGGAGGGTAATCAGGGAAAATCCCACTTTGGAAAAATCTCCCAGGCCGTAATCCGTAATATCCCAGCCCAGCATATTGTCACGGATTTCATCGTATTCATGATTTTTGTCCTGCCATTCCTCAGGCGTCCAATTACAAAAAGGGGGCAGTTCAAATCCGTGGGCTTTTATCAATTGCTCCATATCTTTAATACATGCATTGATTTCTGATCTTTTCATCACTATATACCTCGCTTATTTTTCGCATTTATCTGGCTTCTCAGCTTCCACATCGTCTATCCCTGTATAATTTTCATAATATCTTCCTTTTTGGGCAGTGCCGGAATGCCTCCCATTTTCTGTACGCAAATGGAACCGGAGGTGTTTCCGTACACTAAGGCCTTCTTCACAACCTCTTCCGTAATGGCCTTTGTATCTTCAATGCCGTCCATTAAAATACTGGATAAGAACCCGCCCCAGAAAGCGTCTCCCGCACCGGTAGCATCCACTGCATGAACACTTCTGCCTTCTACAATGCCGCTCTTTCCTTCAAAGAAATATTTTGCGCCTTTTGCACCCAGCGTTTCGATTAAAACCTTAATCTTATTTTGTTCCATAAAGGCGGGAATGTTTTCTTCGCCACCTACAAAATACAGTTCTTCATCGGATATTTTCAGCAAATCCACAAAGGGCAGTATTTTTTCCACTTCTTTTTTGCATCTCTCCGAGTCATGCCAGATCATATCTCTGTAGTTGATATCGAAGCTGACCAGCTTGCCTTTTTCTGACGCCATTTTCATTGCTTTATATACTGCATCTTTACTTGGAGAATCGGACAAAGAGACGCTTCCTCCATGAAGCATGCGGCAATTGTCAATATCTTCTTCCTTGACGTCGTCTTCGGATAAAAGGATATCTGCCCCGGGCTTTCTGGCAAAGGTAAAGGAACGCTCGCCGCCTTCGTAAAGGGTTACAAATGCAAGGGTGGTTACCGCTTCGTCCGTTAACTGAGGACAAAGCATCTGTACATTGTCCTGTTTTAATGTGTCCTGTAACAGTTTGCCAAAATCGTCATTGCCGAGGATTCCAAGGAATGCAACGTCTAAACCGTTTCTGGCTGTGGCAATGGCTACGTTAGCCGGTGCTCCTCCCGGGTTTGCAGTGTAGCTGCGAGGGGTTTCTCCGGGGGTAAAATCGATAAGCATTTCTCCCATACATATAATGTCCATGTTTTTTCTCCTTTCTGATGGGTGGGCGAAGAGGGATTGTTGGAGGCTCGACTTCACTTGGCTAATCAAGCACGAGGGGGGCTGCGTCGGGGGCTGTTTGGTTGGCCCGGAAGGATAAAGACTCGACTTCGCTTCGCTAATCGAGCGCAGGGGACTAGAAAGGTTTACCCCGCCATGCCACCTCATTTCCGCTTCGCTCCAATTCGGTGTTGCTGGCTTCGCCCTATAAAATAATTCATAATGGAATTTTCTTATGTGCAAGCACAACGAAAATTTCATTATGGATTATTTTGCATGGCTTATGCCTACGCACAGTATATCACATTTTTAACTTTCATATTGTAAAATTTGCATTGTTTTTATATAATTTATATAAGGATGGTAGAAATGGGGGATATTTATGCAAAGAGTATTATTATCCGACTTAACAAGCGGTATGATTACGGCGGAGGATGTTTTTTCCATGGATAATCAGTTGATTGTTCCTAAGGGGATTGCATTGACGGAAAATCTTATCGCACGACTTTTTTCTTTTGATCTATTTTCCATTAAAATAGAAGATGAAATTCTTACAAGTTCCTTGGAAAATTTTTCAGAAACGTCTTATGCAGAAAAGTTAAAAGCTTCTCCTGACTATCTGGCTTTTAAAGAAGAATTTAAAGATAATCTGGATAAACTGGAATTTTCCTTAAATGCATTGGTTGAAAAAAATAAAGATTTTGATCCTCACAGTCTTTTATCCGATACTATAGGACTGATTGAGAACAGGGAAACTCATAACACCGGTATGATGGATATGATTCTCAATATGCACGATTTTGACGATTGTACCTATACTCATTCGTTAAACGTTGCATTAATCTGTAACATTCTTGCCGGATGGCTGCGCTTTAGTCCGGCGGAAAAAGAGCTGGCAACGGCCTGCGGTCTGTTTCACGACGTTGGAAAGCTGCAGATTCCTGCGGAAATTATGAAAAAACCCGGCAAATTGACACCTGCGGAATATCAAATTATAAAAACCCATCCTTTAGAATCATACAAATTGTTATCCCGCTACGAACTGCCTGATGAAGTCAAAAACGCCGCATTAATGCACCACGAGCGCTGCGATGGTTCCGGTTATCCTTACGGTTTTACTTATGACAAAATCAACCGTTTTGCCAGACTGGTTGCGGTTGCAGATGTTTATGAAGCAATGACCAGCAGCCGTACATATCGGGATGCTTTAAGTCCCTTTAACGCTATTACCTATTTTGAAAATGACGGTTTACAAAAATATGATCCGGAGTTTTTGTTACCTTTTCTGGAAAATATTGTAAATACCTTCCTGAATCAAAAAGTCCGTCTGACAAACGGTTTGGAAGGACGTATTATCTATGTAAATCCTGTCGCTTTGTCAAAACCTACCGTAAAAGTAGGCGACCGCTTCCTGGATTTAAAGGAAATCGGAAATGTTGATATCGAAAAGATTGTTTAAATATTATTAAGTATTAGAAAAAGGGACATTCCAATTCATTTTTTTGGAATGTCCTTTCATTATCAGATAATTAAACACAGTTAACCTTTCACATATTTTTGCATATCATTATCTGGTTTTATTGTATTCATTTTGGCATCTTTGGCTTTATGATACGCTCTGCTTGTTCCCTTTCTGAATCCTATTCTTTGACCTTTTATCAAAGCGGAAAATATACAACACGAAATAAAGCACAAAAATTTAAAAGCCTGGGATCTGCCAGGCTTTTATTAAGCACGAGACGGGATTCGAACCCGAATGTGTAGATTCATTAAAAAGTCCTATATCTACAATAAATTCTCCCATCCCTCATATTTACAAGGTTTCGTGATGTTCATTATACTGTACAAATTTTATAGTGCAATATAAAAGTACATTATTTTTGATATCTATGCAACACGAAATGCAACACGGATTTAATTCTTTATCAATCTGCCTGCATTCAACAAAGCTAACATCCCCCTATTCTGGACAGCTGTTCCGGAATAGTTCGTAATTCCATTCACAACCGCAATCTTTTTCCTATTATTGTAGGAACTGTCCACGCCTATCTTATTTAAGCAGTCAATCAGCGTAAATTCCGGAGTATCATAATACTGTGGCTCTACAGTCACACTTCCACACTCCGTATACCTGATATTCATATCCACATTACCACTGATACCGGAAACCCTTCCGCTGGAAGTAAACTGCCAGCCATTCAAAACTGAATTGGAACCTGCTGCCACAGCGGGCTTATATGTATCGCTCGGGATGGTCCCGAACTGCATTGCCTTATCTCCTGCATAGTATCTGGCCAGCCACAGATCATCATGGATCAAAGAACCATCAAACTGATTCTCATAAGCATATTTGCCCATATAGAGGCCGCATCCGTAACCGGAATTAATGATGATCTCTTTGAAATTGTCGTAGATTTCCAATACAGCTTTTTTTCCAAGGGCAAGCTGCTTGTTGTACTCAATATCTGCCCAGATAACAGTATCTTTGCTGGGCATGATTCCATAGCCCTGTAATACTTCTACAACCCGCAGAGCTTCCTTTTTCGCTTCTGAATTGCTCATGGCATAAGAATATTTGTAAAATTCTGCCGGGATTCCATTATCCTGACAGCCTTTGATATTGGATGCCAACTGTTTATCCGGATCTCCGCTCCCTCTGGTGCTCCGCAGGATAGCATACTCCACTCCTGCTGCCTTTGCCCATTGTACCCATTGCTTTAATTCTGCATTCTTCATCTTAGTTCCTCTCTTTCTCCAGATCTTCTATCCGGTGGTTTGCGACCCTGATCTTTTCTTCCTGAAGGGCGGTCTGTTCCTCCAGCTTATAAGTACGTTCTATAACTCCGTTGTGCTTCTCAACCTTTGACGCCAGATTGTCAATTTTTACATTGATAATGGCTATGGTCTCATTGTGTTTCGCATCAGCTGTTCTTCTCTGTGAATTACTGTTCAACAGACACACAGCTAAGGCTACAAGCCCGCTGATCACGCTTGATATGATTGTTTCCATGCTTCTCCTTCCCATTGCGACGCCGCAACTCTGTAAATAGTTTAAATCTCCTGATTATCTTACTGTTGCCCATCCTCCAAGCCAATTCCCATTAAAAATACTGCGTTTCACAGTGGCATAAACACCACCTCCGAATCCGAAGGCTATTACCTCCTGACGGATATTAGATCCCGGCTGTCCCAGTACCAATATGGTCCATTCAGCTATTCCGGAAACAGCTGTCTGCGGACCGTCTGCAGGTGCATAAGGAGTTACCATCATGCCTATCATCAAACCGTTACAATTCTTCGCCCAGCCAAGAATAGTTGGCAGCATCTGCATATCAGGAATAAAAGTAATGTATTGGTTTAGTTGGCCTACTGTACTGGCCGCACTGTCAGCAAAATCAAGTGCGCTGTTAGCTTTACTCAAAGCAGAATTCGCAGTTGTCTTTGCAGTATTTGCTGTTGATGTCGCAGAATTAGCTTTACTCAGAGCGGAATCCGCAGTTGTCTTTGCACTGGATGCCGTGGTCTTGGCACTGGCCGCATCCGTTTTTGCGCTCTGAGCCGCTGCCTGCGCACTTGACACGGCGGCAGAAAGCTCATTTTCCAATGTATTAAAATCAGTTGCAAGGGCATATGTTTCGGATATGATGTTGCCATTTCCGTCTTTCTCTACTTTCTCAGCTTTAATAATCCCATCCTCTTGTATGGATATGGTTTCCCCATCCGGCTTTACAATCCCCGCCCTGTTTACTGTCGCAATGTCAGTCCCATGCTCTCTCGTTTTTTCATAATAATATTTTGCATTATCCGTATCTTCCCCCTCTCTCGTATCGGTTCCACCCACTGCATAGGATTTTGCCAGTGCTGCTGAATCTGCCGCTTTCATTTCCGAAATTACCGCTCCATTTTCGGAATCAGCCGCATTCTGTTCTGATCTAGCGGCATTTCTGGCTGCCTCCTCCACTAAAGAAGCATTTTCCAGCACATTGGCGAAGTAACTGCCTGACTGCTCACAATAATACTTTGCATTATCCGTATCTTCCCCCTCTCGTGTTCCTGTTCCGCCTATGGCATATGATCTCGACTCTACCGCATAATTATCTGCAGCTGTTGCATCCGCAGTTATCTGAGATACGATTTCCGAAAGATTAGCTGTCAGTTCTTCTGCTTTCTTTGATATTTCTTCCAGTTCACTTAATACCTTTACAACATCATTCCAATATATATTTGACTGCGTTATTGTTTCTCCGATTGTATCGGCGACACATTCAAAGGAACAGGATGCCGAAGACTCCCGTCCGCCTTCAAGCTTAAATTTAACATCCAGAATAACAGTTCCCGCAATTTCCAGTTCATTTCCAATGATGGTATATGCATACATTTCATCATATCCCTCCACTGTCTTCCCAAAAACAGTGCTGCCATCCGCTCTTTTAAAATAAACGTCTGGCAGCATCTCTGCATCGTAATATACATTTCCGTTGTTGTACACCTTCAAGTAAATGACGGTGCCACAGTCTCCTTGTTTTAAGCGGATACCGCTTTCAACTGTTCCGGTATCAACCATGTCAACTTTCATGACATAACTCGGTCTTTCCATTCTCATACCACCTTTCCTGTTATCAAATAAGAAGAGCCTACCTTTTGCAAAACAACCGTATCTCCGATTGAAGGCATATATGAATCCAGCCGCTTATATGGCTTTTGCGACATCTCCTCTTCTCCATAAAATGTTAAATATATATTGCCGCTTCTTATAGAAGAAACAACTGCCATCCTGGTCTGTGCCTCTTCCTCTTTCTTTGAATTTGTAATTGTATTCAAAAGTTTATTGCTGTTTAAACTCATAGCACCATTATCCTTTCACATTTATGTAGCATTTCTCCGCCAGGCTTTAAATCCATTTCCCATGCCGTTTCAATAAAATTTCCTTTAATATCATACTGATCACAATTTATAAACAGACAGTTCTGATATCCATGTCCCGGCATATTCAGGGTTTTAAAAGTCAACGTGTTTGATGACTGCATTGAATTTATCGCCACCGTCTTTACATAATTCTGTAAATCTTCATTGGATGCTATATCATCCACTGCAGCAGAATCAACAATTACTCTCCCCCTGTTTGTTACCGAAAAGGGATCACTGGCATCGTTGTTCACATATGTGGCAATCATATATGCGCTGTCCGCATTTTCTGTATATCTCACAAATTTATTAGGTATGTTAAATGCATCCGATTCCACTGATATCCCATCCAGAACAATGCTTTTCTTATTTGTCGTATACACCCGTTCAATGTTTCTCAACTGCGGAAACTCATATTTTTTCGATATTCCTATTCCAGATTCATCAAAATGTATTGGAGTATAGTTGATCGCCCGCAATAAAGTATTTGCAATCTTTAGTTTTGATGTTCCTATCCCCCACTCCTGATCATAGCCTTTTGTGATTGCAGATGTGGGAATATCCAACAAGTCGTAACATTCTCCCAGTATTTGCGCAATATAAGATGTATAAACTCCGCCGGCAGGAACATAAAATCTGGATGTCGTTTTATTATCAACTGCTATCTTGGCCATGTCATATCCGTTTATGCTGATTATATTTCTACAGGATGTACCCCTAAGTGATGTATTAACGATAAATTTCCCAAGAGGCCATTTCACAACATCCATTCCGATATTCAGGCACATATATGGAATGATTCTATAATCCGTACATCCAATATTCATCAAATCGGATTTTTCTACAGTGCCCGAAAAAGTACGCATGACCTCCGCCTTCGAATCAACTGATATTTTCCCATCCGATACAGCAATCTGGCCGATAGGAACATCCTTCCTGTCGGCCACCATATATTCATATTTAATTGTCCTGCTTTCCTCCAAGAGTTTCTCCATCAGGAAATCATTTGTATACTTTTCTGTTGAAATATCCATATTTGTACCTATATATCCACTCTGGTTAAATTAACAGTTACAATTCTGCCATCCATATACGGCCCATTATCAGTTAAATCCATATCACATACCATGTACTCTCCTTCCGCCTGATATTTCACAACATTTCCATTGATTTTCATATCCGTCAGTGCTTTCAGTTCCCGCTCCGTGACGTAGGCCTTAAAGCTTCTCTTGCTTGCCTTCCATTCTCCCTGCTCCTTTATTGGATATGTTCTCCCTAGACACTTTATAAGATTCTTCTCTCTGGAATCCTCCATATAAGTACTAAATACATCCTTTTCGGACATCCATAAATTTACAAGGTTCTTTTCATCCCGAAAGTCCCTGATTACCACCCCATCCGCTTTTACTTTTGTAACTCTCCAAGCTGAATCAGTAATGCCGCAGTCATACAGACGGATTGCATATTGATAAGTGTCTCTTAACGAGGCTGTATAATCAATAAATCCTTCTTTATATTCCCCTATGATTTCAACGTCTCCTGCATCTGCCTTTTTCCTGATAACATAGGCCTTTCCTCCCGTAACTTCACAGTTCACCGAAACTCCATATTCATGAGTGGCAAATACATATATTTTTTCGATGGATGATTTGCATTCCGCATCCAAAGTCAGGTAATAAGTCCCCCATGGCGTATAATAGCCATATATATTTAAGGCTCTTATATTTACTATGTACTTCCCATTCTTCAGCAAAGTGTTTACCCGATGGTTTCTTAGATGTTCGTCCACAACCACGCCGCTTTCATAGACTTTCTTTTCACTATCATCATATATAACAATCTCAAAAGCATTCTGCGAATCTATCTCCCAGGTAATGACCGGTTTAGCATCATTCGTCACTTCAATGATTTCAGGCGCATCAGAATCTCCTACCACGACAAACGCATAAGGTCCACAGGTACCATACTGTCCATCCTTGTTTAAGACTTTAATCGTATAGGAACAGGCTCCGTTAAATAACGTATTTGCCTTAACCGTATGAAAATGATTTGCCGATGTCCCCGAGTATTCTGTAGTCTTTCCATTCTGTGTGATATACACCCAGTATTTTGTCTGTCCGACAGACACGGTTTCACTGTAATTCCACGCTATGGAAAATTCCTTTGATTTTTTTACCAGAACATCTATGGGATATACACCCTGAACCGTGGGATAGGAAGGGACAATATTAAAACTGTACGGCCCCTTCGTTACCGACTGCCCGTCATTATTCGTAACTGTAATTGAATAAGTTACCGTACCATCTACATATTGATAAGCCGGGACTGTATGCGACGTCGCTTCTCCTGTTTCCTTAAGGGTCTTTGTCTTTCCGTTCTGGGTAATGCTTATGGAATAGTTTTTCTGTCCCGTACTGGCGGTTTCGCTAAACTTCCAGGTAATGGTAAAAGGCTGCGACTTTGGCACGCCTATATTTACCGGATAAGTTGCTTCAACCGACGGATAAGACGGAATACAAACCGCTGTATACGGCCCGCTGGTCGAAGTCTGATTATCATTATTTGTAACCGTTAAATAATATGAAACCTCTCCCTCGCTAAAAGTTCCCGAAGGAAATGTATAGTAATGATTCGAAGTGCTCCTAGTTACTGTTTGAGTTTGCCCTCCTGTTGTATATTTAATGCTAAATGACTTTTGTCCGACATCTTTAGATTCTGAATAGCTCCACCTGAATGTAACCGCTTGGGATTTATGAAATTCAGCCCCTTCAACCGGAGACGTCATTTTTCCGGTCGGAATCACATCATCATAGGTCAGCATAAGGTAGGTGTCCTGTATGTTTTCCAACAGTCCGCCATAGTATACCCCATTTGCTATCGACCCTAGGAATTCAAAAAATGTGCACTTGTGTCTGGCATAATCTATGAAATAGTCATAATAAAAATCAATATATTCACTTGATACGGACACTGTTCTTTGCGTACCCTCTACGTAAGTTCTTGATTGTTTCAATTGTGTAAGATTCATATTAACAAGACTGGTTGCAGAATTTGAAGAATTGCACATCTTGCAGCTTACATAGCGTTGTTCATCCCGATTAATATAATAAGCATACCCTCTGGAACTGTTACTTTTATACCCGATGGCAACCGCATGCATTCTTAACCGTATATTGTTTTTATATTTTAAGGTATCTGCTGATGGAAATGTTGATGTGTCAAAAAAGAGCATGGCACAGAAATTACCATCAATGTTTCTATTGTTGGGATTGTAGTCATGCATATCCTCGCCAAACCAGCCGAATTCTGCACTTCCCGACCCGAAGTTCGGGATACCGGTATTGAGATAGGAAACAACTCCCGCCGGACTTTTCCATGTATGTGACGCCATTCTATCAACCTCCGCACTGTGCCGATGCGCCAAGTCCCTCTATGGCATCAACCACATCGCTGACTGAACGCATTTTATCCAGATCGCACATTATTTGAACATTGTATATAGTATCTCCGGCTATATTTGTAGATTCTTTATTGTTATAAATTCTGGAACCCGGTGGTAAATCAACAATTTCCGGTCCGTTTTCCCCCACCCATGTAGCTCCGCCTCTCCAGCTTTTAGTGCCGGCAGCATTATGTCCGGTTTGCGGCTTTCCTCCCTGTGGTACGGATGCACCCCCTGTCAAATTTCCTATACTGCTTGCCGTACGCTCTATATCGGAAGTTTTCCCGATAATAACAGCTATTACTGTTGCAAGAGCTGTCAAGGCAACTACCATAAGAAGGACTTTTGCATAAGTGCTGTCCATGGTACTTCCAACGCCTTTAAAAATCTTACTTAATCCTTTCCCTGCTTCCATGGCGGAATTAATTGTCTTTGCAAACATTACCAATGTGGTAATTGTCGTTACCAATGTTACGATCACTCCCAATACCGGCGTTGGAATAGATGCTATTGCTTCGATTATCCCAGTCAATGCCGGTATCACTTTTGCACCTGCTGAGTTTTTCAGGGATTCAAATGCACTTTCTAATTTCTGCATGGCATCATCAAAAGCGCCTGCTGCCTTTAGGTCATCTTCACTCATGATCCTTCCCAGTTCTTCCGCCTCTTTCTTATAAGCCGCCATTCCCTCGCTTCCGGCATCAATGACCCCTGTAAGAGAAGCAGCGCTTTTCCCGAATATGTCCATGGCAAGCTGGTCCTGCTCCGTAGCATTCTTAACTTCTCCTAATGCATCAATGGTTTCCAAGAAAATAGTCTCTGCATCCTTCATCTGTCCGCTGGAATCAAGCACACTGACCCCCAGTTTCTTAAAAGCGTCATACGCTGTCCCTGAACCCTTTGCAGCACTCTCCATGTTTTTTTCCATCTTTTGTAAAGAACCTGTCATCGTTTCAACCGACACATCCACCAGTTCCGATGCATAGATCCATCCCTGCAGGGTATCCGTGGCAATGGAGCTTTGTGCCGACATGGTCAGTATGGTATCCGCATACTCGGAAGCCGATTTTACACATGCCAGCAAACTTCCTGCAATCGTCCCCAGAATACCTATCAGCGCTGTGGCATTTTCTTTGAAGTTACTCTGTGCAATCTGTGTGTCTTCAAGCTGGTTCTGAAGTTTCTCCAATGTGGTTCTTTCTTTTAGCAGTGCCTGATCTGCTCTGGAAATCTTATCCGTATCGGCATGAGCATCCATCAGGGCATTGTATTTTTCCTTTGCGGCCTCCACCTTTTTCTGTTGTAAATATATTTTCTGGGTCAGATATTCCTCTTTTGCCGCCATGGTTTCTGCTTTTGACGCACACCCATCCATCTGGCTCTGCATTAAGGCAAATTCTGCGTCCAGCGTTTTCATTTCCCTGTTACAGGCTGTAATGCCTCCTACAAATTCGCTGTAATCCAGCCCCAGAACAATTGTTTTTTTATAACTTTTCGCCATTTTTACCACCCCGGTAATGATTTCATACTGGTTATCTGTTCTGCTCCGTTGTCTTCAAATACCCCTCTCTGGGCTTCCAGCTCTTTTACAAAGCAGTCCAGGATATAGTCAATCTTCAAATAACTGCTGCTCCAAAATTCCTGCTCAGTATGGTGGAGCTTCTCTACATAAAGATAATAGGCATCGTCTATCCCGAAATCTATTTCTTTGCATTCAATAGATACTGAGCTACTGTTTTTTTTAATTCATTCTGACCCATTTTATCCATACTGCCGTAAATGGCTTCATTGTATGCCCCGATAATATCGCTGTAATGGGACGGTCCCATCTGAACGGCCAGTGCATTTGCTTCTTCTATGGTAAAGTCCGGTTCATTGGGTCTGATTCCTGAATAAAGGATTAAAGCTGTCATTCTTGCCGGAGAGATTTCATTAAGTTTGCATTTCAACTTTCCAAGCTCTTCCTGCATATATGCCATTCCCATCATGGAAAAAGTGCAGGTATATGCCTTATCCTTCAATTGTATCTGTATCGGGTCAATTGGTTTCACTTTGATCGTTTTCATCAAGTACCTCCTTGTTTGCAGGAACAGGTTTTGACGGTCCTTCTTTAAACCATACATCCGCCTGTGCTTTTGTCAGTTCCGGATTGGCTTCATCGGCAAAATATTTAAGCATTCCATCAGACTTTCTCCTCACAAAATCAATTGTAATGCTGTCCGTGCTGTAATTTATGTTCGCTTCAGATTGCTTAACGTCTGAATTAATGGGCTGAGGTCTGCCTTTTAACAGCCAGACAAGTTCACGGCTTCCGTTTGTCTGTTCCACTTCGTAACCTACCGCAATATATTTTGACTTAACTCCTGCTTTTACCTGTACAATCCCGTCATTAACTTCATAATTATAGATATCAACCTGTGCTTCAATGGGAATTTTTGTTGTTGATAATACCATACTTAATCCGGCCAACATTGCACTGGAATCTACCATTACACCGTTTCCATACAACTGACCGCTGGCAACAGATGCCGTAATCTGTGCCTGCTGCGCTTCTCCAAGACTTTTAACCTCTCCATAAGTTGTCCCTTCATTTTCATCCGAAAGAACCTCTGCATAAACCGGGTTTTTAATATTAATTCTATAAGTAGTTATGCTTGTTTTCATGTTCTTAGATCATCCTCCTCTAATACCTGAATATGCAATGCCGCCCGCCATATTTTTCCTTCTTTTTCATAAGTATAATCCGGGTCATCACATACATATCCTTTTTGGCTCTGCAAATATTTCCATATTTTCTTTGCTTTTTTCATGAGTTGCTCTTTATCCTTCATAAACAGATTGCAGGCATAATAGTCAACACATGACTGTATCCGACCATTTCCCCTCAACCCCTTTGAAGCATAGGGTTCCAGTGCAAATGAACCATCTAAAATCATGTTATCCTCTTTGATATATGGAAATTCTGTCAGGCTTTTGATTTGTTCTATTAATGTTTCAATCTCTGACCACCTCCTGTAAAAAGCTGTCTACAATATCATCAATTTCGTTTTCAGCTTTTACGACAGCCTTATCCACAAAATAATTTCCCGGCACAAATTTCCCGTTCTGAGCTACATGCCCATCATTTACTACCAGCCATTTCTGTCATGTTTTTTCCCCGCCGGATATGGTTACATACAGTTCCTTTGTTCCTCTAGCTTTTTTAATTCTGTGCTCAATATCGTCTGCTATATGTACGCTTTCCCTCTTACTTCCTTCATACCAGTAAAACTCTTTATCAGATCTGGGAACGGTAGCTGTGATTGCTGATTCAACTGCAACTCCAATTTTTTCCAAAGCTTCTCTTCTCTTATCCTCAGCAAGTTTCAGAAGACGGCTGATATCAATCTGTATTCCTTCCAGCACTTCCTCATAGCTGACACTGGCTTTCACGTTTCCTCCTCCTTCTCATTTAACAGTTATTTCAATACTGCTTAAATCCTTTATATAAGTTCTGGATATTTCAAATTTCTCGCCATTATATAGAATGTGCCCCGGATAATATTTTCTTACTACATCCCCTTCCTGCACGCTTACATCACAGCTTTCAAAATCCTCCATATCCATTTCAAAAACATATTTTGCAGATAGTCCGGAAGCCTGGGCTGCATAAAATTCCGAACGTGTTGCAGACTTTTTCTCCGCAAAAAGTTCATCCGATATTTTGTGCTTCAGCTCCGCCCCTTCTTTATACTCTGTAACAACCTGAATAATATCATTTCTCATAGCTTATATTCTCCCGAAAGACTCAAGGAATCCCTTAAGGCTTCGTAACTTTTCTGGTACTGTTCTCCCTTTCCCTGAAAATCAAACGAAGCCTTGCAGTACAATTCAACAGCTTTTTCCACGAGGGCATCCTTCAACTCCTTCTGGGAATCCTTTAAAACGATTTCCCCCTCTTTGTCCCGCTTAAACGTTTCTATCCCAAGACGTTTCATATCCAATAAAGCTGTCTCTATATTGCTCTTGATATCATCATCTAGCTTGGCATGGGATATTCTTAATGTCGTTCTGATCTTTTTGACCATTAAAACCACCGCCTTAACCCACAGGAGCGGTTTCCCGCCCCTGATCTATGGAAATCACTACGGATTTGTCCCTGTTGCGCTCTCCGGATTATCAGCATTGGGCTCCGGGGTTCCGGTTCCTGCCGCTTCTTGTGTTGTCAGTAATGCATGGGCTTTGCTTGTCAGGATATTCCCGTCCATAATGGCGTAGCCACAGTAATCCGTCCTTCTTTTTTTCACATGTTCCTCTGTCATCATGCTAATCTCCTTATTGATATTCATGTGGTATCCGTCCTTTGCATTGGAAAAGAGGATTTCCCCGTCTTTCATGGAATCATCTTCCTTCACTACCATTCCCAGAATCCTGAAAACTCCCTGATTGGTAGGATCGGGAATAAATAACGGACGCTTATTGGCGTCCACTACATTTGCCAGCTGGCTCCATATAGTCCTGGAATTTGCATAAATGGAAAGTCCTGCCCCATATCCGGATTTTATCAGCGCTCTTGCTTTGGTAATATCCGTGTAAGAAGGTTTTCCAGTGTAGATAACAACCTGCGGAGTATCCTTTTCAGTCAGCAGAGCAGTTACGGTTCCCATAGGTTCCGGTTTTCCATCCGCCGCCTTTGCCCCGGCTCCGTGGGTTGCCCCATATCCGGCTCCAGCTCCCATTTTCTTTGCCATTTTTCTCTGGATGTAGGGAATAAAATCTTCCATCGCCATTTCTTTCAGTTTCCACGATACTGTAATTGACCTGGAGAGTTCACAGCCGCCTAAATTGAAGTCCTTAAAGGTCTCTTTTCCATCCTCGTTCTCGTCATCTTCTGTATACCATGCAGCATCTGAGGAAGTATCATCCATGATCATGGAAAAACGCCATTCACATAGCTCTTGTTGACATCTGCAAAATAAGGATACAGCTCCCCGGCTATTTCCCAAATGCCGGCTGCTACGCTTTTGGGGATTACCACGTTGGTGTTTCCTGTCGTATGGGTAAATTCCTCATTGACCATTTTGTAAATCGTACTCTCTTCATCGGATAAGGGCCTGCCCATTAACGTTTTTGCCCATGCATTTTTATAGTCTTCTGACTCAAATGCTGCTGCCGCTTCTTTTCCACCTTTATCTTTTCCAAATGCATCCTCAACTGTAATTCCTCTTACTGCCACAGGTTCTTTGTTCATGGCGTCAAAATTTGCCTGGGCCTGTGCGATAGAATCCCATTTGTCATCCAGTTCCTTGATCTCTTTCATTTTAGCTTCCGCCTCTTTCGCGCTTCCTTCATCTATCAGCTTCTGTGCTGCATCTACCAACGCTTTTCTCTGGTTTAAATACTGTTCTCTTGTCATTTTTATTCTCCCTTCATTTTTAAAAGATTTAACTTTTGCTGCATAAAAAAAGCCGATTCTTTATCCGAATCCGCCTGCTTTACCATTCTCTTTGCTTTTTCCATTTTCTCTTCACTGGGAAGAGTAAACAACGGGCCTGCCGTCATGACCACATCCGTGTTCCGGTTTCCTTCAAACATGATGCCGTCGATAAGCCCATTTTCTTTTGCCTTTTCCGCCGTAAGCCATGTTTCTGCTTCCATCAATTTTAACGCTTCCTGCTCTGTCATTCCAGCTTTGTTCATATATGCTGTACATAAGGCCTTATCAGCCGTCTTTAAAATTTCAGCCGTATGTTCCATGTCGTTATGGTTTCCGGCGGCAGCCGTCGACACACAATGTACCATCATCAACGCCGTAGGCGCCATTTCACAGTAGGCTGCCATTGCCACTACGGATGCAGCGCTGCAGGCCTCTCCTGTAATATAGATTTTAACATGGTCGGAATGTGATCTTAAAAGTGCATAAATTTCACTCCCCACATCGATCACGCCTCCGGGACTGTTAATATAGACTTCTATTTCATCCCCTTCTTCTATGATATCAAGTATTTTCTGTACATCCGCCGGACAGGTTGAATCCTCTTCGAAAAAGTCATAAAACCATTTGTAGTCGTTGGGAATCAGTACTCCCCGGATATTTATTCTGTGTTTCATCCTCGCTCTCCTTTCCTGCTGCCTGCAACAATTGTTCAATCAATCCCGCCATAACAGCATAATTTTCACTGCTCATTTTTCCAAGCATATCTTTTATCAGGTTGACCACCTGTGTATCCAGCCTTCTGATTGGCTGGTCTCCGCCCGGAATAGGTGCCATATTCATTGTTTCCCGCCATTCGTTAGGTGTCATGGCTCCGCGATCAACCATAGCCACCAGTGCCAGTTTTGTGCTTAGGCTGGCACACTGTAGGTTGCTGGCTTCAAACATAATCCGGTTTCCGCAGCTCCTTTCCTTCCTGCTGAATAACCTTACCGTGTATACTGCTCCTATCTGGATAGCAAAAGGCTCTATCTCCGCCTCATAATATGCATTCCATTCATCCTCTGTCCATTTTGACTGCACAATATTTTCATTTGTGTTAAAAAATGAATAGATGCGGTTAATGGTTTCTTTTGTCTGCAGTGCGTTTGGTACAAAGTCTTTCGGCTCAATCCTTTGAATCGTCGCTTTACTGTCAACACCCGCAGCTCCGAATGTTTCACTGTCAATACTGAGATAGTTTTTTACAAAGTTTTTCACATATTTCTCAATATCTTCGTCTCGCATAGAATTATTTAATTGAATCAGCCACCGGATTATCCCGCTGTTTTTAATAGCTTTGATAATCCCCTGGTCTATGGTTCCGATAACCTCCATCATGCCTTTTAAAGCAGGCGCCGGGCTTGTCCCGAAAATATCATTTTCATTGAAGTCCTGCCTTAAATGGATGATTTCCGTATAAGGAAAGACAGATATTTTCCCATTCCTGAAATAAAACTTTATAAACAGTTCATCATTTTTATAAAGGGTTTCGCACGTATCACAGGGTATCGGATAGAGCTGGTATGGCTTTCCGTTACCATCCCGAATAATCAAGGCGAATGCGTTATTATTCAAGCAGAGCTGCGTTGCCATTTTCTCCTGAAACTGCTGCCCCGTCATATATGGATTTGGCTCTTCCATTAAAAATCTGATATTCGCATCCGGATTGACAATTATAGTTTCTTCCTTCCCCAGTCTTATATGTTTTCCGGCCAATTTTCCTATAGCTTTAACCTTGGGACGTATACAGGATCGGACAATATCACTGTCATACAGCTTCCCGTTCCATGCATAATAATGCTCTCCCCACGTATTTATCATTTTTATGACCTCTTTTCCAACCTTCTCATTTTTTGTCGGTTCTCTTTTCCTAAATAACTTCATTCTCTGCTCCTTTTTAAATCAAAGTCATGTATTCTTCCAAATTCCTTTCCAATGTCACATAGGCATCCAGAAGTCCTGCCGTTCCATCAATCCTGCGTGTCCCAAGGTTTCCTTTTGCAGGCTGGATATTTCCATTCCGATCCTCATCCACGGAAGTATTTGCCAGACACCATTTAAGGACCGGATTATTATTATAAATAATTCTTTTCTTTGCCAGATCAGCCCCCAAAGCCTTCATGGGTCCTGATAAAGTTTTCTTTCCCTGAATCACAGGCTCCATGACCGGCTTCCCAAAGGTGTTTGTCATGTCTTCCAAAAAGTAAGAAGCGCTCCATGAATCATACCCGCATTTGAATAAATAGATATCTGACTCATTCTGCACTTCTTCAAACCATTCTTTCACATACCTGTAATGGACTTTATTTCCCGGGCAGGTCCGCATCCATCCCTGCTCAACCCATTTATCATAAGGAATTTTATCCTCCTTCGTCCTTTTCTCCAATAAATCTTCCGGAAGCCAGTACATTTGCAGGACATAGATATTAGAATCTCCTGGAACCATAAATATGACGGTGGCATTTGTCAGGTCAATGTTGCTGGACAGGTCAACGCCTCCTATTCCATACCTCGGCTTTAATTTTTTAACGTCGAACAATTCCCTGTTATCAAGCTGCTCAAATGTCAGCCATGATTCGGTGGATGTTTCCCGGATATTAAATTCCTTACACACGAGGTTTTTGATCGAAGACGGGTTTCCCTTAGCCTTTTCCACTTTTGCCCGAAGTGCTTCCAGCTTCTTGATTGTCCCAAGACCAGGATTTGCTTTTATCCAGCATGTTTCGACTATCCATTCTTTTCTTTCATCTAATTCATAGATAAACGGATAAAAATGGATATCATGGTATCCGTTCTCATCAAACAAACCATTGATGATCCTTTCTGCCTCATCATATTTCTGGTCATAAATATCTTCCCGCACGGTTCCCGCCGTCGACGTTTCAAAAACAAGCGGCTGCTCCCTTGCAGATGTGCCATCCGCTATAATATTAAATAAGGCCCTTCCGTTTTTCCACTGATGTATTTCATCCATCAAGGCTCCATGTACATTCAATCCATCCAAGGTATCAGAATCCGATGCAAGAGGCTTGAAGGTTCCGTCATTGTAAAGTTCGCTGGACAGCTCCGCCACTAGTGGCTTTATTCTTCTGAGAAGGACGGGAGATTTTCTAACCATTCTTTTTGCTTCTGTCCATATGATCTTTGCCTGATCCCTTTTGGTCGCCACTGCATATATTTCTGGTCCCGGTTCTCCGTCCCCTATCAGCAAATATAAGCCGACAATGGAAGCAATAAGCGATTTACCGTTTTTCTTCCCTACAATCAGAAGCGCTTCCCTGCACATCCGGTTCCCGTTAATGTCTATAAAACCAAAGACTGCCGCTAACAGAGCCTTTTCCCATAATTCCAGGCGTACTACCTTTCCCGCATTTGCTCCTTTGGATATCCTGCAGAAATTTTCGGCAAATTCTATGACATGGTTTGCCCTTTTCACAGAATAGAAATATTCTCCCGGATTATTTATCATCAGCACCAAATATTTATACCATTGGTATATCTTTCTGCATACAATAACCTGTCCGCTTTCAATTTCATTCCAATATTCCAGTATGGGATTATATGACAAAGGGTATCTTACCGCCATCAGACATCCTCTCTTCCTGATACGAAATCGTCAAATCCATCCTTGATTTCTTTGCTTATTTGCTCCGTTTTAGGCATACAATCTATTAAAATTTTCATTGCCTGGGTCTGTTTTTGTGACATCTGCAGATATAACTGCGCATCCGGCGACTGCTTTTTCCCCCACTGGTTTTCCCCGTTTTTATATTCAATGCTTGTTCCTTCCCTAATAATTTTTTCACGCAATTCCTGCATCGTAACGGTCATAAAAGCTATGTCGTCGATAGTCGTATATACCAGGTTTTTCTTATTTTTATCAATTTTACTAAAAAGCCGCCTAAGTCTTCTTATCTCCTTCTCAATCTTTGCATTTTTCTCCTGATAATCCAATTCATTATCTGTTTTTTCATCCGTTTTGGATTCCTCTAATACCTGTTTGTCATTCATCTATACCACACCCCCTATACGCGCGACTTGTGTATTCCCTGAATGTGTGGGTCTCGGTCTTTTGGAAAAGACAGGATGCCCCTGTTAAGGGGGGAGTTGCCTTTCCTCCAGTCTTCCTATCGGTTCTCCCTTCTCATTAAATATGACAGTCGGTCCTTTTGCTGCACGCCCAACTCCATGACCTTCAAAACGGTCATGGCAATCCTTACATACATAAGAAAGATTCTCATAGTTTAATGTTATATCAGGATTGTTTATATTGGATTCATCCAATGTAATCTTATGATGCACTATGAAGCCCGCCTGCTCATGGCATTCCTCACACATCCCTCCGTCTATCATTATCCTCTGCTGAATGTATGAGTTTCTGCACCGTTTCCATCTGGCGCTATTGTAGAAAATCTTTGCAAATCCTTTGGCCATCTTTGCTCCTTATGTGTTGCACCGGTGCAACTTATGATTTTTCCGTACAAAAAAGAAGCCTGGGGTGTTTTTCCCTTGGCTTCTTTTCTTGGTATCATATTATCACATTTGAGTGTGCCATTCTATGCCAACTTTATGATAATCCTAATTTTTTTTGTAAGGCTTCTTGTAACAACTTGGAAAAGTTTATTCCTTCTTTCTCTGCCTCCACGTTGAGATAATATGGAATTGTACAGTTTTTCTTAACCATGCGGTTATTATGTCGTTTTCTGTATTCCGAAAAATCAATATCAACCATCGTTATTATTCCCTGTGAATAATCAAAGATTTCTGTATCTGCTTTTGCTATTGCCATGGCTTCATTATAGTTTGATGCCTCAGGTAGTTCTTTCCCATCATCCTGATAATCAATTCCTTTTAATCCAATTGCATCCCTTGCCATTTCCATAGCATCTGTCATGCTCTTTCCTTCCGTATAAATTTCAAAATCAGGTACAAAAACCAGAAAATCATTATTATGTTCCGCTATAAATACCGGATACGCACTTTTCATTGCATTACTCTCCTTTCCAGTGTTAATAGATATTTAAACCAATACCTATAATATTATAAAGCTTCCATCTCCTTTATATGCTGTTTTACAGCTAAATGGGGATTTTTATTTTAATCCCCCATTTTTTAATTATGCTTTTTGCCGTAATCTCATTTATTTCTTTATGTCGTGGGATCTGCTCTGTATCACTTCCTCTTTTGTATGTATCATGGTTTCCGCCATGCTCTTTGAATTCAAATCCTGCTTTTTCAAGCAATTTAACCAATTCCCGACGCTTCATTTACATATACCACCTCCTGTTAATTATATTATACGTACTCTGTACGTATTTGTCAACACTTAATACTTATAAAGTAGGTATATTTTATGTAATAATAATATTGTTCAATGCTTTTGAATGAATCCTATGAACCTGTCTCCAACTGCATTGCAATTCATTACAAACCTCTTCCCATTTCATCAATTTTATATATCTATAAAAGAGAACATCTTTTTCATCCTCATTTTCAAGCTGCTCAATTTTATTTTTTATCTCTTTACACTTTTTAAGCTTTTTATACCATACTCTTTTATACTCTCTTTCTTCTCTTTCTAACAAAACGGCATATTCTGATAAATCCCTTTTATTTGAGGCATGTGGCATTCCATCTGCGGCTACGGAAGGATAAATATTTCCCAGTCTTATTTCTTGTATTTCCATTTCAATCCGTTTCAACTGTCTGACTGTTTTTTCATAACCTTTAAGATATTCTTTCTTCTCTTCATTTTGCTTATTCTTTTGCTGTACCATTCTCCACCCACTCCTCTTTCCTCTGTCGAATAATGTCGACCGATTATCCTTTACTTTCCCACCCGGTTACCGTATCATAATACTTGTGTAGAGGGGATCGCGGCGCAGCGCTTAGGCTGGCCGCTTTTTCCGTTTATCCCCTCCGCTTAGTTACTCCCTTCCAAAATACACATCAAGCATTTTAAAAAGTTTCTCCCGCTCTGCCTTTGACAGTTTATCTATGTAACTGTCATACTCTGCCAGACGGGATCCGCTGACATAATCCACCGCATCACACAGGATGAAATCAGCCGTTACTTTCAGTACGCTGAGCATATCCAGAAATGTTGCAAAACTCGGCATTCGTGTTCCCCGCTCGATCATGCCAATGTATCCAGCTGACAGACCTACAAGCTCCGCAAACCGCTCCTGGGTAAGATGCTTTGCTACCCTTGCCTTTTTCAGCCTGCTGCCTATGCGGCACAAATTTATATTTGCCATCATCTACACCTCCTTTCCTTTTAAGGTATAGGGAATATATCTTCCGGTTCTCTGGTTGCAGCTTTTTCATTATGAATACGCATATAATTCCAATGGCATATACAATTGTTAATGCTATAATTGCTTGTACCTTCAGTGATTCCACTTCTTTCCTCCTTTGTCTAATGTTATTGCATTTTGACACATTTTGTGTCACTGTGGGTCAAAAAAAAATAGTTTGAACACTTTTTTTAAAATATTGTGCAAGAGAAATTTTTATTGTATCCCGAGGAATCCTTTCCCCACATTCATACATTGAAAGAGCAGATGTGCTTATTCCAACCGCTTTTGTCACTTCATCTTGTGTCTTTTCTCCACGTAATTCCACTAATCTTTTTCCTATTACTGAACTATCCATTCTTACACCTCCTTAGTCACATTTTGTGGAACATTTTAAATATAGACCAATCCACGTATTGTGTCAACACTTTTTGTGGAATTTTGTACTTTATTTTTTCACGTAGTGTGTTATTATACTTTTACAGACATGGAAAGGCAGTTATTTTATGGGTAAATTTGCGAATGTGTTAAAAGGATTGCGAATTAAAAGTGGCCTTACACAACAAGAAATGGCCGACAAGTTAAATATTTCAAGAAGTAGCATTGGAATGTATGAAAACGGAGAACGTGAACCAAGTTTTGAATTGCTTGAAATAATCGCTGACTATTTTAATGTTGATATGAACTATTTATTAGGAAAAAAAGAATCTTCTGAAAATATACCACAAGGCTATTACTTAAATGAAGACGCTCGAGATATGGCTCAATTTCTTTTTGACAATCCAGAATATAAAGTTCTTTTTGATTCTACCAGAAAGGTTAAAAAAGAGGATATCTTATTTGTTAAAGAAATGATTGACCGAATGAATAATGATAATTAGCCTGAATTATTCACGGCTGTGCCGTGAAAGTGGCTGAAAGCCACGTGGTTACTGTATTTAAGCTGTTTATTGCATTTTATCTGTTAAGTGAATAAAAAAGAGCATCCAGTTGTGGTAAAATTAAGGT
>Ga0137306_100303_pt1 | contig 75705 bp, 84 predicted proteins | sample Inofroosms_March_FD_97187 | JGI IMG/M metagenome (GOLD analysis project Ga0137306, IMG submission 97187) | Mouse cecal microbial communities from Vienna, Austria - N-Acetylneuraminic and N-Acetylglucosamine D2O microcosms_March | ecosystem: Host-associated > Mammals > Digestive system > Large... | reverse complement strand
ACGGTGTAAAGTGATAGTGTTGGAATATACAGTTAAACGGTAATTTAAGTTTGGTTGGGCTATTCATGGCATATATAGTTGCTTTATTTTTAGCTACGTTATGTAGGCGTGACAGACGGCGTGGATACGGAGAAAGATGATGACTATATCGCATTCTGTAGTGTTTTCAACGAGATTTATTCAAAGGACATCGGAAAAAAGGTACATTCCTCTTATGTCATCAAGGCAAAAAAGGGCAAGTTTACCGGATGCATCGCACCGTTTGGGTACATGAAGTCATATGTGGGATTTCTCTACAATCAAGCAGATACTCGCCAATCCCGTCTATATCGGAACGATAGCGTCACAGAAAGCGGACTATCGTTTCAAAGTCGGCTGGATTGGGGATAAAAAGCCGGAGGAATGGATTCAGGTGGAGAACGCGCATGAGCTGCTTGTGGATATGGATACTTACAATCTTGTGCAGGAAAAAGTGAAGATGCGCAAAAGACCGGACGCATGGGGAAACTATGGGATATTTGCAGGACTTGTCAAATGTGGGGAATGTGGCAGCACCATGAACCAGCGTGTGGCAAATGCAAAGGCAAAAACAAGGATACTGACCTGCGCAAAGTATAACCGTTACGGGGTGGCGCATTGCAGCCAGCACCGGTTGGAGCTTGACACGCTGTATCAGATTGTTTTGGAGCAGATACGTTCGTGTGCGGCACTCGCCCTTGCAGACGAAACAAAAGTCATGGAAGAGTTACGGAAAAGCTGCCAGTGCGACAGCGAGGAAGAAAGCAGGCGCATAAAAGCAAAACTTTCCAAGAGTGAGCGCAGGCTTTCCGAACTGGATGCGCTGATTTCCAAACTTTATGAGGACTGGGTGGCGGGCAGGATTAACGAAACGAATTTTACCCGCATGATGGAGAAAGCACAGACTGAACAGGAAACCTTACAGAAAAAGGCGGATACGATGCATTTTATGAAACAGGGAAGCCAGCTTACGGTGAAAAGTTAAGCTGATGCTTTCAAAAACCGCATACAGGGAAATATGGTTTATCCCCTGTGGAAAAGATCGATGTCCTCTATCAGCCGCCCCGATGTCGTCACCCGCCGCTTGTAATGAAAATAACTGATCAAATGTACCGCTGCAAAGATCAGACAGCCGGTCAGCCAGACAAAGATATGAACGTGTACAGATTGCTTCCCGTGGAGCTGGCGGAGCTGACATTGTCCGCCAGCTCATGCAAAACCATCTGATCGATCAGTATCACATTTCCATCATTCCGATGATTCTGGGGAATGGTATCCGCCTTTTTGATGTGACAGACCAAAAAACTGATCTGCGCCTCATCACAGCCAAAAACAGCAACGGTATTGTGGAATTAGTGTATCAGAAACGATAGGCGCAACCAAACATAACAGATCTGTGCATTTTTTGACAACCATGACAGATTGTACCTTTCGCAGTCATTGATTACAATATTCATAAAAGTTATTGACAGCACAAAAGGAGCCGCTATGATAAAAGTAATAGAACTGACCGGGATCGTCCTTCTGCTCATGATCGTCCTGGCAATGACCGCGGTAAGCATTTACTGGCACAAAAATATCCACTGGCGTGATCCGTATAAAGAGGCATTGGACCGAGCCGGCGCCAAAGAAAAGCAGATCACACTTCCCTCAGGAAACGTCATCAATTACGGCGAGGTAGAAAATGACCGGCCGGCGCTTCTTCTGATCCACGGCCAGATGGGCATCTGGGAAGATTACGCCCTTGTCATGCCAGCGCTCGGCCAAAACTGGCATATCTATGCAGTCGACGTATACGGTCATGGGAAATCCACGCATGACGAAAGCCTGTATTATATCGATACAAACGGTGATGATCTGATCTGGTTCATCGATCACGTGATCGGCAGGCCAACAGTCGTATCCGGTCATTCAAACGGCGCCCTGACCGCCGCATACATCGCAGCGAACGGCGGTGAAAATATATCCGGCGTTGTGCTGGAGGACCCTCCGGTATTTTCGACGCAGGGAGAAGGCTGGGAAGAAAGCTTTGCCTATCTGGACACCTATAAACCCCTCCATGATTACAATAGGTCAGACAGATCCGAATGCTGGGAGGCATATTATCTGCGTCACTGCTATTGGGGACAGTTATTCATGAAAAATGCCATGGACAGGATCGCAGACTACGCGGAGCATTATCACAGAACGCATCCGGGCGAAGCGGTGCGGATCCGATTCCTGCCGTCGTCGATCTGGACCGTATTTGAATATGCAAAGGACTATGATCCTGCTTATGGTGAACATTTTTACGACCTGAGCTGGAATCATGGGATCGCACACGAAAAGATCCTGTCAGATATCAGCGTACCCTGCGTGTACATCCACGCAAAAGAAAACCTGCACAAGAGCGGAACCCTGCTGTGCGCAGCCTCCCGCGAACAGGCAGAACGCGCCGTATCCTATATCGGTGAGAACTGCCGCCTGATCGAGACGCCCACCAGCGATCACGTGATCCACACCGTCCACAGCGCGCTGTACATAGAAACCATAAATTCGTTATTAAAAAATGTTTGAACGCAAGATGAAAAAAGCAATGGAGTTTGCTTCCGTTAACGCCGATGAGTAGTTCCAAAAAATATTGAGCAGACAGGGACATTGTGTTATGATGAAAAAAATATTTTTGAATGGAGGCAATACAAATGGAACAAACACTGGATACGATCTTAGATGCGGTGCGGCTTGACGCGATCTCCAGGTTAAGGAACGCCGACTCAGGACTGGACAAAATCATCGATGCGGCAAAACAGATCATGAAGCTTGCCGATCTGGCGCGGAGAAACGGATTGCTCATTCTGGAGGACACCGTAGAAACGATACCGTCAGATTATCTGAGACAACTGATCCTACTGGTTGTGGACGGCACATTTCCGGCAGCCATCGCCGAGATCGGAACAAATATCTACTGGACCAAAGCGCCGGACGGCGCAGATGCCATGGCCGATTATATGTACCTGAGAGGAATGCTCGGCATACAAAACGGGGACAACCCCAGATTACTTGAGCATATCCTGGTGAGCCTGATGCCTGTCGGACTGCATCAGGAATACCGTGCACAGATGGAGATCCTTCATCAGAATGAAGAAGTAGAGAAACTGTTTGACGTCCATCCCACCTTTCAGGATTATGGCGTCTGGGAATCCATCCACGCTCTGGAAGAAACCGTCAGCCGCCTCCCCGACCGGTGCATACAGCGGGTGCTGCGGGAACTGGACAACATGGATCTGGCGATCTGCATATACGTCATCCAACAGGACATCCGCAAAAAGATCCTGGCAAATATCAGCGCCGGACTGACCCACGCCATCATGGAAGACGTGGCGCTGTGCGCGTCCGTCAGCGAAAAAGATGTGGCTGCAAGAGTAGCAAAAATGTTAAATACAGTCCACACGCTCCAGGAAGCCGGGGAGATCATTCTCCCGGACCACGTATAGATGCCAAAAGCGGCTGTCGGAAAACACCACAGCCGCTTTCGTCATTCAGTGCTCCTGCACGGCTTTCAAAAATTCACTGACAATGATCTCTGCACATTCCTCTGCACTGTGCAGACTTGTATCTACTCTCAGCTTATAAGCGATATCTTTTGCCATCAGTTCATATTGTTCGTCCGATTGACTTTCGGATCGGTCCCCACGCGCAATATTTCTTTCTCTGCATATCTCCAACGGACAATATACATCAACCAGATCCAGCGGATTATCCTTTAATATCTCCGTCAACTGCCGGTAGTGAGGCGCTATTTCATCCCTCTCAACCAATATACCATCGATCAGGACATTCTTGCCCATATCGGAATAAAGTTTCGCAGTGTGGTACATCATAATGATCACCTCGCTGAGATATTTCCAATAATTTTCTCGCAGGTACCTGTCTCCAACCATCTCCTGAAACAGATCATTGGCAACAACATAAAAAAATACGTCATCGCGCTCCTGAATGGCTTCAACGATCGATGTTTTTCCTGCACTTGTCACCCCGTTTAAATAAATGATACGTCCTTTTTCCATGCTCCTTCACCTCCTCAAAAACAGCTAACGCATCCACAAACTTCTGAGCCACCGGTTTTGGGGATTATTCATGATCCGACGGTTTATAACAACACTTCATCTACCTGCCGTATTATCTCCTGTTTCGATATATCATATGGCATTGGATCAATGAAAAATGCTCCATTCAATGTCCAGCAGACACCTGACGGATACAATTCCAGTTGTGTTGCTCCAAGCTCGCGAAACCTGTTTTCAACAATAGCTTTTATATCTGCTCTTTTACCCTTCCTTAGCTAAATGACCTGATCCCTATAAAAAACTCGATACGGAATAGCTCAAACGGTATATAATGCTTGCTCGAAACAAGAATCCTTCCATCTGCGTCTGAGATGTTCTCCTGTATCAGCAGAAAGGATACACATCACGGACAAACAGGAAATTCTAAAAATGGTTGACCACACACTCCTCACACAGACTGCCACCTGGGATGAGATCCGCCGGATTCACGAGGCATGCGACGGCAAGATCTTAAAGGTTATCATCGAAACCTGCCTGCTCACAGAGAGCGAGAAGATCAAGATGTGTGAGATCGTCACCAATGCGGGTGCAGAATACATCAAAACCTCCACAGGCTTTTCGACAGCGGGCGCAACGTTTGAGGATATCAAACTCATGTGGGTGCACGTCGGAAAAATGTAAAGATCAAGGCAGCCGGCGGCATCGCATCGCTGGACAAAAGCCCATGTCATGGCTGCCGGTTCTTACTGTGGGTATCTTCCATGTACTTCAATGCTGTTCTCGAGCGTGTTTGAAGAATGCCTGTGACATCTTACATTTTTGTAGAAAACAACATCCGAAAGTGATATAATTTATCTAAAACTTATTTGAAACACTGCCCTGCATACCAAGGAGAAAGAACGCATGACAAATATCCAGAAAACAGAAGCCTTTTTGAAAGCGCAGTTTGACAATTGTGTCTTTTTTCAGGAGCACCCTGCCGACGGGGAATACCGCCTGCAGCATTCCTATCGGGTGGCTCACGCTGCCAGGGAGATCGCGGCTGGGTGAAAAGTCCGGCACAGAGACTGCCAGGCAGATGATCGCGCAACGGCTGCTGTATCAGCGGCAGTATTATGAAAAAGTGCTAAAGCAGATGGAACACAGCGAAAGGATCTTATGAGAGTAAGGGACGCTGAGCATTCACAGAGAGCAGAAACTTCTCAAAGACCTGCTCTCTGTCCCTGGCAGTCTCAAAATATGGCAGGCCGTATCGCAGGCACTGCTCTCTCATCAGTATGCTCTGCTCCACGATATAGACAGCGCCTTCCCGCAGTTCTTCGTCAGGCTTATAAAAAGTGTAGTCTTTCTCCGTGTCATATCTCTTCTGAATCTCAAAGCGCTCCGCAGGCGTCACGTCGGAGGTGATAAAATAATAGATCTCACAGTTCGCCCCGTGGATATGCTTCATGTAATCTTCCGGCAGGAGCTGGTACATATCCAGCACCATACCAGGTTCAAACTCATCGTACTCGGCGCTTTCAAGCATCGACCGCACAAACGGCGCCATCTTTCCGCTGATCATGCGGAGCGTATCCATGGAGGACAGACCCGCATAGGTGCTGACACCCGTCTCCGGAAAACATTTTTCAAATCCCGCTATGATAGAATCCATGCTGACATGCTGATAACCGTAACACGATGCCAGCCGGTGGGCGATCGTACTTTTCCCGGCTCTGGGAACGCCTGCGATAATCATATTATTTTTCATCTGTACCTCCCGAAATTACCTTACAGCGCCTTTTATAGCACGCGATCCCGTACCTGCGAATGGTAGTCATACCATCATCGATCAATCTTTCCGCGTAATTCCGGTCATTGATCTGATCCAATGCCTCCTGGCAGGCGGCATCAAATGCTGCCTTCTCCGCATACTTCAATTCAATGATGATACCCATTTCCTGATCTTCGATCTCGACACTGATATCGCTGTAACCGTCTCCGGACTCCGCATTGGACTGGACATCCCACCCATCCATATTTGCGAAGAGTCCAAGCAGGATACCATGATAAAAATTCTCTTTCATCGCCTTTCTGGTATTTGAATCCCGGATACTGATCGTCTTCTTCAGGTAGGCATTAAATCCCTCTTCAATGGCGTCTGTATCATTTTCCTGAAATGCTTTACAGAAGCTTTCCAGCTTTTCCGTGTTCCTTATGGTCTCCCACCTGAACCATTCCCGGAACTGCTGGATAAAGATCCACCGTATCTCCCTGTTTGGGATGACAAGCTCCATCTCGTCTCCGGTCTGTGCACTGCACTGTGTCAGATATCCGGTCGTGAAGAGAATGCTCCACAGGTTATCCGGACCGGAATCAAGATCCCTGTAGGTCAGCTCCTGATGGATCCTCTTCCGGATACTGTTCCCGTTGATCAGTTGCTCGATCTCGTTTCGGTCCGCTGTCTTTGCCCTGCTCAAAAACCTTCTGATGATATCATTGCTGCTCGTGTTCACCCAGTAATTCTGCGGTTCTGTGGAAGGTTCCATTTTCAGGGCATGACAGTAGCTTACCACATCCCACGGGCAGTACACATTCAGCTCGCCAAAACGATATCCGTCATACCACTCCCTGACGGCATCATACTGGTCTTTAAAACCATAATATTCCAGCATCTGCCGGACTTCCGTATCCGTAAAGCCAAAATATTCATTATACTGCACATCTTTTACTGTATATACATTAAAGTTATTCAGACCTGTAAAGATACTTTCCTTTGAAATTCTAAGGCATCCTGTCAATACTGCAAAGTGCAGACTGTCGTTTGTCTTAAAGGCATTTCCAAACAGAACCCTGATCAGTTCTACCATGGAATCATAATATCCCGACTGGTATGCCTTATCGAGCGGCACATCGTATTCGTCGATCAGCATGACCACACTTTGTCCATAATGCTTGTGCAAAAGCTGTGACAGGGTCTGCAGGCTGCTTTTGAGCAGTTCATCCGACATTGTATAAGCCCCTCTTTTATCAATACTGATCAGTGCTTCATAACGTCTGCGCTCCATCTCTGTCAGCCGGACACTCTGCAGCAAAAATTGAAACCGCATTGCCTCGTTGCCAATAATATGCCGGAGCATTCCCCTGGCTTCTTCGAAATTTACCCCTGTCGCCCCTTTTAATGTAATTGAGATTACTGGAAATCTGCCCATATTTTTTTCACAAAGTTCACTCTCCTTTGCAATCTCTAGCCCGTCAAAAAGCGTGGCGTTGTTAAACGGCATAATGTCACTTTCTATTTCAAAAAAATATTTCAGCATGCTCATGTTCAACGTTTTTCCAAAACGTCTTGGACGCGTAAACAGACTCACATATGCCTGATTCTGAAGCAGATCCCTGATAAGCCCCGTCTTGTCAACATAATAATATCCTTCGGTGCGTATTCTTTTAAAATTCTCGATCCCCATTGGAAGTCTTGTCTGCATAGCAATAACACATCCTTTCCAGCAGAAATAATGGCATGATCCTCTTGTCAATAGTATAGCACACATCACAGTAGAAATCACATATTATATCACTTTTCTAAACGGGAAGTTATCGCTTTGTTACTGTTCACTCCGTTCCCAGTAACAGGTAAAAATCCATACAAAATTTGCTTCGCAAATGGATTTTTACTCGCTATATGTACGTTTTCGTACGGACTTAGCAGTAAATGCTAAGTCCTGTGTAAACAGTAACATCGCTTTCTGATGATCCAATTGTCATCCTGGGTTTTTCTTTCTGCATAGTAACCGCAAGGCATATCCTTTAAGGTACGAACAGAGTTATCGAAATCAAAAACCCATTTTAAAGATACTAACTTTGCTTCATCTGTTTCGTGTGTTTCTCCGCATAGAAATTGCCACATTCCATCATCTTCATCATGCGATACATATAGAATAGGTACCTGACGCTTCAATATATGGCAACAGATAATCGCAGCAGTATCGGGCGGATCATAAAAAGGAAATTCCATGTCTGTTACTCCTTTCAAATTTCCATTTGTCGTTGCTTTATTATATATCCGTTTATAAAGAAAATCCCTCTAAAAATCCGTGAAATGTTCGGATCAAATGATTACAAGTTTCTTTTGATATATTTAATGATGCGGTGATTTTATATACAATTGAAAAAATCCTTTCTGTTGAATCCAGCATTTCTTTATTTTGATATCTGTTATACCAAAGCATAGCATTAAAAATACCCGGATTTAGGACTGCATATCTATAAAATGCGTAGCAAAGTGCTTCTAAATCGTCATAGCCGCTAACTACTGCTACTGCATTTAATACTACATCTGCCATTTGATCCCAGCCATAAATCATTAACTCTTTTTGTAAATCTTCAAAACTTTTGATGTGATTATATAAAGATGGTGTCTGAATATTCAAATTGTCCGCGAGCATTTTTAATGTAACATTTTCTGCGCCTATCTCATTTGCTATTTGCGCCATTTTTCTGACAATTATATTTTTATCAGGACCTGCTCTTGCCATATTGTATCCCCCTAAACTAATATAAATGTCATTATAACTAATGGAATGAGGTTTTTCAATAAAGTCATTTGTTTATTCGGAAAAAGACAGGATAATCATTGGGAGAGGCATAGTCGTTCGCGCAAAAATGATGTCGTTTGTGCGGGAAGTATTTTATTCCCTTTCTCACTGTGATATAATCGAGGCAGGAGGTGTGATAACACATGAGGAAGATGAAAATAGCAATGGCGGCGGGCACAATTCTGTTTGTGCTCTCTTCGTGTGGGCGGATAGAGAAACCGGAAGATGAGACGAAGGTGGGAAGCGGCATAGAAAAAATCATAGAAATCGATGAAAAGCCGCAGGCTGCACAGAATACCGGGACCGCAGGAGACAGCGAAGATCATACCGGCTCGGACAATGGCGATTCGGCTGCACGTGTGGCGGGAGGGGAGAAGGCAGAAACCGGAAAAGAGAGTGTGCCGGAAATTCCGGCGGGGGAATATGAGTATGTATCGGATGGGGAAATCGGAAAACTGGTGATAGAGAAAACATCCGGAGGATATGATATTTCCGATTATAAATCGGAATACTCTTATCGGTTTTTGGCAGATTCTTCTAACATAGAAGCCGTGGAGGACAACAAAATATATATCAAATATCCAGAACAGGTATATACTGATGATACGGCTGATTTCAGCTATTATACGTTAGAATATGGCATTGATGAAATCAATGTGTATTACAGAAAGTCACCGCAGGAAGATGCGGAATTTCTGTATTGTGCCAAAAAGAAGCAGACAGAGACGAAGGATATTTCTGGCATCTATACCGATAAGCAGGGCACATCTGACGTCTATAGCGAGCTGGTTCTTGCCTTGCAGGCAGATGGAACCTATGCGGTAGAAATCGGCATCTACCGGGTCACTGGATTGAGGGGTACGGCAGTCTGGGAGGGGGACACGCTCCGCTTCACCAGCGATGACTCCTATCCCTATGTGCTGGCAGATATTTCCGTCACTGGCAGCCAGGCGGAAGTGGCATTTACGAAGGCGGGTGTCCTTGGTATTCAGGCTGGTGATGTCTATTCCTTCCCTGACGGCGCACCGAACAAACCGGAGGAAGGACAAGCCGAAGCGGCTGCGTCCCAGCCGAGCCTTTCCGATGAAATCACCGCGGAGATTTCCTATGCCGAGGAGCGTGAAAAAGAAATTGAGAAAAAACAGAAGGCGGCCGTCACGCAGATGGATATGAATCTAACTGCCGCAGAGATGCATCAAATGTGGGACGATACCCTGAATATTGTGTGGGGACTGCTGGAAGCGAACCTGAGCGAAGCGGACATGGAAGTTTTGCGGAAAGAGGAAAGAGAGTGGATCGCATTCAAGGACGCGGAAGTGCAGGCCGCCGGACAGGAATGTGAGGGCGGAAGCATACAGCCATCAGTGGAAGCATCAAGAGCGGCAGACTTAACAAAAGCAAGGGTATATGAACTGGCAGAGTACGCAAAGTGAGCGCGGCTGCAGCATGAAACGAAAATTAAAAGCAGAGAGTCAGGAGAGTCCCTGCTTTTTTGTGCGCAAAATGAAAGACTGCGAAAGGCTTTATGCGCAGAACCGGGTGAAAGATCCGTCGTAGAGATTGACAAAATCAGTGTTGTGACTTATAATATAATTCATGTTATATAACGATAATTATAAGAAAGGAGTAAAAACCATGCCGCCAAAACCTAAAATCACAAAGAATATGGTCATTGATGCTGCCTTTGAGGTCGCTCGTGAAGCAGGCGGAGAAAACATCAACGCAAGGACTGTCGCAAAAAAACTGAACTGTTCCACGCAGCCCGTAATGTATCACTTTGCAACGATCGAAGAACTGAAACAGGCTGTCTATGCAAAATCAAATTGGTATCATACGGAATATCTAATGAATATTCAGAAGCCACAGCAAGGCGTTATGCCTGGAATTGGATTGAATTATATCCGTTTTGCAGTTGAAGAACCGAACTTGTTCCGTTTCCTGTTTCAATCGGGTTTTGCCGTTGAAAAGAATCTACTTGAAATGATTGACTCCGAGGAACTTGTGCCTGTTATTTCTGCGATGCAGGGCGCAATGGGACTAAGCATGGCGCAGACCAAAAAAGTCTTTTTGACTATTGCCCTGTTCGCTCATGGGTATGCAAGCATCATTGCAAACAATTCATTGGAATACGATGAGGCGCTTATAAAATCCCATTTGGAACAGGCATATCGAGGTGCATTATTGGCAGTGCAGGAGGAAACGAAATGAAAAATCAACAAATTATGGAGAACAACAAAAAAAGTGTTGTCCTCACGATGACAGGTACGGCGATAATGATATTTTTGCGGCAGGGCATATTGCCGCAGGAAACACAGGAATTGTACTCTATGATGTTGCCACTGTATTCATTGACAGTTTGATTTTCTCGGTAATTTATCATAAATCGGGTAATTGCGTTATCAGTACCTTTTCTCATATTCTTGGAAACGCGATATCGCTTGTTGCCGTATTCCTGTTCTTTTAGGTTAATATGCTCCAGGGCGTGTTAACTTAAAAGCGGCAATCTTTCTGAGAAGAAAAGGGATCACAGAAAAGAATCCTGCGGATCGGCGACAATGATCTGCCTTAACGCCTCCCAGTCCGTTACTGTCAGTACATTGCGGTCCTCCCTGTATGGCAGGTCGATCGCCCCGATGTACCAGACAGGAAACAGACCGGCATTTAAAGCGCCATTTACATCGCATTCGTACTGGTCGCCGATATACCAGACCTCGTCCGGTCTCAAACCTGCCTTCTCCAAAGCCAGGTCAAATATCCTCCTGTGCGGTTTGCGGAATATATAGTTGCTTGAAGCCAGGATAAACTCAAACGCATTTTCCGGCAGCAATCGATTGATGCGCGCTGCCACCGCAGACGGATCATAGCAGATATTGCTGATCACGCCTGTGCGGATCCCGTTGTTTTTGAGAAATTTCAAAAAATCTTCTATCCCCTCCGTCGCAGCTCCCGGCGCCGCGGCATCCCAGAATACCGTGTCGAGCTCAGCATTTGTCAACGCGATCTCTATTCCCATGGACTCATAGAGATATGGCGTAAACATCGTATTGGGTATCTCGATCTGGTTTAAGTGCCTTTTCTCCGGATCAAATCTCCCGAGTTCCTGATTAATCTCATCTGCCTTTGCCTGCACCTGTTCCGCGGACAGACCGTATTTATTTCTCACAGCATACCGTAAGACTGCCGCCGTCCCCTTCACGCCATCGAACCTGCGCTCCGCGACAAGCGTCTGTCCATAGTCAAACAGAATCATCTTCGGTATTTTCATGGTCATTCCTCCTGCGTTTAAAGCGCTAATTCTCTCTATGTATCCTTCCTCATTGGCTCCCGTTTGTGTACTTTATATGAATTTGCCCATCAAGTTTGTCAAGATAATCATCACTGTTGATATATACGATCGATTTGAGCTGGGACAGATCGGACAGCAATTCCTTATGCGCCCTTTTCCTTCGATCACTCTCAAACCTCCACGGCGATACAGTGCACAGATGGAGTTTATTGAATTCATTTCTGTCCTTAATGACATGATACGGATATAAACTCTCCGGACTCCCATCTGTCAGGAAAAGGACATCTTCCCCATAGTTCAGCCAGTCATTCAGCTTGCCAGCCACAGATTCCAACGCTCTGTATCGGTAACTTTCAATACCATACTTGTCCATACCCAGACAACGCCGCTCATATGGACTGACAAAACACTCATATTGATCGGATACGGGTCTCCCCTCCAGACAGACAACCAGCAGGATTTCCTTAAACTTCTCTAAGATCGGATTCTCATGATGCCATATGAGTGATGCATCTGTTGTGATCATTCTCATGGTTTTATTTCCTCAATAACATTTTCTATATTCTACTACTCCACAATCTCTTCTAAACTTATATACTATTATACACATTTTCTTAAACCCTTCCACTCCCACCAGCGCTACACGTAAGCTATTGATTCCAGTATAACATATATCAGATTCCTTGTCATTATATCAAATTCATGCTATAATATTTTTTGTTTATGCGTTATATTATAACAGGATCTGAGATATTGTCGGCGTAAACAGCAACTTTTTTGCACGCAAACTGATAAAGAGCACCAATTTGACGTAACATTTATACATATAATGGAGGATTGTCATATATGGGAATATTACAGGAATGGTACATGCAGGAACTCGAAGACAGCGAAGAAGATAAGTACCACCGTCCACTGTGCGACGAACTGCTCTTTTACCACGCCGTCAGTGCAGGAGATATTGATTTTGTACGTGAAAATTGCAGACAGCAGCGATTTGCCGAGACGGACGGCGTCGGCAGGCTCTCCCGGGATCCGGTTCTCAATCTGAAATATCATTTTGTAATTACAGCGGCATTCGTGACAAGGCTCTGTGCCGAGTCCGGCATGGAGATGGAGCAGGCCTTCCGTTTAAGCGACTTCTATATCCTGAAGCTTGACAATATCCATACCAGTCAGGCTGTCATCGAACTTCACGATCACATGGTTCTGGATTTTACCGGAAAAATGCGCATCCTGACAAGGAGCACAGGAATGTCCAAACCCGTCACGCAATGTATTGATTATATTTACGCCCATATCAAGGAGCGGATCACGATAGAGCGTCTTGCCGAATATACCGAGTTGTCAACAAGCTACCTTTCCCGCCTCTTTAAACAGGAAACCGGTGTATCCGTCAGCGACTACGTCCGTGAGAAAAAGATTGAGAAAGCGCAGCATCTCCTCAAATTCTGCGATTACAGCCTTATTGAGATCGCAAATTACCTGTCTTTCTCCTCGCAGAGCCATTTTATACAGCTGTTCAAGGATTTTACCGGCATTACACCCAAGAAATACCGTGACCTGTATTCCTCCTCCGCATGGAATGTTACGGCACAAAAATCAAGCAGAGAAGAGCCATCTTCCCCTGCTCGTGCACCGTGCACCCGTCAGTACTGACATATTTCCTTTGGGTGTCCGTGTGCATAAACAGGATACTGCTGAGCCTTGACAGCAGTACCCTGTTTTCATATCGTTACCCTTTAACACCACCAAGCGTCACGCCTGCGATAATATATTTTGAAAGAAGCAGATATACCAGTATGATAGGAACAATGGCAACCACAATCATCATGTATATTTTACCCATATCGCGGTTCATATAGTCCGCTCCACGAAGGAGTGCGATCAGGATTGGCACTGTCATCTTCTCCTTGGACTCGATAACAAGCGCGGGAACGAAGTAATTGTTCCATGAACCTACGAATGAGAAAATTGCCTGTACGGCGATTGCCGGCTTCATGATCGGAAGCACAATCTGGTTAAATGTCCGAAACTCCCCTGAACCGTCAATTCTCGCCGCCTCTACCAGTGAGAGCGGAAGGGACGACTGTAGGTAGCTGAACATAAAGTAAAATACGGCTGGTGAAGCAATTGACGGAATAATCAGCGGAAGAAGGGAGTCATTCATACCCATCTTTGTGATTAACCGCAGGAAACCCATTGCCGTAACCTGTGTCGGCATGACAAGGATTGCCATGATAAATGTAAACGCTGCCTTCTTTAATTTAAAGTCATATGCGTAGAGACCATATGCCGTCAAGGCTGAAAAATAGGTACAGATAGCTGCCGAGCTGGACGAAACAATCAGGCTGTTTAAGATACCGCGCATCATCGGAAAGGTTCCGTCGTTTGCCACGTTTTTAAAGTTTGTCAGAAAATTTCCTCCGGGCAGCGCAGAAAAGCCTCTCTGCAATTCCGCATGGGAACGCGACGCATTCACGATCAATATGTAGAAGAAAAACAAGCACATAAATGACAGTAAAATAAGTACTACATGTGCAAAAATAGTCCGAAACTTGTTATAACCGTTTGACTCCATAACTTATCCCCTTCTCCTTTCTGCCTTCTTCTGCTTTCTTGCAGCTGCCTTTGAACCATCATCGTCATCATCATTTGTGATGCGGTATACGATATAGCAAAGAATGCCGCTGACAATAAACAGGTATACGGACAGGGCGCCTGCCATACCATAATTCTTGCTCTTTAAGTGGTTATTGAGGAACATAATCAGTGTTGTCGATGTACGGTCCGGACTTCCCTGGCCATTTGTCAAAATCTGTGGTACGTCGAACATCTGGAGACCGCCGATAATCGCTGTAATCAATGTGTAGGCAAGGATCGGACGAATCATCGGAAGCGTTATGAGGAAGAACCGCTGTACACTGTTGCAGCCGTCAATCTCGGACGCCTCAAAAATATCAGGGCTGATACCCATGATGGCAGCCATCAGCATGATCGTCGAATTACCAAACCACATCAGGAAGTTCATTACACCGACCAGGGACCTGGTGCCAAATGCAGTGCGCATGAAATCAATCGGCTCCTTTGTCAGTCCTATTGACATAAGGATGGAATTGATCGGTCCGTTATTTGAAAATAAGGTAAAGAACAACATCGCAAACGCGGATGCCATGATTAAATTCGGCAGGTAAATGACGACCTTAAAAAACTGCTGCCCGCGGATTTTTAACCGCACATCCACGAACCATGACGCAAGCAGCAATGCGATCACAATCTGCGGAATAAAACCGATAATCCACAAAATCATCGTATTTCCTGCATATTTGAGCATATCGGATTTCAGCAGGCTCACGTAATTTTCCATCCCGACAAAATTAGGCCCAATCTGTTTCAGACCCGAACGGTAATATTCATAAAAACTGTAGCGGATTGTATCCACCAACGGAATCAGCGAAAATATAAAGAAACTTACAAAAAATGGAAGAATGAAGATATATCCCCACTTTGAATATTCTACTGTTTTTTTTCGTTTCATAAGCTATCATTCCCCTCTTTCTGATACTGCGGTGCATTTATGCACCGCAGTCTGTGGTTTTTATGGCGTTACGTTATTATCATGATATTGTTTATTGTGGCCATTCAACCGCTGTGATTTCAGGATAACGCTCCATGATAGCTGTCTCAAAGTTTGATTTTGCCTTATCAAAGTCAACCTGTCCCTGGAAATAATCACTAAATGAGTTCTGGAAAAGTTCTACGCAGCCCTGGTCATATGCTGACAGCGGAGCCATTTTGATTGATGCCAGGCTGTCTGCGAAATATCCGTAAGGATTCTGTCCGCCGAGGAATTCAGATGCATACGTATTATTCGATGCCGCCGCACCCATAACAGACTGTGCGTTTGTAAACTCTGAATATTTCTGTGTAATTGTTGTAAGGTTATCCTTATCTGCCGTGAGTGCCAAAATGATGTCCTTTACGATCTGCGGGTTGTCTGTTCCTGTTGCTGCAAGCAGGAAAGTGCCGCCCCAGTTAAATGACAATGGCGCATTTGTAACAGCCCATGCTCCGGCATCACCGTCCCAGTTCGGTACCATCTGTGTGTCAATTGCCCATGCCGGGAACAGGAATGCAAATACCTTGGAGCCTGAACCCATTGCCGTATACCAGTCAGCGTTCCACTGTCCCTTTACTGTCGGATCAAAATAGCCTGCATCCAACCACTCTTTGGAATCTGTTACCCAGTCCATAACCTTCTGGTCTACCTTTACGGTAGTGGGATTCTCGATTGTAACCCATTCCTGTGCCATGTTGTTGCTGTATGTACGGAATGTATCCGCATAGCTTGAAAATGCATAATATCCCTTTGCCTTAAGCTCTTCCGCGGTTGCCTTCATTGTTGCCCAGTCCGCAGTCTTCTTACCGATTTCTACAGGGTCATCCGTGCCGAAAACTTCTTTTGCGATATCGCGGCGGTATACCAGTACGCCCGGGCAGGCCTGCCATGTGGAAGCCCTCATCACGCCGTTCTGGTCGCTTGCAACGGTCTTTGTAAATTCATACTGGTCTGCCAGATCCGTGGCAGGATTAATTCCCAGGGATTCAAGCGTCATTGCCGCATCACTATCCGCATCCGTATATTTTACGACATAGTCAAGCTCGGCTGCAAAGATATCAACCTTGTCGTCGTCCGCCGCACTCATCTGAGCCGTGAGCGCCTCGTCGAGCTTATCCTGATATACGCCGTCCTGATTCGGATTGATGATCCATTTAATGACCCTTCCGTCCTTTAAAGTGGAAGTCGTTCCATCGTCAGATGTGCTCTCAATCTCCGAATAAACTGCAGTAATACGGGTGCGGAGCTCATCATTAAAGCTGTAGATGTTGATGACCTGTCCTTCCGCTGCCGCTGTGTCGCTGCCTGATGCCGCGTCATCTCCTGCGTTCGTTATGCTGCTTGATTGTGAGTCACTGTTCCCATTCGCTGCACTGTCTGTCTTCAAATCAGAACCATTTCCGCCACAGCCCGCCAGCAAACTTGCAGCCATGGCTGCCAATAACAAGATACTAACAACCTTTTTTTTCATAAAATACCTCCTATAAAATATGTTGATTTTTGTTTACAATCATATTATACGTTACACAAACCATGCAAAAATACCAGATAAATTTAAAAAATGTCACAATCTTGTCGTCATTTATTATTTATAATGACAAAATTGTGACATTCACTATCGATCTTTTTTCAAATCAGTTATCCATTATGACAAATATAGTTCAATTTCTGTCTTCTCCTTAAGTATTTCTGACGGAATATCGTTTGTGTCCAGCTTAGTGCCATTGACTGTAAGCTGTTTAAACCCGGATTCCACATGTCCTGGATTGTGGACAGTAATGTGCAGATGGCATCCCCTGAAATCCTTGTCGATCTCAAAGCCGTCCCACTCTTTTGGTATGGAAGGGGCGATTTTTAATCCGCCAAAGTGCGGGCGCATCCCGAGAATTCCCTCAACGCATCCTACCATGACCGTGGAGGCTGTGCCTGTCAGCCAGTGCACATGGGAGCGGCCAAAGTGCGGGCTTGCTTTCCCTTCTGTAAACTGTCCATAGCAGTAGGGTTCCAGCTTCCGAATCTCCGCCCTGTCATTCTGCGCAGCCGGCGCATTTTCCTTAAAATAGGCAAATGCCCTGTCGCCGTGTCCGCATAGTGCCTCCGCGAGGATGATCCAGCCCTGCGACTGTGAGAAAATACCGGCATTTTCCTTGACACCCGCATTGTAGATCACTGCCAGTGCCCCGTCAAAAGCGTCTAGATGATACGGCGGATCCATGAGTATTGCGCCATATTCGGTATTGAGTCTTTCGTTTACCATCTCAAGCGCCTTGTCCGCCTGCTCGTTTGTGGCCAGTCCGCTGATGACCGCCCAGCTCTGCGGATTGAGCCATATATTGGCCTCTTTGTCATCTCTCTTACCGATGACTTCACCGGTCTCTGTAAAGCCCCTGATAAACCTGTCTTCATTCCAGCAAAGTTTCTGGAGCAGTTCGCCAAGTTCTTTCTGCTTCTGATCGAGGAATGTGATATATTCCTCATCCTTCTTGTACTGCGCAAACCTGCGAAGGATTGTCATCGCATAGTAGTACTGAAATGCCACGAAGGAAGACTCCCCATCTTTGCCCAGCCGCAGACAGTCATTCCAGTCTGCATAGAGTCCAGCCGGCATTCCATGCGGTCCCAGATGGTTCATGGAGAAATCCACAGCGCGTTTTAAATGTTCGTAAACGGTTCCTTCATCCTTGTTGGCAAATGGAATCACTTCGTCTATAAACGCAAGGTCGCCTGATTCTGACACATATTTGTAAACCGTGGGGAACAGCCAGAGTGCATCGTCTGCCCTGTATGCGGGATGCCCTGTCTCCTGTACATAAGAAGCGTCGTCGGGCGTATCCTCATGTCCCGGATTGTGCGTAAACTTCACAAGGGGAAGACCGCCGCCGTTGTCCACCTGCGCGGAGAGCATGAAACGAATCTTTTCAGCCGCCATCTCGGGCGCCAGATGAATCACACCCTGAATATCCTGCACGGTGTCACGGTATCCATATCCGTTGCGAAGCCCACAGTAGATAAAGGATGCCGCGCGCGACCAGATAAAGGTCATAAAGCAGTTGTAGGCATTCCATGTATTGATCATGGTATTGAAGGACGCGTCTGGTGTCTTTACCTGAAAGTGGGATAACTTTCCATGCCAGTACGCAATCAGCTCTTCCAGTTCTTTTTTGCAGGTTTCCGATGGTCTCTGGTAAGATTCGAGTATCTTATCCGCCTCGTCCTTGTACTTCATTCCAAGAATAAATGCAATCTCCTTTGTCTCCCCTGCTTTTAGCGCAAATGTGGTTGTGAGCGCGCCGCATCCGTTTTCATTGTAGCTTAGTTCGCCTCCCAGATCGCCGTTCATGACGCCTACCGGGTTTCCATAACCATGATAGCGTCCGATAAACTTCTCCCTGTCGCCACAGTAAGAAGTGACCTCTGCCCCGGCCAGCCCGAAAAAGCGATCGAGTGCAAGCTTGTTGTCAACCTCTTCTCCATCCTCGAGTCCGTCAAGATTTCCATGTATGATATGTCGGATACGGTCTTTGTCAAACAAAGTTTTTGTAATGAACAGCGAGTACTGAAGATTCACCTGATCCTGTTCGTAGTTGTTATTGTTTGTAAACTCTGCGTATCCTGTGATATTGAGATTTCTTGCTGTGCCGGAATTGTTTGTCACTTTGAGGTTCCACACCTCATAAGACTTGTCAAGCGGTATATAGTACAGAGCCTCTGAATGAATACCGCTGTAATCAGCCTCCATCCTTGTATAGCCTGTCCCGTGATGACATCTGCTCTGATATTCCGCCAGATCCTTCCCGACAGGCTGCCATGATGCAGACCAGAAATCCCTGCTGTCGTTGTCGCGGATATAGATATAGCGGCCCGGCTGGTCAAAATTGTTGAACACATACCGCAGAATCCTGCCGTTTGCCCCGGACCTGGCAAAGCTGTACCCTCCCGCATTATTCGAGATGACTGCACCGTATTCGGGAGAGCCAAGATAATTCGCCCATGGCGCCGGTGTATCCGGCCTCTCAATCACATACTCCCGTTTCGCATCATCAAAATAGCCAAATTTCATACTTTTTCTCCTTATCGTTATTCATTATATTGTTCGTTTACTATGAGGAAACCAGCTCTGCGATAATCTGATGCAGGTTGCCGTCCATGGAATGAATCTGTTTTATGCCAATCACAGCCTGTACTCCGCCTTCAGCCCGTAGTATTTCACCGTCACAAGTTACTGTACCTATTTTATACGTGCCATATTCCAAATCTTGTGTGTTCTTGAAGATCACCTCAAACGTTTTTCCCGCAAAATTGAGTTTAATTGATGCCGTCTTGTTTTCATCAAACTGTTTTTGCAGCAGTTTTGGCCTGATTACGAGATCGCCGGCTTCCCCATGGACTCCGAACACTTCTGTTATCATGGTCATCATATACCAGCTCGCCGCGCCTGTCAGATAGTGGTACATACCCCGCCCTTCACTGTTGAAATATTCGGGAATGCCCGGATATATTTTGCTCGTATTAAAATCAAGGGCTGTGTCCGCAAGCGTCTGCAGCGCCTTATAGCCTTCCTTCACGAAGCCCCTTTTGTAGAGTGCGTTGGCGTACATGACGGTCATGTGGGAAAATACGGCTCCGTTCTCCTTCTCTCCATAGGCAAAACCAAACATTCTTCCCATGTCAAACTTAAGTTCGCAAAAATCGGTGTTCAGCCTGTAACCGCCAACGGCTGCATCATACAGATAATGGTCCGCACTCTTACAGATCTGGCCAATCTGCTCATCTGTGGCCGTTCCGCTCATGATGGCAAATACCTGCCCGGTCAGCATCATGCGGACACCTTGTTCCGAAATACCTTCCACTGCATTTTCATGATTATCATAGTAGCTGTTAAACCATCCCTCATTGTCCTGCCCCTGAAGCCATTCTGTCCTGCGGATATGTTCCATGATCCAGTCTGCTTTATGTGTCAGATTTTCAATTAAGCTGTCGAACGATACCTGTATCTTCTTCCCGCTGATGTCATGTCTGCATGTGCTTGTATATTTTTTTAAAAGCGCCTGCTTTGCTGCAATATCCTCATATCGTTTTGTATTATCTTCGAGCAGGATACTGATTTCTTCCAGAAGTTCTATTTCCGTGCAGGCTATTTTGTCCTGCATAAGCCGGAGACAATCTGCAAGCTGCCGCAAGTTTCCGGCATAGGCACAGGTAAATGCCACGCTCTCGCCGTTGTCTGCTGCCATATCCAGCGCATCATTCCAGTCTGCCCCGCGCAGACGCATCTCATTATGTTTTCCGACTTCATAAAAAGCACAAAGATGTTCTACTAAAAGATGTTCCAGAATCGTTCCTTCGTATACATCGCCGCCGGCTGTCCTCTGCCACATCCCATACTCGTCAGTCCACGCATCATCAATGTCCGTTCCGCGTCCCGCCTGCGCATCCTTAAAGTATTTTGCCTTTTCCAGAAGAATTTCCACATCTCCGGTCTGGTCAAGATAGAGCTTCGTTGTCATGAATGGCCACACCGCGTGATCCATCCATACACGGCTGATCCCGTTCCTGTCAGCAATAAACTCTCCCAGTTTACTGCCTATGATCGTGGCGTTCGTTCCATCAATACGCACTCCGCCATAATTGCTGACCACCATCTGGCGCACATCACCCGGGTCCATCAGCAGAAGGGACAGACAATCCTGCCACAGATCCCGCCAGCCTCTGCCGCCTCTGCCATAGTCGTGATGGGGCAGGAAAGAGCAGCCATAGAGACGTCTTAAGAATGGCTGAAAACTCACCCATCGCATGAAGAGGTCAAAACGGCTGTCGCCTGTATGATACCTGACATTTACTTTTTCCTGCCAATAGTTCTTTACCGTTTCAAGCGCCTGCTTTGCTTTGGCAGCAGAATCATACTTTGCAACAAGTTTTTCGACTTCATCCTCCTGCTCTGCGATTCCCATGATGATCACATATTTCATTGTCTCATCCGGTTTCAGTGTCACCTGTTCAAAGCGGATACCGCCCATTGCCTCTTTTCCGGCAATTTCCACACCTGCCGGCATACCGTCTTTTTCCCTGTAAACGGCCTCCGGATGTGTGAAGGTGCCGCCTTCGCCGACAAAAGCTTCCACTGTCGGATAAAATGAGCACGGTTTTACACCACAGCCTGCAGCCCCTGCCACAAAATAGATCAGATGGTTTCTGCGGTGTCCCTTCTCGTCAAAAGACATGGTCGGTTTTACCGTGATGCCGTATTGCTGTGTGCAAATTCTGTGGAGCATGGAAGTGACATTTCTGTGATCCCTGATATTGTCAGCGCTTCTTCCATATATCGGAACGGCTGCAACCGGCGTAATCTTCTGATCGGTCTTAGCAACGTTATGAATGCGCACATACATGACTTCCACGTTGTCGTCCAGCGCGACAAAAGAAGTGATCTCAGACTCCAGTTTGTATTTGCACGAATATCTTTTTACTGTCTGCCACATCAGGCCTGCGGTTAATTTACCGGCATCCTGCCCGTCCGTAAATTTTTGATTTTCCGCCTCCGCCGATGCCCCTGTCGCAGACCAGCATCCTGCATTCTCCAGAATGCACCAGAAATTTCTTGTTGACCTGTTATTGTGCAGATTTTCCGAACTGACAGGCTCTAACAAGAAAGCTTCCTGATGAATTTTGCTATCGCCGCCCAGATTTGGTGTTATGGAACTTTTCAGCCCCTTTTCCCCGGCAATCGGAAAATAGAGATAACTGTAATTTTCCGGTTTTTCCATCGAAAAAGTTCCATCATTGTCTAAAAAACATATTTTTCCCATCTTAATGCTCCCTTCTTTTTTTCCATGTTATTCTTTCTGCCAAAAATCATATACCAGAATGACGAGAAAAATGTTAAATAGATGCTATGATTGATCAATGTATCCCTCGTTTTGGACACAAAAAAGACACATGGTCTGCAATTTGACTGTTCCATGTGTCTTTTTGCTGATTGTATCCCTATTACCCCTCTACGGAACCGAACGTACGGCTTTCCTGGGCATCTCTTTCCTCTTCTTTATGTATTTTATATACCACTACTCCACAATTTCTTCTATAAAAAATCATCCTTCGAGCACCGTCCGGCGGTACGACACGCTCTTTGACAAAGCGCCTCGCTCATCGGTCATCGATCTCCCGGATCCCTTTTCTGGCAAGGATTCCCGGAATGGCCGGCAGGTCATCGGGATTTACGGACGGCGGGATCGAGATGTGATATTCGTCTGTATCCTCATCATAAGAGAGCACCGCATATTCACTTTGTCCTGTCGGCAGACAATTCTCTTCTTTGATCAAAAATCTTCGCAATGTTATCCCTTCTTTCCCAGATCATATTCCAGATGCGGTATGCCCAATGCGTCGGCGATATTCTGTGCCACGATCTCATTCAGGCATTCATGGCCAAAGACGCCCCTGACCGTATCAAAATTTGATAGTTTGTAGTAATATCTTATATTGTCAGACTGCTCATAGGATTTCAGGAAACTCCCCGCCGTTCCCGACGAGTTTCTTGATAAAGTCCATGTCAGATACGTAAGATCCATGATATCATGATATACCACCAGCAATTCACCCCGCTTGTCCATGACCTTTCATTATTAACACATGAATAGTATACTATATCTGCACAGTTTTTCAAACGGTTTTCATTTTTTCGTGGTTATTTGTTCTATTTTTAAATGCCTGATTGCGGTAGTCTCTCTCATACTGTATCTGATTTATACCTATTACATGTACGTTTTTGAATGGACTTAGCAGTAAATGCTAAGTCCTTTGTGAACAGTAACAACATACCTGCTAATCAAGGCAGAATGAGAGTTATCAGTTGCACCCGAACGGGTGAGTGTGTTATAATCAGTGAGAACTGGTACGCCTTTCTGCCCGAGGACGCCGGCAGGATACAGGCGATCCGCGCGCTGCCAGAGCCGCCGCAGACGGCATCGCCTTATCCAATGATGAGGACGGCGTGGCAGACTGGATCGAAACCAATATATTATAGAGAGAATCACAGACAATGAAATTGCACAGGATCTACAATCCGATCACAGCTACACCCTTTAAATGTACCGATGATTATATGGAGTTTGCGCCGTGTGACGCCCTCAAACCTTATATCCGGTGTTTCTGGGGCTCCATGATGCCAGTCGTGCAGGCGGAGAACACTGCGCCCGAACCGGATATCGTCATACCGGACACCTGCATGGACATTATATTTACGGCAGATTTTACGAACAACAGCGTTGACAGCAGCTTCTGCGGGATCGACGAACGGACTTTTATCACACAGCGGAGTCAGAAAGCCCAAAAGACATTTTTCCGCTTTGCGATCCGGTTCTACGCGTGGGGCGCCTCCATGTTTGCGGAAGAATCCATGAAAAATACAAAGAATACCTACTTTGATGTGGACCATCATTTCCCCAGGATCAAAAGAGAGATCGAAAAGCGGCTGTTTGATGTCACGACGATCACCCAGTTCATACCGGTCGCGGAAGAGATCCTGCTGCATCATTTTCAGGAGCGATATCAAAATCCGGTCATCTTCCAGTCGATAGCCAAAATGCTGGAAACAAAAGGGAATCTGTCAATGACGGACCTGCAGCGGGAAGTCGTGATCAGCAGCCGTCAATTGGAGCGACTGTACCTGGAACACATCGGCGTATCGCCAAAGAGTCTGGCAGCGATGGTCCGGTATCAGTATCTGTGGAACGGGCTTTTATCCCATAACTATTTTAATATCGCAGATGCATCATATCAGTACGGATATTCGGACCAGGCACATTTATGCCATGATTTCAGGAAATATCATTCCATGAGCATATCGGACGCCAGAAAACTCGCGATGCAGAATGTCGGAAATGTACAATACAATCCTCCCGTATCCAGGTAAAATATATAGAGAATATGAACGAAAATAATCTGACATTCACAAAACGAGGAGGAGAGAGATATGAAGAACTGTACTACCCTGATCGCTGTAAGAGATATGGAACGCTCACTGCGGTTTTACAAAGATCTGTTTCAGCAGGAAGTGACACTCGATCTTGGCTGGAACAAGACGCTGGCCTGCGGGCTGGCTTTGCAGGAACATTTTGATGAGATCGCCGGATTTCCGGCGGACACGATGATGTTTCATTCAAATACCATGGAACTCTATTTTGAGACAGAGGACTTTGATGGATTCATCGCACTCCTGGATCAGTATCCCGACGTGGAGCGACTGCATGAGGCGAAAACTTTTCCGTGGCTGCAGCGCGGGATCCGCATCTTTGATCCCGACGGACATCTGATCGAGGTCTCAGAGAGCATGTACTGCGTGGCATGCGGGCAGTTCCGACAGGGAAAAAGCGTCGAGGAGACCGCACAGCTGACACAGCACCCGCTGGACATTGTTCAGGAATGGTACAGGAAATACCAGACGTCCAACATCAGCGTCTGCGGTACAGACTGCAGCACCTGCGGCTGTTATGGAACGATGTGCAGCGGATGCAACGCCTGCGAGGGCAAAGTCTTTCACGCTCCCGAAGGCTGCGCCATCTACAGATGCACCATTGGCGAAAAACATCTGAAAAACTGCGGTGAGTGCAAAGAAGCACCGTGCAGCATCTGGCGGAACACGAGAGATCCCAAATACTCTGACGAGGAATTTGAACAGAATATCGCTGCAAGAATGCAGACCTTAAAAGGACTGCCGTGAAAACGGCAGTCCTTTATGCTTTTTCTTCCCTCCTGTGCGGTTGGCAGGGACGACCTGTTCCGATACGTTCCCCCATGCGCACGGGTGTCTCCCTCCCTGCCCTGCTGTCCTCCCAGATCCTGTCGTTTACGGTGAGAATCCCCCTTTGAAAGCACAAGATAACCGTGGAACCGCCAAATTCAAAATACCCTTTTTCCTGCCCCTTTCTGACCTCTGCCGGCTCGTGAAGGTTTACAATCCTGCCGACCAGCATTGCCCCTACCTCCATCATCAGAACCACGCCGAAATTTTCGGTTTTAAGAAGGGAATACTGCCTGGCATTTTCCGCATAAACCGGTACCGTCCCTGTAGCGACCGGACGAACGGTGTGCAGAACACCCGGTATCCGCACATTCTTTGACCTCCGCCCATCTGCAATGTAGCAGAAATGGTGATAATTGTCCACGGTCAGACGAAAAACCAAAAGGATACCTCCCCGGTAACGCTCTGCCAGCCGCCTGTTTTTTAACAGGCTCTCCAGCGTATAGACCACATGCTTTACCTTAAAATGACTGTTTTCCGCAATCGGATAACAGGACAGTCTCCCGTCGCAGGGACTGATCAGTGCTTCCCAATCCGGCGCAATCCGGCGTTTCTCCGGAAGGATTTTCCTGCTGAAAAAATCATTAAAGGAATTGTATTTCCGCTTTTCGTAATCGTCCATACAGATTTTGTATTTCCGCACAAAAGGTTCAACCATACATGCCGATAGTCTGGTATTTAACAGAAATCCTCCGATTTTGGAAAAAGCAGGACTGGTAAGCGGCTTTAACAACAGTCTGCCGGGAATCGTCCGGTAAAGTATATTCAGCATCCCCACGCCTCCCCTGCAAGCAAAAGAAACAGCGCCGCCGCCACAATCCCCGCGAAAAACGCCAGCCCTTTTCCTTTTAATTTGGGAAACGGCAGATCAATGATAAACAGCAGTCCCATAGCCGCCAGTAAAAGATGCAGAAGCAGGACAAAAATCACTGCCGGAATCCATCTCCCAACCAGGCACATAACAGGCAGCACCACGGCCGCAGAAGTAATCGGAAGCCCTCTGTAACAAGGTTTTTCTTCCGTTTCCCCTAAACGCCCCTGTGCCGTCACATTAAACTGTGCCAGCCGTATGACTCCGCAGATACAGTACCACGCAATCACAGGCATTCCCGCCGTGCCGTTTACCCCCAGCGTAAAACATATAATCGAAGGAAAGACACCAAAACATACAATATCGCAAAGAGAATCTATCTGGATGCCAAACGCCTTCTCATCCTCCGTCCTGTCCGTCTTTTTCCTTGCAATCCGCCCGTCAAAGGCATCACATAGTCCGGAAACTGCCAAACAGAATAATGCCTTTGTCTTCCTCCCGTGCAATCCCTCCATGATCCCCACAATGGAAATAAATAAACCAAAGTATGTCAGCCATACCGTATAATCATAAACCCCAAGCAGATTTACCTTTTTGTCCCTGTTTTTCCGTTCCATAGATTTCGTTTCCTTTCATCAAACCATTGTGTCAAATCAGATAACGCAAAAAAGTCGCTATCTCTCCCAGCACATAATGGATAATACACAGACCCCAGATATTTCCCTGCTTATGGTAGAAAATTCCCAAAATTCCCAATAGAAGGGATGCCGCCAGCATATACGGAAACCCGTAGGCAATATGAAGGACGCCAAACACAAGAGCCGAAACTACAATTGACAAAAGTCCTGCGTATTTTCCCGTAAAAATACGGTTGAGGTTTTCCTGCATAACGCCCCTTGCCAAAAACTCCTGCAAAACAACGGTAAACGGATAAATGACATCCGCAAAAGTTCCTACGCTCCAATCCCAGAACGGAGCACCCTCCGGAAAAAATCCGGGCACAATGCGTAAGATAATAACTTTTCCGACAACCAGCAGGACGCCTGCGGCCAGGGTGATTGCAATATCCGGAACAAAGGTTTCCTTTGCATTTGTAATTTTCAATCCGATATCCCGGATGGAAAAGCTGGTCGTTTTCAGAATAATAAAGAACATGATAATGGAAATACCCTCGATAACCAAACTCATAACCTGTCCGGGCAGCTCCATATTCAGATGGCACAACAGACTCCAAAGGAACAGATATACGCATACACAAATCATCAGTACAGAAAATACGGCGGAAGCCTCCCTTCGCTGCCTGTTGAGCTTTGCAACCTCCGTAACATCAGAAAAAACTACCACAATCCCTATCTTTTTTTCCCCATCCTCTCCGTACAGGAAAGAGGAAGTAAGGCGGAATGATTTTAATTCCTGATTTTCCACCTGATACACGGCTTCGCCGGTATGGGTATGCTCTTTGTCATAGACTGCATCCAAAACAAACTGATGAACTCCGTCATTGTTTCCATTATCCCGGTCTTCCAGGAATACCTTGCCGTAATTCTTCCCGGACACATTGTCATGCACGCCGAGCATATTGCATCCCCTGTCATTGAGAAAGATAATTTTCCCATGCATGTCCACCACCAGGACACCGTCATTCATATCCCGTAAAATCCGCGGAATAATCCCATTTTTTTCTACTGTCATATTGTACCCCGTCCAATCATCAATATATCTGCAAATCCAGAGCAAGATCAGCCCTTTTGGATGATATCACACTATACTTCCTTTGCGGGCATATTGGTATGATTCGCATATTTTTCGGTATCATTTACTTCAAACAGATCATAGGATGGTCGCTTGCAATCCGAGGTTCCCGTTTTGCAGCCGAGTTTCATATTTTATAAGCGTATGTCGGCTTTCTGTCTGATCTAGACCGCGCCCAGACCCTGAAAATATTGACGGGAGGGGGGGAAGCTGGTATATTATATTATGTTGGTTTACAGAATAAGTGTCAGGTAATTGCGAAACAGGTGACTTCAATTTTTAAGCATAGCAAAAAGACTTCACAGAATAACTGCGAAGACAACAAAAAATGCCGTATTCCTGCGGCTATAGGCGTTTCGCAAACGCCTGACAATTAGATCATGAAAAGGTGATAATATGCATAAAACATTCAATACCACCGGTCTCTGCATTCCAGAAAAGAATTATATGGCAGATATCAGCAGCAGTATCGATGCGATCATCACGGAATATATACAGGCAGGGAAATATTTTACGATCAACTGCGGAAGACAATACGGTAAAACGACGACTTTGTACATGCTGGAGCAGCGGATACAAGACCGCTATCTGGTCATACCACTCAGTTTTGAGACTTGTGATGAACTGTTCGTATCACTGTATACGCTGGCAGCAGGACTTGTCCGGAAGATCGGCCGCGTGTTAAGGGCTCAAAAAGTGAGTCAGGCGCTGCTGGACGACTGGTATCACCCCATTTCGGAACAGTTTCCACTGGATGATCTGGGTGAGCGGATCACCTGTCTCTGCGGCAGCGCCGGGCAGGAGATCATACTGGTCATAGACGAGGTGGATAAGAGTTCAGACAATCAGATTTTTCTGTCCTTTTTGGGACTATTGAGAAATAAGTATCTGGAACGGATGAAAGGAACAGATCGTACTTTCCAGTCCGTTATATTAGCGGGCGTTTATGACATAAAAAATCTAAAGGTGAAACTGCGCCCTGGTGAAGAATCAAAATACAACAGTCCATGGAATATCGCGGCAGATTTTACGATCAGCATGGATCTTCTGCCCGATGACATATCGGTCATGCTCACGGAGTACGAAAAGGATCATCGGACAGGAATGGACATTGACCAGATCAGCAGGCAGATTTATGAGTATACCTCCGGATATCCCTATCTGGTATCACGCCTTTGTCAGATTGCGGACGAAAGGCTCGCAGTAACAGAAGATTTTCCTGACAGACAGTCTGTATGGACACACAGAGGGATCGTGGCAGCCGAGCTGCTCCTGCGAAAAGAGCCCAATACATTATTTGACGATATGATCAAAAAATTAGCGGAATATCCCAAATTAAGACAGATGATCCAGAATATATTGTTCAGTGGAAGTGTCTATCCGTTTGAGAGGGACAACGATCTGATCAGCTTAGGCATCACGTTTGCCTTCTTAAAAGAAAGAAACGGAATCGTTGCAGTAAAGAACCGGATATTTGAGACAAAATTATATGATCTCTTTCTTTCAGAAATATAGACGGACGGATGTCATCGTCGATTACCGTGGCAAACAGTTTATTATAGAGTTAAAGATATGGCATGGCAGCGAATATCATAAGCGGGGCGAAAAACAATTATTTGAATATCTGGATTATTATGGCGTTGATGCCGGATATCTGCTTAGCTTTAATTTCAACAAAAACAAAATGACAGGTATTCACGAGATCACCCAGGGCGGAAAACGGATCCTGGAGATCTATCAGAAAAGGAGCATTACTGATGGCAAGACAAAATGAAGACAAGACCAAAAATAAGACAAACGCAATGCGCATACTGGACACGAAAAAAATACCGTACACGACATACACCTACGAGTGCGACGAGTTCATAGACGCCATTCAGATCGCAGACATGCTCGGCCTGCCGCACGAAAAAGTCTACAAGACCCTGGTCACACAGGGCGCCAGCAAGAACTATTACGTGTTTGTCATACCCATAGCAGAGGAACTCGACATGAAAAAGGCGGCGCGATCCGTCGGGGAAAAATCCGTGGCGATGCTCCACGTCAGGGACATTAACGCTGTCACAGGCTATATCAGGGGCGGCTGCACCGCGGTCGGCATGAAAAAACAGTACGTCACGCGCATCGACCAGAATGCCCGGAGCCTTGACAGGATCATCGTGAGCGGCGGAAAACTCGGCATGCAGCTGGAGCTCGCCCCGCAGGATCTGGCGGCAGCCTCCGGCGCAGAGTTCGCGGACATCATATTGAAACTAAAATAATCAATTTAGAAAGGACAACGTAACGATGCGGGACATACTATAAACCAATAGTCCCTCAATCAGTTACAGGGCAACAGATATGAAGACGATCAACGTATCAGAGATCACACAGAACATCAAAGAGATGTGCATCGAGGCCAACCACTGCCTCACCCCCGACATGGACTGCGCGCTCAGGAACGCCGCGGTCACGGAAAAAAGCCCGCTTGGAAGACAAATATTGAACCAGCTCCAGGACAATCTGCAGATCGCAGGCGATGACATGATCCCGATCTGCCAGGACACAGGAATGGCAGTCATTTTCATGGAGATCGGACAGGACGTACACTTCGAGGGCGGAAACCTCCAGGATGCGGTCAATGAAGGCGTCCGCCAAGGTTACGCAGAGGGTTTTCTGCGAAAATCTGTCGTGAAGGATCCGCTGCTGCGCGAGAACACCAAAGATAACACCCCCGCCGTCATCCACTATGAGATGACAGCCGGGGACAGCGTAAAGATCACCGTCGCCCCCAAGGGCTTCGGCAGCGAGAACATGAGCCGTGTCTTTATGCTCAAACCCGCCGACGGCATCGAGGGTGTAAAGAACGCAGTCCTCACAGCCGTAAAAGATGCCGGTCCCAACGCCTGTCCGCCTATGGTCGTCGGCGTCGGCGTCGGCGGAACCTTTGAGAAATGCGCGCTCCTGGCCAAAAAAGCGCTCACAAGACCTGTGGACCAGCGCTCCGATATCCCCTATGTAAAAGAAATGGAAGAAGAGCTTCTGGAAAAGATCAACCGCACCGGCATAGGACCCGGCGGACTCGGCGGCACCACGACCGCGCTCGCTGTCAACATCAACACCTACCCGACACACATAGCCGGACTGCCGGTAGCCATAAACATATGCTGCCACGTCAACCGTCATGCAGTGCGCACCATCTGAGAAACTGTGTTGAAATAACCTGTACATGTTATTTCTATACAATTCCTTAGCGCGTATTAAGGAACTGTTCCTACAAACAAAATAAACAGAATCAGGAGAACAAAAAATGGACAGATACATCAACGCCCCCCTCACTGACGAGGACGCACAGTCCCTGAGAGCGGGAGATTACGTATATATAACCGGAACCATCTACACCGCGCGGGATGCCGCGCACCTTCGCATGTACGAAGCGCTGGAGCACGGCGAACCACTGCCGGTCGAAATGGCGCACAATATCATCTATTACATGGGACCATCGCCCGCCAGGGACGGTCGCCCCATCGGCTCCGCAGGTCCCACGACAGCCAGCCGTATGGATAAATACACACCGGAATTACTCGATCTTGGCCTGAAAGGAATGATCGGAAAAGGAAAACGGAGCGATGCCGTCAGGGAGGCGATCGTGCGCAACAAGGCTGTCTACTTTGCAGCGGTCGGCGGCGCGGGCGCCCTCTTATCCAGATCCATCACTGCGTCGGAAGTCGTTGCCTACGACGATCTGGGCACAGAAGCCATCCGCAGACTGCAGGTGGAGAACTTCCCCGTCATCGTCGTCATAGACTCCGAGGGCCGCAACCTCTATGAGACCGCCATCAGAGAGTTTCGGGAAGAGTAGGACTCTGCAGGGAATCCGCACCTGATAGGATACATACGGGAAAGGAACATGAAGCAAATGGAAAATACAGCTGTGAACCGCAAACATATGATCACTCTGTCGATCATATTTATCATATGTGTCCTGACAGAAGTGTTTGTGTGCAATGCAAACTCGTTTCGGATGGGTCTGAATCCTTCAGGGACATACGAGCAGAAAAAGTACACGCTTGATCAGCTGGAGATCACGAATGCGGACGTAAATACCGCGGAAGGGACCGTCACCTGCAGAAGCGACTATGGCGGCAGTGTATTCATTCACATAAAAGACATTGATACGACGATCGGCAGTATCTATATGGATCTGACGATTCCAGACAGTGTACTCCATTATGTGGTCTGCTATACAGATGAGGCGAACGCAAAGTTTTACAGGAGTTTTGACCGCGAATATGTGACAGGGGTGGACAGGACAAAATGGTTTGTATGCCACCTCAGCGGAAGATCGGCTGAAATGATCATAAGGCTTGACGGTCTTGAGGATGGCTACAGCTTTTCGCTGAAGGAGATACAGGTGAATAAGCCGGTACCGTTTTGTTTCCTTGTGACACGGTTTATGGCGCTGTTCCTGATCGCATCCGGCATCTATCTGATCGGCAGGAGCGGATTCTTTTTGTCAACCGCAAAAAACTGGAAACACAATATTGTTCTGGCGGCAGTATGCGCGGTTTTCTTATTGATCTCCATCATCATATATAACAACTCCTACGGCGATGTCAGGCTCAATCTGATGTACAACTGTGATTTTACAGATGTCCTGATCAAACGGCAGCTGCATCTTGACATCGATGTCAGCGACAGTCTGAGAGCGCTTGAAAATCCTTATGATACCAGCGTGCGGCAGACGCAGGGCGTCGAGTACTCCTGGGATACGGCATATTATAACGGCAAATATTACTGCTATTTTGGCGTCGTACCCGCACTGCTGTTCTTTGTGCCTTATAAACTGATCACCGGGACATATCTGCAGTGCAATATCGTCGTCATGGTCTCATACGCGGTCTACATGCTGTTTCTCGACATCACTCTGATCCGGATCATGCGCCGCGCCGTGGCAGATATGCCGTTCGGAATGGAGATGACTGCCCTGACGATCCTGAACGCGGCGGTCAATATCTTTCATTTTGCCGCGGAACCGTCGTTTTACATGGTGCTGTACGCGGTAGGACTGATGTTTGTCGCCGCAGGCTTCTGCTGCTTTGCATTCTGGTACACAGGCAGGCGGACGAACAGGCTGCTCCTGTTTCTCGGTGCAGTCTGCCTGTCACTGGCCGTAGGCTGCAGGCCGCCGCTGTTAATGTACACGCTGCTGATCATACCGTTCGGGATCCGAGTGATCATGGAGAAAAGAAAGGCAGCCATCGCGGACATGACCGTGCTTCTGATCCCTTATCTGGTGATCGGCAGCGCCCTTGCGGCATACAACTATCTTCGTTTTGACAGTATCTTCGAATTTGGCGTCAAATACCAGCTCACGGCGCAGGATCAGGTCCACGGTACCAGCTCGCTGTATGAAGTGCCGACATTGCTCTGGCTCGGACTCTTTCAGCCGCTCCATTTCAGTGCCGTATTTCCATATGTCTTCTCACCGGACAGCGCGAACAATTATGCCGGACACTTTTTTATCGGTCCCGGCCTGACATCGCTCACAGGCCAGACGCCGCTGCTGTGGACATTGTTCATGCCGTTCGTGTGGAAAAAATGGCGGACAGACCATGACGCATTTCCCTGCATAGCGCTGGCTTTCAGCGCCGGAACCGGTATTGTGATGCTGGTCCTGATGCTGTTGAATTCCGGCGTCGAGTGGCGCTACACCTCGGAAGTCGCGCCCATCCTGTGTATTGCAGCGATCCTGCTCACCGCCAATATCGTCAGCCGCGCGGATCAGGAAGTGACTTCTTTCCTGTTGACGCTCCTGTTCCTGACGGCGGTCTATTCCTTTGCGGTATCCTTTTTCCGGGCGATCGCGGGTCCGTTCGGCTATACGCGGACGTATCACCCCGATTTTTACTATGCGCTGGAACGGGCATTCAGCTTCTGGAAATAATGAAACAACAGAAACTGCACAGTGGTATTTCCGGCAGCGATGTGCTATAATGGGCGTTAAGAACTATAATAAATTCAGGAAAGGATGAATAAAATGACATTTGAATTCACACAGGACTGTGTTACCGGCATCGAAACGATAGATAACGAACACCGCAATCTCTTCGCGCTCCTCTCAAAAGCGTACAATCTGGCGTGTACCGACTATCACAGCGACTACTATCAGGAATTGAAAAATATGCTTGAAGAGCTTGACGATTACGCGGAGACACATTTTACCCACGAGGAGGAATACATGGTGCAGATCCGTGATCCGGAACTAATCCGCCAGCGCTCCCAGCACGCATTTTTCCGCGATAAGATACGGGAATATGAATTCGTCAACATTGATGACGAGTCTGAACAGCAGCGGGTGCTCACCGAGCTTGTGAAATTCCTCGCGAAATGGCTGTACCGCCACATTCTCAGCAGCGATATCCTGATCGGCAAGCTGCCGCCGCTCGAGGAGTGGATGGTGCGCGAGAATCCCTGCGAGTTTACAGACGAGTATCTGACAGGCATCGAGCTTGTCGACGCCGAGCACAAAGAGCTTTTCCGCATCGTTGACAAGGCAAGCCAGCTGGTCAAGGACTTTGACAGCCTCTCCGGCTATGACAGCATCATACAGATCCTGAATGAACTGAAGGAATATACAAAAGAACACTTCGCGGACGAAGAGGAATACATGGAGGGAATACAGTACGAAGGTCTGAGCGCCCAGAAACGCGCACACGAGGCGTTCGTCGACAAGCTTGAGAACATCAGTCTCGACCAGGTTGACGAGAACCCCCAGGAATACCTGCAGGAACTGTTGGAATTCCTGCTCGGCTGGCTGATCAACCATATCCTGTATACAGACAAAAGGATCCCCCACACAGCCATGTAGATATCATTTGACAGAGGATACATATGCCGATCGAACTAACCCATTTATCCGCCGCTGAATATGAGCATTTCGTGTACGGAAATATGACACCCGCCATGGCTGTGGATCATCTGCGAAATGGACAGATCATCATGCGCAGCTTTGCAGACACCCTGAAAGAATCATACACTGCCCCGGATCTGCTCCCACGCCTGACAGATTTTTTTCTTAAGATCGATCCGGAGGCCAGCCCGCAGTCTGTCTCCAGGAAGATCCGCAACTGGCTCTCCGGGAAAAACAATCCCTCCGGCAGGGAAGATCTATTCAGGATCGCGTTTGCACTTGGATTGAACGAGCAGCAGTTAGACTATCTGCTCTGTCTCTGCACAGACTACCATATCCAGTACCGGGACAGCCGCGAAGTCATTCTCGCATGGTTTCTGCGCAACGGATATACCTATCAGGAAGCAGACCAATTCTACGCATCACTGCCCCCTGTGCAGGTGCGCAACCTGGCAAGGACCGCAAAGACATCCCGCCTCACGCATGAATTGCGGACGGAATTTCAGGTCATCTCCACGTTGGAGGATCTGCGCAGCTGCTATGTGAAAAACCTGGACAACTTTGGCGCCCTGCATCTGCGCGCCTATTATCATTTTGAGAAATTTCTGAACCAGCTGATCCATCCGACGCCATGCTGGGACAGCGGCGCGGAAACGGATTACTCCCTGGAGACCGTGATGCAGACATACCTTTCCCTAAGGGTTCCTTCCGGCAGGAAACGTACAGATTACAGCGTCATACAGAAGCTCCTGAAACAGAACTGGCCCAACGCCACCTCGATCAAGAATATCCGCAGCCACAAGGAGGACGTTCCCCGGAAGCTCCTGCTGCTGCTGTATGTCGTCACGGAGAACGAGCTGTCAGACCCCGATTACTACAGGGAACTGGACGAGGATTACCTCCCGCTCGAGGAGCGCGTGGAATATCACTGGTGGACCTTAAACGCGATATTGGAGGACTGCGGGATGGCGTCCCTCGACCCCCGCAATGCCACGGACTGGCTGATTCTCTATGCGATCTCCTGCGACGCGGAGGAATCCATGAGCGAGCGCTTGGAACAGGTTCTTTCCTGCGTTTTTGACAATACACAGGATCCTGCCTGAAATCCGGATTAGATCAGATTTCGGGCAGGATCTTATAGATTTCAATAACAGTATGACTATTGTAGTTCCATGAGCTTGCGAAGTACAATTTATTGTTCCACATCAACCGGTGCGTTCCCGCTCACGTCCGCGTCATTCCAGCCGCGTCCGCCTCCACGGTAGTGCTCTCCGTAATAACGCACCGTTCCCTGATTGTCGATCGGCTGCGACAGCTCCAGGTCGATGCTAAATTCCATCGTTCCGTAATTGGTCATACTGCCATGAAGTGTAAACAAATGCTCATGCCAGCCGTTGACTTGGAAAAATCCTTCATTGCGCAGTGTCGTACCGCTGTTCAGCGACAGATTCGACAGGTGGCTGTTCCATTCCCCGTCCTGTCCGATCGATATATCGCAATTGGACAGATTTACGCTGGAAGCGGAATTATAGAACACGCCGTCCTCGATCTGCAGGCTGCAGTCCTGCAGGACTGTGTCCGATATCGTATAGAAATACGATCCCCCGGCGTCCTTTGCGAGCGTGATGACGCTGCCGCCAAGATCTGCCTCACCGTAATGCATGGGCAGTACAAATACACTCTGATCCTGCAGCGTGACTGTACTTTCGACCATATGCAGCGCATTTACAGTTTCAAATGCCATTCCAGCCCTGTTTTTCAACACAAAACGGGCTTTGTCCATCTGGATATCCCCGTTCCATCCACACAGCAGGGAACTGTCCAGTGTCAGGCTTCCGCCTTCCTCCACGGCCAGGTTTGAACCGTTAATCATATAGAGAATCGCATCTTCCTGCAGTGTGATGCTGCTTCCCTTTAAGGCCGCATTTTCTTCAAGCACAACAGCATTCCCATACACTGTGAGCGACGCGCCGTCCGCCATCGTCAGGGAACAATCCTTGTCGATGATCAGCCGTTTCCTCACGATCATATCCGAATAGACTGTGATATCCGCCTTGACAGACACCCCGTCTGTTCCCCGCGTCTCCAATGCGGCGATCAGCCCGGCCTCATCGGTTACCTCTTCTTTTGTGCCATCCTGGGCAGTCAGGTCTTCATAGGATGTATGGTACACCTTCACCCCTGTACCGTCGGCCTCGTAGAGACCGCCCCCGCAGTAAATACCCGCACCATCGTGATCCAGCCCGGCTCCGCTCTCCGTCCGAAACGTTCCGTTGTTTTCGAGCGCCGTATTGTCAAACTGTCCGCCGTGTTGTTGATCTCAAAAAAATCACGCACACTGACGATGACATTTTGTTTGTCCAGCTTTGCCATCACCTGTGCCTCTGACAGAAACTTATGTTTGCCGCGCTCGAAACTCTTAGCGGAAGGTCCTATAAAATTTGTTACCTCCAGCGAGGCCGAGGCATTTCTAGTCGCGCGGTCCACCGGATAATACTCCTTGATAGCTACCTTAAGTTCCAGCCGCAGGTCGCACCCGATATACGTGATCCCAAAACCGCCTTCCCCCAAAACACGCCCAATTAAATAGCGGTCCATCAGAACCGTTCCCGGCGGCAGATGGTGCGGCGAAGGGATATACGTTCCCGCAGTCAACCCGCACACGGAACAGATCTCATTTTCTGACACAGGTGTCATACAATAAGGACAATAACTCTTCCTCTCCATTCTGATCATTCTCCCTGGAACATACCCGATACCTTCTTTGGCATGGATACCTCCCTATACTTTCAACTGGTATCATTCACTCTGATAATATGATTGGATCTCCCCTTGATTATACTGCATACAGGCACCCAAAGAAAATATGTCAGCAAAATCTGACGGGTAAAAGGCATTTGTTACAGCAGACACAGAATGGCAATGACCAGCACGATCAGCACGCCCGCTGCTGCCGCGATGACAGGCAGAAGTCTTTTTACCTGTATGTTTGTTTTCGCTTCATTTGTCATGCGATCCTGTACCGCAGGATTCTGCACCGTATGACTTTGCATCATACTATTTTCCATAATGCTGTTTTGCGCCTTGCTCCCCTGTATCGTGCGATTCTGAACTGTGATACACTGCATTCCGCTTTCATGCACCTCCCCCTTCTCTGCGGCAAATGTTTTTTCCAGACGGGACGCAAGGATCTCCATGGACTGGGGGCGGACAGAGGGCTGCAGTGCCAGCCCCCACATCAGTATCTGCTCCTGTTCCGGCGAGATCGCTGCGCCAAGCGCCGAGGGCGCAGTCAGCGGGTCTGGCTGGCCGTCAAATGTGCTCGTCAGACGCTCCGGCGAAGCTGGCGGGATCTTCCCCGTGATACAGTAATAGATCGTGGCGCACAGCGCATACAGATCTGTATAGGGTCCCTGCCCCCTGGTCTGGTACTGCTCGATCGGCGCAAATCCGGGCTTTAGCACCACGGTCATCGACCGTCCGTCCTCCAAAGAGCGCGCACAGCCAAAATCCAGCAGTTTCAGACTCCCATCCGACATCAGCATGATGTTGTCCGGTGCGATGTCCCGATGAAGCACACCGGCATCGTGCAGGCTTCCCAGATCGCGCATGAGCGGCAGAAATCTCGGAAGCAATGTATTCGATTCCATTCGCTCGACCGTCTGCATGACCTGGTGAAGTGCAGAACCATTTAGATATTCCATGACCATATACGCTGTCCGGCCTGCCTCAAAATAATCCATCACATGCACGATGGACGGAAGCTGTGACACAGCGCGGAGCATACTTGCCTCACTCAGAAAGCTCTCGATCCCGTGCATGTAGATCTCCTCAAACCGCTCCTGTGGACGTATGGAACCATCGGGCTGTCTCTGCGGCTGACATCTGGAAGGGAAATATTCCTTGATCGCCACAAGCTTTCCCGAACCGAGTTCCTTCCCGATGTATGTCAGGCCAAAACCGCCTTCCCCCTTGACAACCCCAAACAAAAAACTGTGTCCATTTTCACTCCGCAGCACTGTCCCAACAGGTAAATGGTGATGCGGTGCGGTAATGTCCGCGCGGACGCCGCCGATGCATCAGGCTGCGCGGCAGACGGCGCAGCAACGGGCGGTGTGGGCGTCGCCGGATTAGCGTGTACAGGCTCCGCTGACTGCCCAGGCGTGTTCTTCTTTTTTGACAGCGCCGCAAATACAATGATCAGAATCACTAGCACTGCAGCTCCTGCCGCGGCCAGTAACAATACCCTGCTGCCGCCTGTCCCGGAATCCGATGCCATCGTGTGCGGAACGCTGTGAAGTTTCAGGAGTGTGAGCACCTCATCGATATTGACGGCATAGACGGCTTTTTCATCCTGACTGTTTGTCAGACCGCTTGCGCTGATACCGACGACCACACCCTGTTCGTTCACAATCGGCCCCCCGGAATTGCCGTGTCCGATCGAGACATCGATCTGTATATTCTGCACCCCGCTCCCCGATGTAGTCGTCAGGCGGCTGATGATCCCATATCGCTCAGCCCCCATGTTGTCACGGGATCAACGACCGGATTGTCCGCGATCCCCGGATATCCTATGGCATATACAGAGGAACCTACCATCTCCTCCGTGGGAGAACACAACGTCAGGGCGCACCTCTGACCGGTAGGCTCTGCAAGGCGCAGCACAGCGACATCAGCCGCCTCATTATAACCGACCACATACGCCTCCACGTAATTTCTAGAATCAAAATAAACGCGCACAGAACTCTTTAGCACATATGAATTTCCGTCGTCGTCTGTGAAGGACGATTGTTGTCCGGCGCCAAAATACAGATAATCCGCAATGACATGATGGTTTGTGACAAGATACTGCGGATCTTTCCCCTCCTCTCCAACAAAAAATCCGCTCCCATATGCCACGCCTTCCTCCATGCCATTCAGCGTGACATACTCACAGACCACGGCTACACCGTTCTTTGCGTCCGCATACCCTGACACCGCCCCGGATTTTTTCTGAGCACACCCTGTGCAGCATAGAAGCAGCATGATGCAGATACCCGGCAGTAACTGGGCTTTTCTTTTTGTTTTTGGCATCTTTATGATCTTTTTGATCTTATTTATCATAATCCATAATCCCTCTTCCCTTTCTGAAATAATCTTATGACAGTTTATCCTACAGCTCCTGAATCGTAACCCACACAGCCGCCGCAGTATTGTTGTCATGATCACCGCCCACACGGCCGTCAAGACATCGCCTCATGCGTTCCAGCCAGTCCTGCGGCGACACTGCTGCCGAAAGCTCCCGCGCCATCTCCTCCTCATAGACGTATTCCCAGAAACCGTCCGTACAGAGCAGAAAGGCATGCCGTCCCACCGATAATTCCTGTTCCTTTGCATCGGCCTGAACCCCGCTCTCCTGACCCAGCGCGCGGAAGATATGGCTGCGGTCCTCGTGGAACCGGATCTCCTCCGGCCGGATCTGCCCCATCATCACCGCGATCTGGGACGCACTGTGATCGCGCGTCTGAAAATCCAGCCTGCCGTCTATAAAATGATAAAGCCTGGAATCCCCCACATGTGCCCACAATGCGCGGTCCCCATCGACCGATAAGATGACGGCCGTCGTCTTCATTCTGCAGACAGCTGTCTGCATCAACAGGATCCTTCGATGCGCTTCCTGTATCAGGTCACAGAGAGAAGCCGGCGTGGCAGGCCTATTCCAACCGGTGAGAATCGTATCCACCGCAGTCTTTGACGCGATCTCCCCACCGCCATGCCCTCCCAGTCCGTCTGCCAGCACGACGCACAGACAGTCGTCCCCCAACTGCTTATACGCGACGCAGTCCTCATTGTACAGCCGCCCGCCGACATCCGTGCAGCTCGCATACATGATCAATCTATATCCCTCCCTTTCTCACTCCCCGTCAACCCTGTCGACCTCTTTTCAGGCAGGGCTGTTTCCAAACCTCAGGCTCCGCGTCGAGACATTTTGCCAGTTCGTCCTTATCAAGCGCATTGTAAACGCCGTCGCTCATCAGCAAAAGTTTATCTCCCGAAAGAAGTTTGACTGGTTCCGCCGGAAAATCAATATGCTGCAGCTCTCCCATACCCAGAAAGCTGGTCAGACCGCTCCCGCGCTGATCGCTGTACACTTCCTGCAGGGAAGTTCCTCCATTGACGGCTTCCAATGCCAATGCATTTCTATATATATGCTCCCTGTTCAGCTGCATCAGCACGCCGTCGCGGTACAGGCACACCCTGCTGTCCCCGACTGATAAAAAGGAAAATGCACCTTCCCGGATCAATCCCATGACAAGCGTCGAGCCGTGCTTCTTTAAGTCTGCCGGAGCAAGCAGGGCATTCACGCTCTCCACAGCCTTCTGCGCCAGCAGGATCAGCTGCTGCTCCAGCGTATACATACCCTGATAGAGAAAGAAGCTGTCCAGTATGGATTCCACCACAGTCATGCTCATTTTGCCTCCGTCCGTGAGTCCTCCCATACCGTCCGCCACCACGGCCAGCACTCCGTGTGTCTGTAACAGGGATACATCAGACACTCCAAAGCAGTCCTGCTGCTCGGAGCGCTCACCCTGCTCGTGCAGCTTTCCGACCTGAACCGCCTTCATCGGTTTTGCTGTGTCCGGCAGGATCTCTGCCACGGATGGTTTCTTCCTGCGCTGCCGAATATAAAGCAACAACAGAATTAACACCAGTATCAACAGTATTCCTGCCGCAACGCCTGCCGCGATCAGCAGCGGCAGGCGGATTCCGACATAGCCGTCGAGCGAATCTTCCAAGTTCCCTATTATGAGACTTTGTGCAATCATTTTAATAACCATATTCCTCTCCAAAGAGCTGTCATGACAGCTCCTGATCATTTCCCCAGCTAAACCTCTCACCGCACGCTGCCACAAACATCAGTTTCGTCGTCCCGATCGTGATCATGTCGTAACCGTTGATCTCCATGCCGCCGCCAATGACAGGCAGGTCATTTACCAGCAGCACGTTTTTTCCCAGTTCATGTGCGATATAAAATTTTCGCGTCTGCGGCACATAGGTGACGTTCGCGTCCTTTTCCGCGGAAATCGTATTGTCACCGCAGATGCAGATATCCCCCGCCTCCCGTCCTATGTAATTGTAACCCGTATGAATCCGGTAGTCCGTCCCACGGCACGGGCCTTCCACCGCCACCAGCCAGCCGACAACAGGAACCGGCGCCCCGGCCGGTGTGGAGCTGTCCACAAACTGCGTCCTGCTCATGGATTCCGCCACCCTGTTTCTGACCGGCGGAGCCTCTGTAGGAGCAAAGTTCCCGTAATTTCCCAAACTGCCATGATCATTGTAACTGCCGCGGCTGTCCATCGGCGCCTCTCCGCCCGCATCTGTCGTCCTGCTAAGCCCGCCATCCCCCTGGCTGCCATCATCCTGCAGCTGTGCAAACGGGTCGATCGTGGGTGAAAAACGTCCCGTACTACAGTATGGGCAGCTGTCATATCGGTTTGCGTCATAATAGTGCCCCTTGGAACAACTGATGATTTTCTGTCTGATCTCTGCCATGATCATATCCTCCAATCGCATATAGTATATTGATTTATGAATAAACAATAATCTGAAACAGATTCCCCCGGTTTCCGAGATAAAACCGCGTCCCCGCCGCCACAGGTTCCGGGTAAACGGCGTAACGAAAAAAAACATGTTCAACAGCTTCCATAAGATTCATAACCGAACCTCCTTCAGGAATCAACGATTTTGCTATGACACTATTCTATCATCTGCCATTTTCAAATCATCCAACTGTTTTCCATGTTTTTTATGCACACGGGCGCAGGAAGATGGCCCTTCCCTGCTCGATCATCATATGATTCTAATACAGCTTTTATTGCTCCCCGCCCGGCCTGACCGGATTTCTGTACATAAGGAGCAGGCACACTGCTGCTGCCGCGATAAACGGCAGTCCCGACAGGATCCCTGTGGGAGACGGCCCCACGAAGAAATTGCCGCCGTCAAAGGTAAATAATGCCGCCTGTGACATCAGCACGTTGACCGCGCTGTGCGCAAACACTGCGGGGAAGATACTCCCCGTCCGCAAGCACAGGTAGGAATAGATGACGCCTGTCACTGCGCCAAAGACACACATCGCAAGGATATTCACCACAGGAAATCCCGCGTTGCCGGATCCATAGTAATACCCGGCTGCGACCAGCGGCGCATACCACAGCCCCGACGCCAGACCGCTCAGGATCATCGACGGGACCGCACCAAACTTCCGGTAAAGCTTTGGAAGCAGATACGCCCGGAACCCCCACTCCTCTCCGAAACTGTTGATAAAGTCAAGCACTGCCGCCGTGAACACCTTGATCAGCAGATCCGTCTTGTAGGCGGCTATGATATTGACCGCATCGATTGGCGCGCCGGCATTTGCCGCGCTCTCGCCGTATGAGGCGACAAAACTTGTCATGTTCGGATCAAAATTGTCCTTAAAGATCAGGAAATAGATCAGCGCTCCCGCAAATGTGAGCGCTGTCGTCCCAAACCAGCCAAGCAGGAACAGCGCCTTGTACTCCATGAAATTGAACTGAAATCCGGACTTCGCAAGCCCCTCCCTTGTCGCCAGCCGCACCACCAGCGCCGCCAGTGCCGGTGTGAGCATCAGCTGCGAGATCATATCCACCGCTTCCTTCACAAGATCGACATCACCGCTCTGATACATCGGAATGATGGCAAAGATCTCTGTAACCCACGCCACGCCAAAACACAGCGCCAGGAAGAACAGGATCCGTTTTGTCTCAACCCTCTTGTCCGTCACCCCTATCAGCGCCCGCTTTTTCGGGATCTCACGCTCCGCCTGCGGCTCCCTTGCCGCCTGTCCCGCCGTAGGGATCTGGTTCTGACCATGCTTGAATCTTCTGGTGATATCAAACGCGTCAGATTCCGGCGTGCTTTCCTGCGCCGTGTCAGCCTCCTGCGGATTGTCCCGCATCTCCTCTGCCTCCATCTTTGATTCTGCCCCAACTTCTGAGTCTGGATTTTTTTCTAATCGTTCCATTCTTTTTCTCCCTTTTATTTGATCTCATTCGCCATCGTATAAAAATGATGATAGATCCCGCCAAGCGCCATCAGTTCCTCGTGATCGCCCTCCTCGACAATCCCCTCGTCCGTCAGCACCAGGATCCTGTCCGAGTTTCTGATGCTCGACAGCCTGTGGGCGATCGTCAGCGTCGTGCGTCCCTTCGCAAGCTCGTTCAGGGACTTCGCCACCGCATACTCGCTCTCATTGTCCAGTGCCGAGGTCGCTTCGTCGAGGATCAGGATCGGCGGATTCTTCAAAAAGACCCGCGCGATGCTGATGCGCTGCTTCTGTCCGCCGGAGAGCTTCACGCCGCGCTCACCGACATACGTGTCATATTTGTCCTTCAGATTCTGTATAAACTCATCCGCCCCGGCACGCCTTGCCGCCTCCATGACCTCCCCGCGCGTCGCGCCGGGCTTTCCGTATGCGATATTCTCATACACCGTACCCGAAAAAAGATAGACCTCCTGCTGGACGACGCCGATGCTCTGGCGGAGACTCTTTAACGTCAGCTGCCTGATATTCTTTCCGTCCAGTGTGATCTCCCCGCAGGACACATCGTAAAAGCGCGGTATCAGGTTGCACAGCGTCGTCTTTCCGCCGCCGGAGGGACCCACGATGGCAAGCTTCTCCCCCGCATGGATCTGCAGATCGAGATTTGCAAACACCCTGTTGTGGTCGTCCGGGTACTCAAAGCTGACATTTCGAAATTCGATCTCACCCTTCGGATCGACAAGATCCACGGCGCCCTCCTCGTCAAAGATCTCGATATCTGCGTCCATGATCTGCAAAAAACGCTCGATCCCCGTGATCCCGCGCTGAAACTGCTCCGCAAACTCTATGATCCTGCGGATCGTCGCGATCAGCGTGGACACATACATGACATACGCGACCATGTCGCCCGGCAGGATCTTCCCGTCCATCAGGAAAAATCCGCCGCCGATGATGATCGTGAGATACATCAGACCGTCAAAAACCCTCGTGGACGTGCTGAACATTCCCATCAGCATGTACGCATTTTTCTTTACCCGCAGGAACTCCTGGTTTCCCTCCTCAAATTTCTCTGATTCGAGCGCCTCGTTTGTGAACGCCTTGACAACCTTCTGCCCCAGTAAGCTGTCCTCGATCTTCGCATTCAGCTCGCCGATCTGATGGCGCTGCTCGCTGAACGTCTTTCGCATTTTCCTGTTGATGATGCGGCAGACGATCGTCATGACCGGCACAAACACAAAGATCATCAGTGTCAGCGGCAGACTGACCTGTGCCAGAATGATGAACGATATCACGATCTTGATCGCCGCGATAAAAAATTCCTCCGGGCAGTGATGCGCAAACTCCGTGACTTCGAACAAGTCGTTCGTGATCCGCCCCATGATCTGACCGACCTTCGTATTGTTAAAATACGTGTTCGACAGTAACTGCAGATGCGCGTAGGCATCGCGTCGCATATCTGTCTCGATCTTCGCGCCCATCACATGCCCCATATCCGCCATATAATAATTTGCCAGCGCATCGATGATCCGCAGCACAAAATACACCAGCGCAAGCCCGATCACCATGCGCGCCGTCAGAAGCGCCACATCCTCGAGCGCCGTGTTCGTGATCTGCCTGATGATCAGCGGCAGCACGATCTCGCACACCGTCGTCAGCGCCGCGCAGAACAGATCCGCGTACAGTGTCCTCCGGTACGGCTTAAAATACGGCAGAAACCGCCTGATCAGGGCATCAGTCGGATACTCCCTGTACTCACTTTTCTCATTTTGTCCCATTTTATACTCCCTTCTCCGCCGTTAAATTGCGATCCACCAGCATACACCATATCTGTCGATCACGGTGGATTTCTCTTTAGAAGCTGATCTGTTACCAATGTCACTATCTTAACACAAACACGCGGATATTTCCAATTTATTTTATAAATGCACCACTCAACCATACGGTGAATTTTGGCATCAAGTTCTCCTGCTGCGTTATTGTGATCCGTTTTGAATTGTATTAATATTGGATTGTAACGAAAATAATGAACATCGATCGGGCAGTACACTCTGCGCGTAAAAGGAGGAGCACAAGATGGACCATATAAAGACCGGCAAAGTCATCTGCAAACGGCGCAAGGAACTGGGGCTGATGCAAACCCAGCTCGCCAAGTCGCTCAACATCTCATTTCAAGCCGTCTCAAAATGGGAGAACTGCACGGCATATCCCGACTTGGATATTATCATGACTGGCTGTTCCACACCTGCCGTGAAGAAGTATTTGACTGCAACAGCGGAGGCACACCGCACAGACACTGTATGGACACACTCATCGCACAGAAGATAGGAGAAAGCATATGAAACCGATCTATAGCGGCAAAGTAAGGGAGATCTATGACATTTCAGACAGGCATCTGGTGATCGTGACGACCGACAGGATCTCTGCGTTTGATCATATACTGCCTGTAACGATAAAAGACAAAGGGATCGCACCGTCATGGTCCGGAAGCTGACGATGCTCCCCTATGAATTTGTCGTGCGCGGGTATCTGTTTGGAAGTATGTGGAGAGCATACGATGCCGGAGAACCTTTTTGCGGCATTGTTCTTCCAAAAGGATACAGGCTGGCTCAAAAGCTGGAACAGCCGATCCTGACGCCCGCCCTGAAAAAAGAGATCGGACATGACGAAAATATAAGTATGGCAGAAATCACAGCCAGACTCGGCGCCGAGATGGCACAGCGGATCACGCAGATCTGTTTCGCACTCTATGAAATGTGCAGCAGATACGCGCTCTCAAAAGGCCTGATCATCGCTGACGCGAAGTTTGAGTTCGGCCATGATGAACAGGGACAACTGGTTTTGGCAGATGAGATTTTCACACCCGATTCAAGCCGGTACTGGGACGCCGCCAGATATCAGGCCGGCATTACTCCTGATTCATACGACAAACAATTCCTGCGCGACTGGCTGTTAAATCATAAGCATAACGGCGAATTTCAATTTGACAAAGTGCCGGAAGATATCCTGCTTCAGACACAGAAATTATATCACGAATGCCTGGACAGGATTAGTCCGCCACTGCCTGTTCTGCCCTGACAGCTTGCCCCGACAACCTATGCAAAAAAAGCTGTAGAAAACCGCCGGAAAATATGATAAACTGATACCCAGAACCTTTTAGGCACGCTCCAGGAAATGAGGAAAGAAAGAATGAATATTCACATCAGAAATGCATCCATTCACGATTATCATGCCGTCGAGGCGATCATGCGGCAGGTACAGCAAATGCACATCGACTGGCGGCCGGACATCTATAAGCACAGCGAAGCCGTGCTCCCCGCAACTGTGTTTGAACAGGCAGTCCGCGACCAGACCTTATTTGTCGCGGACTGCGAAGGACGTGTGGCGGGAGTCCTGATGATCCAGTACCGTCACATCGAAAGCACAAACCAGGTGACAAGAGATGTCCTTTTCATTGATACGATGGCAGTGGACGAGCACGATCGCGGAAAAGGCATCGGGCATGCGTTTTTTGCATTTCTCAAAAAACTGAAACTGCAAAAAGGGTGCGATGGGATCGAACTGCAGGTAAACGCCAGAAATAAAGCCGCCTATCAAATGTATGCCAATTACGGATTTACGGAAAAATCTATCAATATGGAACTGTTGTGATGCAAGTCATCCATACTTTTAATGGCGAATATTTTCGCTTGCAGGTTGAAATATTCGATTCTATTACAATTGATTTGATTACAGAATATCCAAAAACCTCAGAAAATGTTGACTATTTTTAAATATATGGTATTATAATATTAGTGGTGAGTCCTACCGCAAAGTGGACTGCTAAAAGCGTTAGCAACTCTAATGGAGTTACTACACAAATGGCTATGTGGAAACGCATAGCCATTTTTCACTTTATAGGAAATTGCAACAGCGTAAACCATTTGGGGAGAATGCATCTACGAGGAGATATATGCGGACGGATTTTAAATTATACAAGGTGGATATGAAATATATTCGAAATCTACATAATATAGATGATAAAGTGCTTTCTGTTTCGCCACAGGCCGGAAAGGATAACAGAGTTTTCATAGGAATTGTTATTGTATGTGAGCGTCAAAAATACTGCATACCGCTTTCATCGCCGAAAGAAAAGCATAAAAATATGAAAAACTCTATGGATTTTTCTAAGATTGAAGTAAATGGAAAATTATTAGGTGTTTTAAATTTTAATCTGATGATACCTATTGAAGAAGAACAATTACAGTATGTTGATATAACTATATTCAGGAGAGACCGGGAAAATATCAGGTATTACAAGAAACTATGCGCTCAAGAGTTAGAATGGTGTCAGGCAAATAGTGAAGTAATTTTCAATAAAGCCAATGTATTGTATAAAAAATACATATCTAACGATCCATTTGCAGGCAGAAACCGTTGTCTGAATTTTCCAAAATTAGAATCGGAATGCAAAAAATATAATTCACCAAAAAAGAAAGGCACAAAATAAGTCTCTCTTTATAAGGATTACCATAATTCTCTCTGATCATCCAATGACGAAACACTATTCGGGCAAAAGGATATTCACCGGCTTATTTCAGCCCGGCAGTGTATTCTTTTTGCTTTTCATTGCACGCGCTAAATGATGCCGCTATTTCGCAGCCCAAAATTCCTCACGCCCGCGATACTCGCTTTTAATGATCTCAAACATTTCTTCGGGTGTTTCCCTGCAGCCATTTTGTAACCACAATTTGATTATCCTTGTCAGACCACTTTTGAAAAATTCCATGTGGTATTCAATATGACAGTCACCAAAATGTTTTTGGGCCAGTTTATCATCATAAGTCAAAATCTTATATTTTTCATCGTATCCCAATTTGAAGTAGGTGCGATAAAAAATCTGGTTTTGCGCTATATGTTGAAAAAGCACTAAATAATTGTTGGAGTTAAAGCCTTGTGTCATTTCATCTTTGTACAATTCAGCAACCTGGGCTTCCAGTTTTTCGCTTATTGTGTCAGCCAGCTCGTATATATCGACATAGTTTGCGTAAAAGGTACTGCGGTTCAAATTTGCCTTTTTGCATATATCGGAAACACTGATCTGGCTCAATTCCCTGGTTTGAAGAAATTCGATCAATACCTGCTCTATTTTCTGCCTGGACTCCCGTTTCCGCTTATTGTTTTTGGTATTCATAAGAATCTCCTTTATTCCAACACTTGTGTATAGATTGTTGATTGTTTTGAAGTGGCAGATTTATTATACTATTTTTACAATAAACAAACAACTGTCGGTCAAAAAGGGAGGCAAATCTTGATGAAGAAAAGTAGTTTTGTAGCAATGCTCATGGGTACGATGAGCGGCGTACTGTTTGCTTTGGGAATGTGCATGGCACTCATCCCGGAGTGGGAAGCATTTCAGCCGGGCGTTCTATTTGGCTTGGCAGGACTTCTGCTCGGACTGATCACCTGGATCATATGGAGAAAAATGGAACATAAGCAGCTGATTCAGATTTCCGGCAAAACGATTCTGAGAATTATCGTTGGTGTCATTGGCGTATTAGCGCTGGGCGCAGGAATGTGTTTTTGTATGGTATGGGGCAAAATGATGATCGGTGTCGCAATCGGATTAATTGGAATTGTTGTCCTTCTTTCATTGATCCCGCTGATAAAAGGGATCAAATGATGAAGCTATCCGTCGTACAGGCTATGCAGAAGATGCGGCATCCGTTTTGACCCTGCAGCGTTCTGACAAAATGAAGGTACAGACATTTGCATCATGAATATATTAACCGGGAGTGCTGTTTGTTTCTTTGTACGGATACTCGGATTCATATTGATAATGGGAAAACAGGAAAGGATCAATGACTATGGCAAAATCTAAAATTGTAAAAGCAAATGAAAGGATCGCAGAGAAAGTTACAGGTACGTTTGAAAATATTAAAGATACCGTTGTTGGCGGCTATTCCAGAATAGAGGACGCTTTTGTTGACCGTTACCTTACAAAAGACGGTGAGACTGTAGCGGACGCAAAAGAACGTCTGAAAAAAGAACAGGAAAACCGTGACGGAAACAGCTAAAAATATTTCATCGGCTGACTTGGCAAAAAGATTAGCGCCCTACTCAATATTATGCCACAGCTTTCTCAGCGTTCCCTGAAACTGCTCTAACTCCGCCTTCGGGATCTCCCCGTGCAGCTTCTTCATGAACTGATACATATTTTCCACCAGATGCCCGCAGGCAGTGATCCCCTCCTGCGTCACTGTCAGGACATTCCTGCGGGCATCCTCCTCAGAGATGATCCGTCGGATATATCCCCGGCTCTCCATTGTGCGGAGCATCTGGTTGGCAGTGGAACGCCTGATGGAAAAAAGCTGTTCGATGTCCTTCTGATAAATTTCTTTTCCGGCATTCTCAGTTAAATGCTGCAAGATCCAGCACTGGTGTACTGTCAGATTTTCGGTTTCCACCGTCATCTGATTCAGTCTGTTGTAGATCAGATTTGACAAAATGCGGACTTCAAGTCCCAGATTTTCAATTGCCATAGCTGTTTCCCCCTCCCGCGCAGGCCGCCTTCAATATCTGAGGGCCTCACGGATATTTCGGTTTCTTCGCTCATTCAGCTTCTCATACAGCTCGATCTCTTCCTGCGAGAATCCCTCATACTGAATCTGTTCCAGATCGCAGAGCGCGAACATCACCTCCGACAGGATCGTCTCAGTCTCCTGTGACACGGTGTAATCCTTCGCCGTGATCCTGCTCTTATTTCCCTGCTGTTTCTGCCTTCTTCCATTACTTTGCTTTTCTTTGTTCTTATTCTTGTCCTGATCCGACGTGACAATCATCTCTTTCGCCGCAAGCCTTTGAATCGCTGCCGATATCTCCCTTCTGGGTATATTTAAGATATCTCCCATTTCTTTCAAAGTACAGTTCCCATGCGGCTGGCTCAGATAGTACAGCACTTTGACATCGGCCATCGTCAGATCATTTCTCAATGCCACGATCTCAAAGACCCTCTGCTGCAGCTTCCGCTCTCTGTAAAGGTCGAAAAATAATCCCGCCCCCTCCTGTGCCTCCGCACTCACGCTGGTCCTCTCCTCGCCAAGCTTACAGCTATGGGGCACAATGCTTCCATCGTCGGCGGCATCAAACAGAAAGCGGTACACCTGCCCCTTTTTCTTCTCATAGTCTTCATCATCAAAGACATCCTTGTAAAAATTGTTGTAGTGTGTAAACACGGTGCGTTTCATCTGAATCGTCTTTTTCACGCTGATCCCCTGTGAAACCAGGGAACCCTTTGTCTTGACATAATAGTACACCGGAACCTTCATCGCATAGATCGTCCGCGCATGCCGCACATATTCCATGTTGAACATAAAGTCCTCGCACCAACTGACAGAACTGTCCATCCTGATCTGATGTTTCTCTATAATAGACCGTTTATAAAATTTATTCCACAGGACGCCATAATAAAAATCCGCAGGCCGCTGCATCATATTGACAGCATATTCTGTCCTGTCCATCACGCCGTCCTTCTCAATATCACCCTTCTGCGCGACGCGCTCTCCGATCACCCTGTAGAAATCCGCAATGACCATATCGCATTGATGCTCTGTGGCCGCGCGCACAAAGCCTGCCACGGCGTCCGGCGCCAGCCAGTCATCGCTGTCCGCAAACTGCAGATATTCCCCTCTCGCCATGGCGATCCCCTGATTGCGCGTATCGGAAACACCTGTATTTTCTTTGTGCAGCACATGGACGCGCGAGTCCCTTTCCTCGTAGGCATCACAGAGTGAACCGGATCGATCTGTACTGCCATCATTCATCAAGAGCAATTCAAAATCTTTGTATGACTGGTTCAAGATACTGCTGACGCAGCGGTCGATCGTCTTCTCCGCATTATAAACCGGAACAATGATGCTCACCAACGGCGCTTTCTCAAAAACTCCCTGCATATGATCTCATCCACCTTCAATCTTGTCGTTCTGCCACCTTTCGGCATATCGTAAGTATGCATACAATTGTAACATTGGGCGGCTTTCCTGTCAAGACATTGCATTTCCTTCCATCTGCGACAGCCAGGAATGGGAAACGGCTTCAGCTCAAACAGCTATTTGTCCAAAGTTCAGGTTAATCCTGGAACGCCGCATCAAACGTTCCGTTTTCTGCATATTTGATCTCAACTTTATGACTGGTATGTATATCCTGCCCAAAATAGAGTTTCTTTATTGATTTTTGTGTTTATTCATGATATGTTTTAGAAAATAAAGGAGATGATATGCTATGACACAAGGCGAACACGCCAGAGAAGTTATAGAAATGAACCACTTGCAATGCTGTACTTGTTCAACATAATACCAAAAAGGGAGGAACGACCATGTCAACTTTGGAAAAAGCAATTGGAATATTGCAGGAAATGCCAGAAAACAAGTTAGAGGCGGTATATATGTATATACGTTTTGTTGATTCACAATCAGACAGTAATGAGGGGATTCCCACCCCAAATAAAAATATAGATTCCATTATGGGGATAGCACATGAGTACCAAAACACCTCTGAAGAAAGACAACGTGGTTGTCAAGGTCTTATGTCTTTTGCGGGAACATTGCCGGAGGATTTTGATTATAAAAAAGAATTGGAGGAGGCAAGGGATGAAAAATATGGTCGTTTTATTTGACACGAACATCATAATGGACGTACTGGAAAACGCTTCCCATTTTATGATTCATCCAAATCCGTTTTGGAAAGCTGCGTTTCCGGCAATGTCACGGGCTATATTGCACTACATTCCATATCAAACATCTTTTATATCTTAAGAAAACGCTATTCCGCAACCGACCGCAGGAAACTCTTACTCGATATACTCGATCTGCTGCAAGTAGCAGGCGCAGACCATGAGAGTGTGCGGAACGCCTTACAAAGAGAGGATTTTACTGACTTTGAGGATTGCTTGCAGGATGAATGTGCAAAACAGATTCATGCCGACTATATCGTGACCCGAAACATAAACGACTTTTCCACGTCAGATATACCATCCATTATTCCAGATGATTTACTTAAAATTCTTAAAAACGGCAAATAAGACGTTATGCACACCTCACCAATCGCCTGTCTGACAGAATACAGGATCCACATGTCCGCCGAACAGCAGCTCACTGACCAGAGCATTATCGCAGTCAGTGAGCACAACGGCTTCAGCTCAAACAGCTATTTGTCCAAAATTCAGGTTAATTCCCCTTTATTTCCAAAGTTTCCGACACAACCCTGCACCGCTTTCTATAACACGCGATGCCATACCGGTAGATGGTGCGCATGCCGTCCTCGACCAGCGTACTCTCATACGACCGCTCCCGGATCTGCTGCAGCGCCTCCTGGCACGCCGCATCAAACGCTCCGTTCTCCGCGTATTTGATCTCGATAACGATGCCGATATCGCGCTGACGGATCTCGATACTGATATCGCTGTAGCCCTCCCCCGACTCGGCATTTGACTTCACCAGCCACCCGTCCATATGTGCCAGCAGCCCCAGCAGGATCCCGTGATAAAAGTTCTCCTTCATCGTTTTTCTGACACCCGTGTCACGAATGCTGATGGTATTCCAGAGATAATCGTTGAACCCCTTCTCTACCGCCGTTGCGTCATTCTCCTCGAATGCCCTGCAGAAGCTTTCCAGCTTCTCGATGTCCTTCACCGACTCCTCCTGAAACCACTCGCGGATCTGCTGTACGAAGATCCAACGGATCTCCCTGTTTGGAATGACGAGCTCTGTCATGTCCCCGGCCTGGAACCCGCGCTGTGTCAGATACCCCGTCGTGAACAGAATGCTCCAGAGGTTGTCGATATTCGAATCCAGATCCCTGTATGTCAGCTCCTGCCGTATCATCTTATTCACGCTCCCGCCGTCGATCAGAAGTTCGATCTCGTCGCGGGTCGTCGTGTTTGCCCTGCTGACAAACCGCCGGATAATGTCATTGCTGCTTGTATTTACCCAGTAATTCTGCGGAGTCACCTCTGGGTGCATTTTCAATGCGTGACAGTAGCTTACCACATCCCACGGACAATAAATGTCAAATGTACCAAAATGATAACCGTCATACCACTCCTTTATGTCATTATACCTGTCCATAAAACCATAGTATTCCAGCATCTGTCTGACCTCTGCATCCGTGAAGCCAAAGTATTCATTGTACTGGACATCCTTTACCGTGTAAACATTAAAATTATTCAGTCCTGTGAAAATACTTTCTTTCGAAATTCTAAGGCACCCCGTCAACACAGCAAAATACAGACTGTCGTTGGTCTTGAACGCATTCCCGAACAGGCTCCTGATCAGATCCACCATGTCATCGTAATACCCTGACTGATACGCCTTGTCGAGCGGCACATCATACTCGTCGATCAGCATGACAACCTCCTGGCCATAATGCTTTTTCAACAGTTGTGACAGCGTCAGCAGGCTGTCCTTTAAGATCTCGTCCCCCATCGTAAAGATGCCCATTTCATTCACATTGATAAGCGCCCTGTACTGCTGATGTTCCATTTCTGACAGTTTATCGCTCTGTATCAGGAACTGAAACCGCTGCGCCTCTCTTCCCACAATTCGCCGCAGCATACTTTTTGCCTCATCAAATGTCCTGCCGGTTGCCCCTTTTAACGTAACAGAGATCACCGGAAACTTCCCCATATATTTTTCACAGAGCTGTTTATCTTTAGAAATCTCGAGTCCGTCAAACAGGGTACTCTCACTGCCCGTCTCAAAAAAATATTTCAGCATGCTCATATTCAGGGTTTTTCCGAAACGCCTTGGGCGCGTGAAAAGATTAACATACGCCATATTCTGTAAAAACTCCTGAATCAGCCCTGTTTTATCAATATAGTAAAATTCCCCTGTACGCAGTCTTTTGAAATCTTCGATCCCCATTGGCAGCCTTGTCTTCATTTCCATTCAGTCTCTCTCCTTCCACAATTGTCCGTATCCATCTATAAGCATTGTAACCTTTTTTAATCAAATCTGTAAAGCGAAACCAATAAAAATCAGATCAAAATTACCAGACATGCCAACCTATAAATGAACAGGCGATTCTCTGCCGCCGGGTAAAGAATAAAGCGGTCTCCATGTCCCCGCACTGGATCAAAGGAAAGAATACATTTCAACATCATAAGGACTTAATAGTCCTTTGCAGATGAACAATCAGGCAACTCAAGATGCCAGTTACTTAATATTCGTTGTACTGATTATACCCGCTGCAAATATTCCCCCAGCCTTTCCATCTGCCAGTCTGCCACTGCCGGAGGGAATAGCGCCGCGGTTTCTTTCAACGTGTTATCCATGTACTGCACTGGAATGTCCAGTGCAAGCTCCTTTTCCATAAATTCTGCGATCTGGCTGTTTCCAAAAAGTTCACGGACAGTGCTTCCGTCCAGGCTGTACTTTTTTCCCAGCGGTTCTGTCAGTTCATAGACCTCCACTTCCAGCTCCACGTGCGCAGGATCCGTCAGATGCCATGCGCATCTGTAAAGGCCGCAGGGAGAATCATAAGATGCACTCACACAGCGCAGTTCCCAGTTCAGAACCGGCTCAAACACGACCCTGCGCAGTCCCGGCGCCGCATCTGTCGTATTGATGCCTGCCGCGTGGCGGAACATCCACTCCAGTATGGAACCGTAAGCGTAGTGGTTCATGCTGTTCATGCCGATGCCGGAGATCGTGCCGTCCCCGAGCAGGCTGTTCCACCGCTCCCAGACTGTGGTTGCCCCCAGCTTCACCTCGGAGAGCCAGCCCGGATATTCCTCATTTAACAGCAGCCCGTATGCGATATCGTCCATGCCGTTCTCGGTCAGGATATTGCACATCAGCGGTGTCCCCACAAAACCGGTTTTCAGTTTTCCGTCATTTTCGTCAAACAGCTTCCGCAGCTGCGCCTTTGTCAGCTCCTCATTGTCTGACAGATGATATTTTAATGTCAGCAGCAGAGCCGTCTGTGTCTTGATGCAGCAGCGTCCTGTCGCACTATAGTATTCTCTTTTTACAATGTCAAACTGCTCACTGGATAATTTCTGGTATTCCTCACGCTCCGCTTCCCTTCCGAGCACTGCCGCCGCCTTTGCCACCAGGGAAGCGCTGACTGCGTAGTACAAATTTGCGATAAACTCCTCGTCAGTTCCGCCCATAACCTGCTCGGCACCCTGCACGGGATTGTCCAGCGCCAGCCAGTCCCCATAATGGAACACATAGCGCCATCCGTGACGGTCTCCGTCAACCCTGCGGACATAATCCACCCAGCTTTTCATACTGTCAAACTGATCCTCGAGAATACTCTTGTCCCCATAAAACAGATACAGGTTCCACGGAATGATGCAGACGGCATCACCCCACACGCAGGCGGTACTGTCCACGCCCGCGGACGGGATCACGTCCGGCACCTTGCCATCGCGGACTGACTGTTCCTTTGCCATGTCATACAGATATTTCGCATAAAACGCATAGGTGTCCTCGAGATACGTCGCGGTAGGGGAAAAAACCTGTGCGTCGCCCGTCCATCCCATGCGCTCATCCCGCTGCGGACAGTCTGTGGGCACGTCAATGAAATTGCTCTTTAATCCCCACTGCACGTTCTGGATCAGGCGGTTCACCAGCTTATGGCCTGTCTCGATCCTTCCGACAGGCTGGATATCACTGTAGAGCGCAAGCCCCTTAAAATCCTCCTTTTTCAGAGCTGACACGCCCTCGACCTTCGCATAGCGGTATCCATAATAAGTAAAATGCGGAACCAGCAGATGCTCCTCCCCGTCCGAGATATAGACATACTCCGACTTCGCGCTCCGCAGGTTTTCATTATAGAAATTGCCCTGCTGCAGAATCTCGCCTGTCTGCACCCGGATCCGGGTTCCTCTCGGCTCATGCACGCGCAGGGAGCAGCACAGCCTGATCGAGAATGGCAGTGTCCGCCTTTCCCTTTGCAAAGAGTCCCTTCAGTTCCTCATGGTAGCAGACAGGGATTGGCAGTTCCACATCCATTCCCGCTTTCATACAGCGCAGTCCTGCCTCCTGCCTGCTCTCGGCCGCGCACTGCACCGTACAGACATTCTCCACCGCACTGTAATCGGAGACGACAACTCCCTCAAATCCCATTTCCTGCCGGAGCAGACCTGTCAGATATTTTTTTGAAGCGTGGACCGGCGTCCCGTCGATCGAGCAGTAACAGGGCATCACGCCACGCAGTTTAGACTCACTGATTGCAGCCTGAAACGATCCTTGATGAACGCCCCGCACAGACCTTCCATATGAAATATTGCCGGAATGTGATGCGGACTGTTCTCCATCACCATCTTCTGGATATTTCTCTGAAATTCCGCCGCCTCCCCGGCGGTCTTAAAGTTCCGAAACTCCAGTGTGGATATCTCACCCATGCCGTATTTACAGAATGCCGCGGCTTCCTTCTCCCTGCCGACCGGAATCAGCACGCAGTTTACCTGCGCCATTTTTTCTTCCAGACTTAGTTTTGCCAGCAGATCTTCTGCCCGCTCACGCGGTGTCAGCGACGAATCCATATATTTTTCTTTTTCCATAGTGATGCCTCCCTCGACAGCCAACGGCGGCTGGCGCGATATTTATTCTACAACGACTCTGACCCTGTCAATATTGCGGATCTGTGTAAACGGTGCCGCTTTATCTCCATTGCGTTCCGATTTGATGCGCACGACCGCAAAATAAGTCCCCTTCTTTTCATAGATATGTACCGCTTCTGCAGTTCCTCTCTGGCCGTTGTCGCGCAGCTGCCACGTTCCTTTTTCCGGGCAGTCCTGCTCTCCCTCAAAACTCCACTCAACATAGGTCAGTGCACCGGCTCCGTCAGGAACTTCCGCGTCCACGGTAAAGACAACCTTCTCCCCGGCTTTCACATGGACACATTTGCTTCCGTTTGCAGTGAGTACGGGAACGGCCTGCACACCCCTGCGCAGCACCGCGCTTTCCGGAATGATCACGTGTCCGCCGTCTAATGTATAATTGCTTGACGGCAGCGGAGCGATTCCTTTTTCTACCCACCTGGCCAGATCGATCAGCGACTGTTTCAGCGCCGCGATATATGTCGTGGCGTGCAGCTCGTCAACGGAAGCCGTGACATCATCATGGAGAACATTGTCGCAGTAATACAGTCGGCAGTAATCCTCCACATCTCCCTCGTGGACAGACGCCACTTTCCTGCGGTACCAGTCCGCCTGCCACGGGTACGCCTGTTCATCCAGAAGCGCCGCGACAATGATGATTTTCCCGTTGATCAGGCCGTTTTGTTTACAGCCCGGACCGTTCCCGCAAAAGACAGGGCCTACCAGTGTTTTCTGCTGTGGGTACAGGGGATTTCCCTGGGCATCGCGAAACTGATCCCATGCCTTGTAATCCAATGACGGAACCTGATGTCTGTGATAGGTCTGGATCGCGATATAGTCCGAATTGTCCAGATGCACCTCGTCCCCTGTCTCGATCAGATCCAGTACTTCCGCGATATTGTCCATTCCAAACCCTTCCATCAGGTAGATGCGGTTATCCTCAACCCTTCCGATCTGAACTTTTTTCCCTGCTGCCGCGCCGCTCTTTACAGACATTACCAGACCTTTTAAATACAGGTCACAGCCGTCCGCAGGCACAGGCGCTTTTTCCAGCTCCAGCCACGGTTCCGTGTCCGTTCCGGCGCTGCTGATCATTTTTTTCCACGCATCGTTCACACCGTTTCGCGTGTCAACAGCTTCTTCCTTTCCCGATAGTAATTTTGCCTTTTTTCCCGGAACGTACTGTAATTTTACTTTTGTGTCCATACAGATCCGCTCCCTGGCTGCACTGCTGTCAGGGTCTGCCCCCATATATCCCGGCACATTCCAGTAATCCTCGAAGTATGCCGGGTCCATCTGCTTCACGCCCGGTGCCAGCACCGGAAGCGCACCGTCATTTAAGTCCGCGCTTGCAAACCAGCTCTTTAGCGGATAGCCAAACAGCGTCGCCTCGCGCAGCGCTGCCGCCTCCTCCTCATTCAGTCCGGCATAAGGATCACCGCTGCCGCCCGCGTCCACCGCGTCAATGATCTGACCGAGCTTATTTCTCAGAATGCGCTCCGCAAAGGCACGTGTGGTCTGGCAATTCGGAATCGCATAGGGAGAACCGATCACATACGGCGCCGCACCGTCATAGGCGTTGGTATTCTCGATACACGCGATCGTCCGGTATCCTCCGCCGCTGCCGCCATAGACGTAACCGTATGGGCGGTGCACATATCCATAGACTTCCTGCGCCTTGATCCTCGAAAATTCCGCGCTGGCTGCACTGGAGCGGTAGGACATGGTATTGTCCGCATTGTTCGTAAAAACCGCACCCGAACCCATATTGGATTCCACATAATAAGCTCCGTGGGTGATACAGAAGGCGATCTTGTCATCAATTCCCGTGACCGGCAGTGACGCAAGTTCCTCCTCCGGCCCCGGAAACGGTGACAGATACTGGTAAAATCGTCCTTCATACTGCTCCCGCATGGGAAAACAGAAGGAAAACTTCACAGGCGTTCCCTCAAAACCACCATGCATGTAGCGAAACGGCAGTTCTTTGCCGTCGTCGAGCCTGCGCGTGCGCATCTCATCTATATCAATATATCCCTTGCTGAACTGTTCGTCTGTTCGTGCATCATATACTTCCATATCCATTTCCCTTCCTCCGTTTGTTGGTTTTTACTGTTTTGCCGCCCTGTTCTTCTCATTGTCCGCCCGTATCTGATCCAGATTTTTATTCAGGGTATAGCCCTTCAGGGAAAGTGCGACGATGATATACAATACTGCAGGTACAAGAGTGAACGCATACGGATCATTGTGCCAGCGGGAGCGCCACGATCTGCGCGATCGCCGAAATCCCCATCAGTGCCACATTGCCCACGATGTATGTATAATAGTAGGTCTGTACGCCCATGTTGCAGACAAAGTTGAACACAAATGTCATCAATGCGATGATCAGGATAAACTTGTTCGTCTTGATCAGCTTAAATACATCTGTCACCTTCAGGGGCTCTGCATTCTTCGCCTCCGCGTCCACGTCGTACTTCTCCGGGTAGAAGAGCATGCGCAGGGTGCCGATCGCCATCAGCGGAACTGCAAACAGCAGCACCAGCCTGCTCCAGCCAGATGCAGAGGTCGCGATCTTTGCCATCAGGGCAGGAAATGTCATATTAAAAATCACCGCTGCAAGCATTGTGATAATACTTCCATAGGAAGTCAGCTTGACGATCTGGCCGCTCTTGAACGCTCGGACCATATATGGCGTATTGTTTGCGTTGAGAAACGTATAGCAGATGGAGTTTGCCAGCGCATACATGACGAAGATCCAGACAAGCTTCGCTGTCAGACTCATGCTCTCCGGCGTGGAGAACAGCAGCCATGTACACACCCAGATCGCGATGATAAAGAGCTCATACGGGCGTGCCTTGCCCCATTTCGTCTTATCCACGATAAATCCCGCACACATATCCGTCACGCCGTCGAGCAGCTTGCTCGCCACCAGGATAATGCTGACGTAGCCTGCCGGCACCTGCAGCGTGTCGGTGCAGTAGATCATCAGAAATGCCAGCATCAGTGTCACGATGGAAGTGGACACCGCCCTGCTGTTCCAGAGGAGCAGTGTGCCAAATCCAACTTTGTCATCTTTGTTTTTTCCTTTGTTTTCCGTTCCCATAAAACCTTCCCTTCTTTTCTTTCTTTTATTTCGTTTTTAAGATGACCTCAGTATAACACACACGCCGATGTGCGATAGTGCACGATTTTGCGAACTTGTATCCGGATTTGTTTTATCTGGCATTTTCGCAGTTTTTTGTATAATTTGTCGAGATTTTATACAGCTAAACTTTCTCATCAATCGCCTGCGTATAAAAACCACAAAAATTCTCTGCTGCCGGAACAGAAAACTATACCAAAGCACACAAAAAAGCACCTTCCGATGTCTAATACACCTTCCAGTGCTTCACAACAAACTAAAATTCCCCAATAGTTTTCCATAGCCATTGGGACTCGGTAATGCCATTATTCAAATTCCACGCTTTCAGAAATCTCTTCCAGTTTAGCAGACTTTTCCTGTATTCCTCCCACTTTCCCCTGACTAAAATCAGATATGGGAAAAAGTCTTTCTGTCTGTATAATGGGGTTAAAACCCTCGCCTTAAGGCGAAACCTTTTTTTCTCTGCCTGTTAAACATTTGCGGCTTTCATCCGCTCCAATTTCCTCTGAACTTCCCGTCCCCTGTTATTGTAATAGTCCATTCGTTCCTTATCAGTCATATCTTTTGTTATCTCATAATTATACTCACGCAGTTTATGAATATCCTCAATCGTAAAATTCGGGCTTAAAACTGGCTTTTCCATAATCATCCCTCACTTTCCAATAATGCTGACGGGCTTAAAATCTCTATCTGCTTATACCCCTCAAGATTTGTGATTGCCCTCACGCCACGTATCGTTTTGACATTTACAATATGCTTAAAATTCCATGATATAATGCTTTTCCTTTTAAACTGTTTCCAATTACTTTCTTCCCAATAAACACTCCTGCACAAGACGATCTGTCACCGATTCAATTCCTCCAGCAAACCTTTCAGCTGCTTTTCGCTCATTCTTCCATAACTGACAAGCGCGCTGAGCGGCATATCCATCATCATCTGCCGGCGCATCTTCTCCGCGCCTGCTCCCATAGCCGCATCGCTCTCTTTCTCCTGTTGGATTTCCTCCTCCGATTTTTCCTGTCCAAACAGCGAGTGTACAAACGCCGCTTTTGCCGGATCTGCCATGAGCTCGCCAACTGTAGAATATCTGGTGTACTGCATTGGAATCGTCATTGAAGAAACCATTTCCACATGACCTGTCAGACGGATATCCCTGCTGGATGCGCCGACTGCAATTTCAATCTCCCCGCTTTCCACAAACCAGTCATTCATTTTTGTCTCATAATAAGCGAAGCTTCTGAAATCCAGCTCAAACACCACTTCCTTCTCTTCTCCGGGCTGCAGCGCGATCTTCTGAAAGCCGCGCAGCTCTCTCACTGCACGGTTTACACGGCTGTGGGGCACACACGACATAGAGCTGTACCGCCTCCTTGCCAAAGACCTTTCCGATATTCTGAATGCGGCATTTTACCCGCAGACAATCCTTCTCCGTCATCTGTGAGCGGTCAAGCTCCAGGCCGCTGTACGCAAACTCTGTATACGGCAGGCCATGCCCGAACGGGAAACAGACTGCCATCTTTTTCCTGTCATAATAACGATAACCGATAAAGATTCCCTCACGGTATTCCACACGTGCACCCTCTCCCGGAAAATTCAGGAAAGATGGATTGTCCTCCAGCCTCAGCGGCCATGTCTCTGCCAGTTTACCCGACGGGTTTGCCGCGCCGCACAGAAGTTCCACCGCCGCCCTGCCGACCTGGTCTCCTCCCAGATACATACATAAGACAGCCCTGACATGTGCAAGCCACGGCAGCTCGATCGGAGAACCGCCGTGGAGCACGACAACCGTATTGGGCTGTACCTGTGCAACGGCCTCAATCAGCGCATTCTGGCCGGCCGGCATTTTCATGGTATCCCTGTCACAGCCCTCCGTCTCATAAGCCTCCGGCAGTCCTGCAAATATGACTGCTGCCTCCGCATTTTTTGCGATTTCTGCAGCCTGTCTTAAAAGTTCCTCATCGGCATCTTCCTGATCCGCGTCATAGCCTTTCGCATAGACAGCCTCCCATCCGTCAAGACATTCCAACGCAGAGACAGCGTGTCTGACATTGATATGGCTGCTGCCTGTGCCCTGATAGCGGGGAGACTCTGCAAAAGCACCAATAAATGCTATCTTTTTTCTTTTTGAAAGCGGCAGAATCCCGTCATTTTTCAGCAGGACTGCGCACTCCTTCTCAAACACACCTGACTTTACATGAGCCTGTTCCCTGTCAAATACGGCTGTCTCCCTCTGGTTATCAATGGATTCCTTTACGAAAGTGAGCACATTCCGAACCGCCTGGTTCAGTGTCTCCATCGAAAGACTGCCCTCCTCCACAGCCTCCATGATTGCCTCTGTCTTTCCTGTCATACTGCCAGGCATCTCGAGATCGACGCCTGCTTCGAGTCCGGTCACCCTGTCTTTCACAGCGCCCAGTCGGTGACTACGAATCCCTGATAACCCCATTCCTCTCTCAAAATATCTGTCAGGAGCCGTTTATTCTCCGCGCAGAATGTTCCGTTGATGGCATTGTAAGCATTCATGACACTGCGCACGCCGCCCTCCTTTACCGCCATCTCAAAAGCCGGCAGATAGATTTCACGCAATGTCCGCTCATCAACCCAGGAACTTCCTGACAGCCGCCGTGTTTCCTGATTGTTGCAGGCAAAATGCTTGACGCACGCCGCGACACCCTTGCCCTGCAGCCCTTTGATGTAGGACGCACCCAGTTTTCCCGCCAGATACGGATCCTCACTGAAATACTCGAAATTCCTGCCGCACAGCGGACTGCGCTTCATGTTGATTCCCGGTCCCAGCAGCATGCCGACATGTTCCGCCTGACATTCCTCTCCCAGAATTTCCCCCAGTTCCCGCAGCAGCTCTGTGTCAAATGAGGCTGCAACCGCCGAAGCCGTCGGATAGCATACTGTCTCGATACTCTCATTGATTCCCATTGCATCGCTCTCCCCGATCTGCTTGCGCAGGCCATTTGGTCCGTCACACATCATCACTTTTGGAATCCCTAACCGCTCCACATCCTGTGTCCGCCAGAAATCCCGCCCGGAGCACATCTGCGCCTTCTCCTCCAGCGTCATCTGCTGCAATATCTTTTCCACATCAAATGATCCCATAAAAACCCTTCCTTCTTCTATTTTTGTATACGCACTATTCTATTGTACATGATATCTCAGTATAGCATGTCTCGCAGGGCAGAATAAGGCTCATATTAGCGAATGTGTATCTGGATTTGTTGAATATTTTTCCGCAAATAGATTTTTAGGTCGAGTAGACATTCCCCTTACGGGGAATGCCCCTCTACAGAACCGGACGTGCGGCTCCTAAATCCGCACTCATTTGTTATCATATACCAGTAAATAAGGCGTTTACCCCTATAAATCGGGGCAAACGCCTTATTTACTTTGTATCAAATATGTAATATCGGTTCCATAAACAACAGGCACAGAACCGTCATCACCAGTGTGATCGCCACGGAAACATAGACGGAAACGGCGCTCGTCCGACGGGCTTCTTTCTCCTTTTCCATCCCCAGGCAGCGCGAAATATACGAGGGCGCACCGTTTCCGAAAATATTTCCGACTGCCTGAATGACCATAAACACTGGAAATGCGAGCGAGACTGCACCAAGCTGTATGGGATCATCCAAAAACCCGATAAAATACGTGTCCGTCAGGTTGTAGATCAAGGATACGATCGTGGACAGCACTGTGGGGATCGCCAGCTTTAAGATCGCCTTGGGAACCGGCATGTTTATCATAATGTCGATGTTGTCTTTTTCTATAATACGTTTTTCTTCCATGGAACGCTTTTCTTCCATAATAACCTCCTTATTACAATTACACTTATGTTGATTATTCCTGTTTTTTATATTATAATCCAAATAAAAAGGTTATCAATGGGCAGCTTTCGGGATATGTTGTTTAATCCACATAACTGTCAATATGTATAATAAATGCACCAATAACACTACTTGTTCATGCAGGAGGAAAAATATGACACGGGAAACGCAAAACGATCTCCGATATATCAAAACGGAAAATCTGATCCAGCACACCTTCTGCGATATGCTCCGGGAAATGGACTATTCGCAGATCACGATCAAGGAACTGACAGACAGGGCAATGATCAACAGAAAAACTTTTTATCTGCACTATACTTCACTCGATGAACTCTTAGGCAGACTTCAGACCGACATCTACGCGCAGGTGCTTGAACTGACCTCTGACGTCAGACTCCCCAGGGACCTTGAAAAACTCGTGCGGGAATTCTTCCTGTTCTGTACGAACAGAGACGACATAACCGAAAAGATCATATGCAGCCAGGGAAACTTTTCCGTCGGCCAAAGCCCTGCCGACCATGTTTTGAAGTCCATGTTCCACTACTCCGTTTCGAAGGACAGTCTCTCCGCCCAGGTTCCTCTTGAATGCAACATTATCGACGCCTATCTGAGGGGGAGTATCATTTCCATTTATTCCCAGTGGATAGCCGATGAGCGGAATCTCCCGTTAGAACGGATCATCGAACTCACAACCTGGCTCGTCTCCCAGGGAATCAGAAAACTGAAACTGTCGGAATAGACAGATGCTATCCCTGCACTGCCGGTAAACAACGCATTCTTTTTTGTTCCTTCAATAACAAGGAGCAGCGACAGGATCGTTGCAAGGATATCACTGACCGGCTGCGCAAAAAAGATACCGTTTATATTGAAAAACATTGGAAATATAATGATAAACGGCACTAAAAACACCACCTGCCTTAACACAGTTATCAGGATCGAGGGCGCAGGGCGGTTAATGGACTGAAAAAAGTAGCCACCGAATGCCGCAAGAATCCGCCCTGGAAAACACAGAAATTAGTGGATCCCTAACCGCTCCACGTCCTGCGTCCGCCAGAAATCCCGAACCCTTTCTTTTTGTTGATCACACCATTTCTATGATAACGATAACAGACTCTCACAATTTCTGCCAAAAAGAGACGTGCCATACTGAGAGCCTGTTAATACGCTCAGTATAGCACGTCTCTTTCAGCAAAATAAGGCAAATATTTTCGAATGTGTATCTGAATTTGCCCATCCTGAAGGTTTCACTACCTGCGCAATGCCAGAACAGCCATACCCTCCCTGCCAGGAAGCGAAAGCTTTGTCCTGCCGCTGGCATTCTCAAACAGCACCGTCCTCGTCATCTCCCAGGTATCGATCAGCTCCACCCTATAAGTATGCGTCTCTGGAAGTTCCAGTACATCCTCTGCGCAGGTACGCCTGTCATAAAACGTCAGGTAGGCTTCCTCCCCGCAGTGCCCCTGATACACGAACTCGCTGCTGGTAAAATCCACCAGTTCGTCACCCATGCGCAGCATTGCCTTCACAAAAGGATCTGCCTGCTGCATCAGTTGTTCCTTTTCCCCGTCCGACATCTGCGTAAGCTTCATGATCCAGTTTTCAACCGGTTCGATGGGGCCGGGAAGCCCTTCCACAATTGTTTTCAGGAAACCAATGCGCGCCGGACTCTCCCCCTTGAGCTTACCGCCCCTGCTCCACCAGAGAACCTCGCGCTCCGGATCCAGAAAGGTCTCCCCATGTGTGCAGTAACCGCCCATCGTGACCACACGCCAGAAGCGGTTTGTCATCTCTTTACCGGATATACTGCCCCAGATATGCTGGATATTTCCCTCATAACAGCACTCGTCGATCACCACGGGCTTGTTGTACTGCCTGCGCCACTCAGAAACCTTGTTGAGCACCTTGGACTGGATACATGCGTGCGTCACGTCCGGCCGCGTAAAATCCCAATTCTTAAAGCAATTGTGGTTCGACAACAGATGGTGGTACGGGTCCTGCCCGGCGACATACGCCTCAATCTCTTCCCAGTCTTCTATAGACTTTGCCCCGCACAGGTCATACTCGTTTGCGAGGCTCCACCACACATTGGGAAACGCGGCGAGACGGCGCAGCAGATACTCCAGATAAATCAGATTATCCTCCTGCGGCATCTCGGCAAATCCCCATCGGTCATAAGGGTGAAATAAGATCAGATCCGCCTGAATGCCCAGTTCTCCCATCTGTGTCAGAACCGCCTCGAGCCGCTCCCAGAAGGTAAAACAGGGACGTGTCACATCCCAGCCGCCGTCCGCCTTTTTCTCAAACGCGTAGACCGGCGGCTCATTGTGGTTAAAGTCGTAGTGCTTTGGAAATACGCAAAGCCGTACTTTATTAAACGGCGCCGCTTTCAGGCTCTCCATCGTCTGCGCCACAAGCGCGTCCTCCTGATGCATCAGCGCGTAGACTGTCGTGCCAAACGGATAAAAATACGTGCCGTCTTCATACTGAAAATGTATGTCTTTTGCACGCACCATACCATGCCGATCATCCGCCGCCGGATCGCAGATAAGCTCTCCCTGCGCTTCAACCACTCCGGTGATCCGATACCGACACACACCTGCCTCCGCCGGCAGATACCTCACGATATAGGTGTTGTCCCCCGCATAGAATCCCTTCACCGTTGTCTCTTTTCCGTTCATCTCAAAACAACCCTGCACGTCAGCCCTGACATAGTCGTCGGGCACAGGCCCGTTTAATTTTATTTCATAGCATTCATACTGTCTCATCGTTTCCCTCCGTCCATTCGCACTAATTTCTAATCCTGTCAACTGCTTTCTGATAGCCTTCATATTTTTGTCTGCGCACGTCTTCCGCCATCTGTGGCAAAACATTCCTCCGTTTTATCGTATCAAATATTTCTTTATCCCACAAGCCCAGCTTTATACCGGCCATCTGTCTGTCCTCCTTTTCTCTTATGATCGTTTCCTGAAAAATTTTCCTACCGTTTTTTATGGTTTCATGTATTGCAACGCTGCATTGATTTACACATACTTTATTATGCTTTGAACTTTATTTCAATTCAAAATAAAGTGAAATTATCTTTATTTTTCACTTTATTCTTGTAAATAAACCATTTATAAGATACAATTAATGTCGAACAGAAAAATTTAGATTCTAAGGAAAACGATCAGATTTATCATATAAACGCCAGGGAATACAGCAAAGAAAGGGGGGAGACAGCATGTCCGTCACTGCAAAAGAATTAGCCCAAAAATTAGGCATCTCTGCAACTGCCGTCTCTATGGCGCTCAACAATAAAGCGGGGGTAAGTACCGAAACGCGCGCCAGAATTATTAAGGCCGCGGAGGAATACGGATATGATTTTACCAGAATCAAGAACACCCACGAACACCGTGGTTCGATCTATATTCTTTTTTATAAGACACATAACGCCATCCTCTCTTACTCCCCGATCTTTAATGAGCTGTATGACGGGGTAAGCAGTGAATGTCAGAATGCGCACTATGCTGTAAAAGTGATGCAGTTTTATGAAAAGGTAGATGTTCTTGCCGACTGCTTTTCTGACCTGCACATTTCGGACTGCGCAGGGATTATCCTTGTCGGGACGGAAATCCGGCAGGACGTATGCCGGCAGTTCCTCTCCCTGAGATACCCGCTGATCCTGCTGGACACCTATTTTGACTCCCTTGAGTGCACCAGTGTCCTCATCAACAATGCCCAGGGGGCTTATCTTGCTACCGATTATCTGATCAGAACCACCCGCCAGCAGCCAGGCTATCTGCAGTCAGACTATTCCATTCCGAATTTCACCCAGAGGCAGGAAGGATATTTCCGCGCACTAAAAGAGAACGGAATGTCGCCATCCCGTTCCATCATTCACAGGCTCTCCCCGTCCATCGAAGCCGCCATGTCGGATATGCTTGAGACGATCGACCGGAAGGATCCCCTTGCAAAATGCTATTTTGCCGACAACGACATCATTGCCATCGGTGCGATGAAGGCTCTGATGCTCCGCGGTTACAGGATTCCAGAGGACATCTCGGTGGTCGGTTTTGACAATATCTCCGAGAGCAGGATCATCGAGCCGTCGCTCACCACGATGGACGTGCCGCGCCGCCACATCGGCAGAACCGCCGCAAAGCTTTTAATAGAACAGATTGACACAAAAGTTGTCTATCCGTCAAAGGTTGAGATCGCGGCCAGAATGGTCAAGCGCTTCTCTGTTCTGCGAGTATGCGATAAAGATGCGCCTGCACCTTGATGCACCTGCCATAAAAAAGATAATAATTGTGTTGACAGGCAAGTCTTTCGGCTTGATTTGTGATTTGTTCTATACTATGGCATTTGCCGCTAACTGCAATTTTACCATAGTTTGCTGTTTTCGGGCAGATTTTCTGAAAACGAAATGGGCAGAAGAAAGCCCCCAAATCTCGTTTGACCTGGAGGCATTATTTTGACCATTATACTTCAAATCCTTTTAGTTCTTCCTGTGTCAACGGTCTTCCAAGTTGTTTCGATAACAATATTGCTTCTCTCAGACGATATACCTTACCATCAGAAGGTGCCGTTAATCTTCCATCCGACATTTCTTCACCAAATTTATCGAACTTATCCATAAAAGTTTTTGACTTTCTCTCTGCTACTATCATATCACTCACCCACCTTAAAATATTTATTAATCAATGCAATGGCACCATATGAGTCAATATATAAGGTATGCCAATCTATCATTTTGGCACCCAATTCTTTCATGTAATGTGATACCAAGTCTGTCTTTGCAGTAAACTGCACATATCCCTCATTTCCAGCATCCCAACTATGTTTGCAGGCAATTGCAAATAAATGGGCGCCTACCCCTCTATACTTTCCGTTTCTGCCAACATTACTCGGTGCTGCCTCTACAATGTCTACATGTGTATAATACTGTTCTCTGATATGTTTCAACGCAATCATGCCCTGAACTTCATCATCATTTTCCAGTAGCAGTTCATATACCTCGTACCCATTTTGATGAGGAATACTCCAATCAAACTTCCAGCCCTGTTCTTTTAATTCATTTGCATCCTGCTTCGTGATTGTTCTGGATACCAGACGATATTCCGTATCGCATTCTTCTCCAGTTTCAGAACATATTAAACAGTCAGTCAGCGTATCAATTATAATATCAATTTCCATAAGCTACCCCTTCTTTATAAATTATACCATATTCACCCCAATATATTCCACAGCAATTTTACACGAAACCAACCAAAAAATATCTAAAAAATTTAAATAAAAATCTTTTGTCCCATACTTTTTAATTAATGCTCCCACGCACAATCTACGCAGAAACCATTTCCTCCATCATTTTGATGTGAAATCGGTTTTCCGCAGGCAGGGCATATAAGGCTTATCACCTGTCCATTCTTCCTCGCCCCAATTATCATCCACAGTTTTGTCTTCTGTCAACCGCGCCTTAATAATTAATACCATTGATCGCCAGCGCCCCATCTGCAACGCCAAAATTTATACCTGCAATTCTTTCGTCCGAAACGGAAAATCCCGCCATACTGGGCTGCAGATTTTCGATATCAGCCATCTCTACGGATTGCAGCAGTTCCTCCGTAAACACGTTTTCCGCACCAAGCTTTATAAAATCTTCCCTGGTTTCTACCACACCGGCATCCGGCAGACCTACATAAACCGGAAACGCAGTCAGATCCGCAAGCGCCTCCAGATCCTTATCTGCGACGGCAGCCTTCACCTTCTCGGCGAACTCCTTTGCCGTCTTGCTGTCAACTGCAAAATTATCCTCATATCCTGCCGCGGCCTGATCCGTTTTTTCCACCGGCTCTGCGTCTGCTTCATCCACAACAATTTCGGCTGGCTTGCCTGCTTCATCCATAACACTTCCCGCTGGCTCTGTGCCTGCTCCATCCTGCTTTGTTTCCACTTCATCCACAACGGTATCCTGCACTGTCTCCGGGAGCACATTTGGAGCACTCTCCTGCTGTGTATCCTGACGGGACTGGCGGCTCCCGCCGCATCCCGTCAGAACCGCTCCTGTCAGAGCCAGACTAAGAATCATAACAACTGCACTTTTCATTTCCTTTTTCATTTTCTTTCTCATTTTAATTTCCTCCTATCTCAAACTCAACCTCTCCTGATGAACCGGGCGCAATTTCATATTTCTCAAAAACGATAACCGGACGGTTATCCCTGTTGATATAGAACCTGACATATTCCGAAATCCCTGTAAACCCGCCTTCCTCTGCCGTAAAAAACACTTCTCCTGCGTTCTGTCTCCGGGCGATCTGTTCCCAGATGCTCTTGTCTGCCAGTTCCACATAATCGCTGCCCAACAGATCCTGCAGCGTGACAGGTCTGCCTGTGTTCAGATCCAGATTGTAATACTTTGACTCACTGTAGGCATTCGTCCAGTTCTCCGTCCCCCTTACGACAAAGGAAAGATAATCGTTACTCTGCTGCCTGATCTCATAGCCTACCGTGATCTTTATATTGTGTTCTGCCCACTCATCAGGCGTTCCACCTGTTTCCAGAAAAGCAGTCCTGTATTCTTCCGCGCGCAGGAGCGCATCACGCGCATACTGCTCACACCGTTCAAGAATTTCCTGATTGATCCCGTCCACAGTTATTCCGGTATCCGCTGCGATCATCTCGATCGTCGGGATCTCCACCGACACTGCGATATCGTCCTTTTCCGTTTCATAAGAGCGGAATGTCAGTATCCGCGCCACTCCTCCGATGACGGGAAGCTGCGCCGCCTCCTTTGCAAATACCGGACTCGTATTCAGCGCTGTCGTGAAAAGAATGCCTGCGGCGGCGGCCGCCGCCGCCATGCCGCGGATCATCTTTCTAAATGTATGCCGCCGGCTGGCAGCCTTTTTCTCCGCCTGCTGTCTCCGGGATCTCGTGATCTCCTGCTGGATCCGGTCATTAAGCTCCGCCGGAATGACGACCGCATCATATCTCTCTTTCATATTCTCTAATCTACCCATAAGTCTGCCTCCTGAATATTTTCTTTTAATAGCTTTAAGCCCCGATAAAGTTTCGATTTGACCGTATTCAGATTATACCCGGTGATGCTGGATATTTCTTTCAAGGACATCTCCTCAAAAAATCTGAGTTTAATGATTACCTGAACATCCATCTCCAGCTTCTCCAGCTCCTGCTCGATATCACCTCCCTGCTCATACCCCTTTTCATAATACGCCTCCTCCTGTTTTGCAGTATCGGCAGTCAGAACAACCCTGCCGCGTTTTTTCAGTACTGTCAAGCATTCATTGATCAATATTTTATAAAACCATGTCCTGATCGCGTCTGCATTTTTGATGCGCTCATGCGCTTCCAGCGCTTTACAGACAGCGCTTTGAACTGCATCAAGAGCGTCCTCCTGATGTCTGGTATAGCTGTAAGCCACCCGGTAAAATCGGTCCTGATCATCGAGGATATACTGAATCAGCCTCTCATACAAACTTTGTTTCATCGCCGGCACGCACCTTTCTGTTTTATTCTTTTACTATATAGATTTTTGGGAGTTCTGAAAAGTTTCAAAAACGGAAAAAGTCCGGTGTCAATTATCCAAACGGCTTCAAACCGGATCATTGTCAGACATTGGAAAATTGGTCGAGTAGACATATCCCTTACAGGATATGCCCCTCACAGAACCCGGCGTGCGGCTTTCCCGCACCGGGCTCCTTACAAAACTAATTATTCAACATTTGTCACATATACACTCACATAAATTCGCGGGACTGCTAACGGGTAGACCTTTAGCATCTCGTTGAATCCCTCCCAGCTATAGCTCTTTTTCTGACTTCTTTGGTTCAGCCATTTATTCAGGCTCTTCATTGTCTGATATCTAAAATTGCTCATACTCTGGTAATTGTCTGTTATTCCATAGTAATGGTAATACCCAACAAGTATCTGGTTTAACTTCTTTGTTATCTCTTTTATTGGAAGTGTTCTCATTTCCTTTATCTTCTGGGAAACCTCTTTGCATTTCTTTGCAAATTTCTTCCTGCTGGTTTTCCTCTTCACCCGGAATTTACCGTTCCTCCCCTGGGAACAGTAATGGGTAAACCCCAGAAATGTGAATGTTCCGGGTTTTCTTCCCTCTTTTCCACATCTTTCCTGTGCATATCTCCCAAACTCTATGAGACTGCTCTTGTTTTCTTCCAGGGTCATTCCAAAGTGCTCCATTCTACGTTTCAGATGTTCATAAAACACTTCTGCTTCCTGTTTGTATTCAAAACAGACTACAAAATCATCTGCATATACAATTAGTCCGCTGTATCCCCTTAGTTTTGGCTGTATGCACTCCTTAAACCACCACACCAGTACATAGTGCATGTATATATTTGCTATCACTGGTGAGCAGACCGAGCCCTGGCCTGAACCTTCCTGCGTCTCCTCATATCTGTAATCCTCTATGATTCCTGCCTTCAGCATGCGCCTTATTAGCCTTATTATGTTGGGGTCTTTTATGCGTGATTCTATGAACTTCACTGCCCATTCATGGTCTATATGGTCAAAAAATCCTTTGATATCTGCATCTAATACATAGTTCGTCGACCGCTTTTCCAGCATCACATTTAATTTCTGTATTGCCTTATGGCAGCCCCTGCCCGGCCGGAATCCCATCATCTCATCGTAGAAATGTGGTTCAAACACTGCTTCGAGTATTCTTCTGAGTGCTTCCTGTACCAGTTTGTCTTCATAACAGTATATGCTTAGTGGTCTGGTTTTCCCGTTTTCCTTGGGTATCTCCACCCTCCTTGCCGGCTGTGGCCTGTATAATTTCTTTTTCAGCCTTTCCACTAATTTCTCCAGATTTTCTTCTAAGTTCCGGCTGTATTCCTCTTTATTCATTCCATCAATTCCTACCGCTTTGGAACCGTCTATTTTTTCGTGACAGTCTTTTAACATCTCTTTGTTAATTAGATGTCCGATTGACGTGAATACCATGTCTGGGTTTTCCTGTGACATTTGTGATATTCTCTCCAATTTCGTTTCCATTGCTCCTCCTATCTCTGGGTATAGTCAATGTTTCCTCTTTGATATTGTTCTGCATAGCAGGAGGTTTGAGGTGTACCTCCCTTTCCGCTTCCCTCTGGCGGCATTACCCGCCTTCTTCGGTACTATCGGGCTATCCGACTGCCTGTGGCCCTTGTGCATTCCTTCTTTTGTTGTCCTGCATACCACTTATACATTACTGATGCCCCCGCATCTGATATGGAGGCCACAGGCTCTCCCCAGTTCGCACAGTGTCATTGTATAAAAACATGTTAATAAAAAGGAAAGAATGAATATGATCAATCTACAGGACAAAAACTACTGCCCTGCCATTGAAGAAATAGGAGAATATGTCCAGAATCCTGTCTTCATGCAGTTTTGCACAGAGATCAGGAACACCTATCAGTGCAGCGGGAAAACAGAATACAGTTCCTGCAGTTGGGAAAAGGGCTGGAACGTCAAATTCAAAAAGGCCGGAAAGTCATTATGTACCATCTATCCAAGAGAAGGTTCTATCACCGTATTGGTCGTTGTCGGGAACAAAGAGAAACCGCTTGTTGAAGCGATCCTGCCAGACTGCACGGTCGAGATGCAGAATATTTACCATCAGACACAGGAGGGAAACGGACAAAGGTGGCTGATGGTTGATCTGGCGGATCGAGATGATCTGTATGATGATGTGCTGCGTTTTATCGGGATCCGCAGAACATGAAATTGTCACAAAACCTCGCCGTCATCTGGAAGGCTCCGGCATCTTTCGAAAGACCGGTTCGTCGGAATACCCTGGCTGATGCCTAGCCCCCTCTGCGCTCAAAAATCATAAAATCTCCTGCCGGGATTTCTGATTTTTTTCACTGTTTTTTGCACGAACATCCCCCACGGCAGGATTAAAGATTGTGTAAAATCCTTTCAAAAATCCAACACGGAAAGGAGATAATAAATGGCAAACCGTGAGCGCAAAAATGAGCTGAAAATATACCTGAGCGACAAGGAGCAATACATATTGGAGCAGAAAGTAAAATCTCTGGCATGAAAAGCAAGTCCACTTTCCTCCGCCGCCTGATTTTGTATAGCTTTGTCTATGAAGTTTCACATAGTTATAGATACCAACCAATAACTCACGCTTACCAAAATACCTGCCATAAGTAAGAAACTAATAAATACAACAATTATGGAGGTACACGACAATGAAAGAATTAGAGCCAAGAATTACAGAGAATGGAATTGATTATGTATTGATTGGGTATTATTACTACCCTGACTTGGAACTGCCAAAGGACGAAGAACCGCATTATGGCAAATTTGGCAGTATGAGATCGGATTATATAAAAGAATATTAAAAATGTTTATATAGTTCACTTCGCATGGAAGGCAGACTTATACACCATTTAAATGGAATAGACGATACTGCTAATGAACAGATGGAAATGTTAGTAAGACAGATAATGCAGTGTCAAGGGATTACAGAGGATATGAAATCCGAGGATTGGATTGGCTGGCTTGGTGTTGTAAATAATATTCATAGTATAGTGCATCAGAAGAAATAATATGTAACGAATTGATATATCAATAATTATATTTGTGTGCAGATTTAGGTAGTCTGTCCACAATTTTGTTACAAAAATAAAGAAATAAGAAATGCTGATTATATATCGTGTTAAATTTTTGCTCGCGTCCATGTACACGCTTTTTGTTACCTAAAATTTGGGCTTTGACAATACAAAATTCTATTCAAACTACTCAGAAATTCGTGAAAAGTGAGTATAAACAACAGTACACAAAAATCAATCACTTTATATATAGATCAATTGTAAACGGTATATACTGTCTACTGTGTAATTTGTATATTCGCTATTTTATTAAGTGCTTACTTTATATCCTCCGTATTAATAGCGTCAGGAAAAACCTTTTTTCTACTTGCCCCGCCTTAGCAACATATTTCCTCAGCATGGGGTTGCGCATAAACAGAACAGGGAGACAAGATACTTATCTCCCTGAAATTAACGATTTGCATTTTAAACCACCAGTTTACAACTTTTGTAATTTTCTAAAACCTGATAAGATGTAGTCTTCCACAACCTTTATCAGGATGGAACAATTTTTAATGGTTTCGAGAAATTTCCCGAAACTGCATAAAATTATATCTGCCTGGATCTGCTGGCCAATTTCGTACCGGGTTTCCTGGGCGCTGGCGGACTGATACCCGGAAAAGGTTTCATCGCTGTAGGGAAGCAGTGTCATCGCGCTGTAAGACAGGCTGATCAGATTCACCAGCCGTTCGATCCCCTCCCTG
>Ga0137306_100300_pt1 | contig 76046 bp, 64 predicted proteins | sample Inofroosms_March_FD_97187 | JGI IMG/M metagenome (GOLD analysis project Ga0137306, IMG submission 97187) | Mouse cecal microbial communities from Vienna, Austria - N-Acetylneuraminic and N-Acetylglucosamine D2O microcosms_March | ecosystem: Host-associated > Mammals > Digestive system > Large... | reverse complement strand
TTTATGATTTTTTTGTATTCGGCATTTATATTAGTTTGGCGAGCATAGCGGAGCCTTATAAGCCCCCGTTATCTATAACCCCCAACAAGCGAGCCGGAATATTCCAAAAGGATATTCCGGCTCATTGCTTGCCTACGCTTTTGATTTCCAGTTATCACACCTCTGTTTCTTGGTTTCTTAAAAAGCACATAAATGATTTTCGTCATCACGCTAAAAATTTGATTGCCGCAAACCGATTTAAGGATTATTTAATAACTTCTATGCTACAATAGGCTCACAAAGCGAAAGGAGCAGAGGAAATGTATTTACAAATACTGAAAAAAGACCTCAAACGCAAAAGGACAATGAATGCGATATTGCTGGTATTTATTATACTCGCGTCGATGTTCGTGTCCTCCGGCATGAACAACATTATTACCGTGACGACTGCGCTGGACAGATATTTTGAAATGGCGGACGTGCCCGATTACTTCGCGCTGAGCGAAAACAAATCCTGCAGCAAGGACATTTACGGGACGCTTGAAAACGCCTCTGCGATAGACGAGTTCCGTATCGAGGAGACCGTCCGAATGTCCCAGTCCAATATTACGCGGGACGGTGAACCGCTTAACGCTTCCAATCTCAGTCAGACATTAGTATTGCAGAGCGGCAGAGATATGGGGATAAATTATTTTTTAGACGACGGCAGTATTCTTAAAAGTGTACCGAGAGGAAAGATATACACTGCCGGTTTCACGGAAAAAAACATGGGCCTTAAGGTTGGCGACAAAATTACTGTCGAAATAGAGGGTATAAGCCGTGAATTTACTTTTGCAGGCGGCTTCAAGGACGCTGTCTTCGGTCCGGAATTGATGGGCTTTAAGAGGTTTATCCTGAATGATGACGACTTTGAAGAATATATGTCCGACGAAACGATAAAAAATATATACGGCGGAAAAATATTATACATACACACCGCCGACCTTGACAAGACCCTGTCCCAGATAGCGGATATATCCGACAGCTTTACCTTTTCGGGCAACGCGGAGATGCTGGATCAAGCCTATATTTTTGATATGATAATCACGGGTCTTATCCTTGTGGTAAGTCTTATTCTTATAATCATATCCTTCACGGTGCTTCGGTTCACCATAGCCTTTACTCTCTCCGAGGAATTTCGCGAGATAGGCGTTATGAAAGCAATCGGCATACGGAACATAAAAATTCGGGGACTGTACCTTACAAAATACTTCGCTATTTCCGTTGTTGGCGCGGCGATTGGTTTCGTGTTCAGCTATCCGTTTGGCAAAATGCTTATGAACCTGTCAACAGATTCGATAATTATCAATGAAAAAAATACTGCTTTTGTCAACGTTATCTGCGCGGTTCTGGTAGCGGCTGTAATTCTCCTGTTCTGTCTCGGCTGTACGGGCAGGGTGAGCAAAATGTCCCCTATCGACGCCGTAAGAAACGGTCAGACGGGAGAACGCTTCCGCAAAAAGAGCGTTATGAGCCTTGGAAAGTCGCGGCTTGGCACGACGGCTTTCCTTGCCGCAAACGATATTGTAAGCAGTCCAAAACGCTACTCCGTCATTATCCTTACGTTTTTTCTGTGTATGTCTCTGCTGATCATACTCTCCAATGCCACAGCGTCTCTTAAAAGCGGAAAGCTGCTGAAATATTTTGGTATGACGGACTGCCACGCCGTTAAGGACATCGGCGATGAAGCTATGAAGTTTATGACCGAGGACGGACATGAAAAAGTTAAAAAATATCTTGAGGATATGGAGCAGACCCTTGCGGAAAACAATATGCCCGCGGAGTGTATGACGGAATATTATATTTATTCGATGATAGGACACGGCGAATATGAAAGCAAAGCGGCTATACTTCAGGGTACGGGAACAACAATGGATATGTATGAATATTTTGAGGGCACCCCTCCCCAAAATAGCGGCGAAATCGCTGTGTCGGCCCCTTTGGCAAAAACGCTTAAGGCGGAGATAGGCGATACCGTTATTGTGTCCTACCCGACGGGCGAAACGGCAGAGTTTATTATAACCGCTCTGTATCAGTCAATGGTCAATCAGGGGATTTCCGTAAGGGTTCATACCGGCTGTGATATAAACTATACCGCAGCAACCGGCTCCCCCGGTACACAGATAAAATTTACCGACGATCCCGACGATGAAGAGGTATTACACAGAATCGAAAAGATCAAAGAGCTTTACCCGGAATTTTCTAGCGTTAAAACAGCGGGCGAAACAGTAAGTGACACCACCGGGGTTGGCGACGCCATAGACGCGGTGAAAAAAATGTCCGCCGCACTTACGACAATTTTGGCCGCGCTTGTCACCGTTCTTATGGCGCGTTCCTTTATTGCGAAGGAGCAGGCAGAGATCGCCCTTATGAAAGCTATAGGCATGAGAAACACCAAAATATACGGACAGTACACGTTAAGATTTTTCATTGCGGTGGCGGCTGCTGTACTTCTTGCGGAGCTTTTGGGTATGCCCCTTACAAAGCTTTGCTTCGACCCTGTTTTCAGGACAATGGGGCTTGAAATGGGCGTAGAATATATGCGGAACCCTGTGGAGATATACGCGGTATTCCCCGTTATCGTCCTTACCGCCACAGCTGTAAGCGCGTTTTTGACCTCTCTGTACACAAGAAAAATCAAATCCTCCGATACTGCAAACATTGAATAATGAAAGGAAAAAGCAATTATGAATATTCTCGAAGTAAAGGATCTTTGCAAGACCTATATAGTGAACAAACGTCAGAACAACGTTCTGAAAAACGTAAATTTCAACGTGGGCGAGGGGGAAATGGTCGCTGTTATGGGACCGTCGGGTTCCGGAAAATCCACGCTGCTTTACGCGGTTTCGGGCATGGATCATCTAACCGCAGGGGAGGTGAGCTTCTGTGGGAAGAACATCGCCCTAATGGGCGAAAGAGAACTTGCAGACCTGCGCCTTGACGAAATGGGGTTCATTTTTCAACGGATGTATATGCTGAAAAACCTCACGATATTGGATAATATCATACTTCCCGCAACGCAGTCCAAAAAGCTGCGCGAACCCCGCAGGGAAACGGCGCGGCGCGGTCAGGACTTAATGCGCAGGCTCGGCATTATCGGCATTGCCGGCAACGACATCAACGAGGTTTCGGGCGGACAGCTTCAGCGAGCATGCATCTGCCGCAGTATGATAAACGACCCGAAAATAATTTTTGCCGACGAGCCGACAGGGGCTTTGAACCGTGCTTCCTCCGACGAGGTAATGGAGGAACTTGTAAAATTAAATTCCGGCGGCTCAACGATCATGCTCGTTACTCACGATGTTAAGGTCGCGGCAAAATGCAAAAGGGTCATGTACATTGTTGACGGGAACATAAAGGGAGAGTTTGATTTAAGCGACTGCTCCACGCAGATGAGAGAACGAGAGCGCGCATTGAATAACTGGCTTCTGGAGTTAGGGTGGTAATATGGATATACTCATTGTGGAGGACAACAAGGAGCTTGCTGATCTACTGTGTGATTTTCTCCGCGCGGAAAATTATACGGTATCGGCGGTTCAAACAGCCGAAAACGCCTTGCTGCTGTACGAAAGATACGGCGCAAGGCTTGTCGTGCTTGATATCATGCTGCCCGATAGGGACGGATTTTATGTTCTGGAAAAAATCCGCAGGTCAAACAACACGCCCATACTGATTGTAAGCGCGAAAACGGAAAAAGAAGACAAACTGAACGGACTGAATCTCGGCGCAGACGACTATATAGAAAAGCCCTATGATATTGATATCATGCTCGCAAAAATAAGAGGGATTTTTAAGCGGCGGTACGCTCTTGACGAAATTACTGACGGCAATATACGCATAAATAAGGCGAGCCGTACCGTTTACAAAAACGAAAAAGAACTGGAAATGACCACGAAGGAATTTGAACTGCTTCTGCTTTTGATGGAGAATAAGGGCAGGGCTTTGAGCAAAGAATATATTTTCGGACAGGTCTGGGGCAGCGACAGCTTTTCGGAACAGCAGACACTGACGGTACACATAAAATGGCTGCGGCGGAAAATAGAGGACATCCCCAAAAAACCTAAAAAAATATTGACTGTATGGGGGGTGGGTTATAAATATGAAGGCGTTTAACAGAATTTTCTCGGCAGTTATGGTTGTCATAATCCTATTGTTTGCTGTGGTGAATAAGATTGCCGCCGACAAAACCGATGGGAGCAGGCCATATCGAGTGGAGATAAGCCGTCTTGTTCGCGAAATAGAAACAAATGGTTCTGCCGACATGTCCGAATGTGTGTATGTAACAAATATTGAACGATATGGAGAAAAATTTTACAGCACGGACAGTGACTATGTTATCTATGAGATAAACGGAGAACTTTATCGCTTCGATTACCGTACAAATGGTGATTCCAACAAGGTATTTCTTGCAGGAATTGTAAATGCCGTTCTCGGTGCTATGGCGATTTTATTTATCGCAGTTATGCTTTACATAAAATTCGCAATTCTTGTACCCTTTGAACGCTTGAGCAATATCCCCTATGAACTTTCAAAGGGAAATCTCACCACGCCGATAAAGGAAACGAAAAACCGTTTTTTTGGAAATTTCCTTTGGGGAATTGATATTCTCCGCGAAAACATCGAACAGCAAAAGCAGCGCGAACTGGAAATGCAGAAAGAAAAGAAAACATTGCTGTTATCGCTCTCGCACGATATTAAAACACCGCTTTCCGTGATAAAACTTTACTCAGCTGCACTGTCGAGAAATTTGTATCCGGACACGGAAAAACAGCAAAAAATCGCTGAGAACATCACCGAAAAAGCGGACGAGATTGAAGGCTATGTTTCGCAGATCATAACAGCTTCAAAAGAAGAATTCCTTAGCCTTGAAGTGAATATAGGAGAGTTTTATCTTTCGGAGCTTGTTGAAAAGATCACGGGATATTATAGGGAAAAACTGGCGCTTATCAAAACGGATTTTAACGTCGGGAAATATAAAAACCGTCTGCTTTCAGGGGACTTAAACAGGAGCGTTGAAGTGCTGCAAAACATTATGGAGAATGCCATCAAATACGGCGACGGCAGACTCATGGAATTGATTTTTTCCGAAGACGACGAATGCATCCAAATTGCGATCATGAACGGCGGTTGTACGCTCAGCAGGGACGATTTGCCGCATATTTTTGAAAGCTTTTGGCGCGGCGCTAATACAGAAAACATTCGTGGCAGCGGACTGGGGCTTTACATTTGCAGACAGCTCATGCGCAAAATGAATGGCGAGATTTTTGCAGAGATTGCCGATGACATCATCACTGTCACAGCGGTTTTCGCAAAAGCATGAATGATTTAGAGATGCTTATTGATAAAAATACACATAAAGTTTACTTTTTCTCCTATATGCTATATGTAGTTGGATGCTCCAAGGAGCATCCAACCTACTCATCTATGTGCAAAAACCGTTCAAATGCAATGATGTACTAGAGTCAGAATTTATTCTTCAAAGTAAATTTTATATAAATCCGGGAAATCGTCTTTCCTCTCCTTAAGGGCATTCATCATATTCTCAAGGATATCTTGCAGATTCTTATGATATTCCTCAAAAGTCAATTTGACTGGGACCTTCAGCTGTCCGTTTTCGTCATATACATCCGAATAAGAGATCACCTCTCCGGTCGCGTCTTCATTCATCGGAACAAATTCCATAGCAAGCGCAAGAGCTTCTTGAAAATGTCCGAATCGTTCAAGTAGTTTTTCGTCGTATATCCTGGTGGCCTCATCTTTCGACATACCATTTTCTATACATTCGTCATACACGTCTCTTACACTGTCCAAATCCAGGATCCCAAATACCGCATCGCTTAAATAACCGCCCTGCAGCCTGGAATAGTCTGCCATTAATTTGTCCTTACCGAAGTCATCAATCCTGGGATCCGCATCGTTTCTTACCGTCACACATTCTTTCGCGGCAGCTTTCTTTGCCTGACTGCTCAGCTGTATCAGATCTTGTCTGATCTGTCCGTTTTTTGTCGGAAGTGAAAGACCTTTCTTTTGCTTTTGGGCTGAAAATACCGGGTTCGAAGATATTACTTTCGCGAGATTGTTGTTTGCTGATGGAATTGTCATGAACTTGCCCTCCCTTGATCCGTGAACAGTAACGTAAGTCATTTTTCTATTTGCATATAAAAGATATCGACTGGTTCACCCTAAGGCATTAGGATTTTCTTAAGAATTAAACAATCTCATATTAAAGTTTCTGATACCTTTGTTCCGTATAATAGATACTGAACAGAGGTATTAGCCAGCACATGCGGAAAGGAATTTTTATTATGAGTAAAAAGTATATTCGATATGGTTCAAAAAGCAATGTTTATCGGAACACCAGGCGCAAGCGTTCTGGGAACATACGGATCGCAGGACTGACCGCTTTACTTTTTCTGTGTTTATGTTCCATTGTAGTTTTGGGATTTTCCTGGAAATCAAGCCTGAACAAAGGAAGTACCTTAATACAGGGAGGGGAACCGCAGGATACGGATACTCCTTGGCAGCTTACTTTAGTAAATCAATGGAATCCTGTTCCTGGTAATTATGAGCCGGAATTGGTCAAGGTACAGGGCGGCGAATCTGTTGACAAACGCATTTATGAACCGCTGATGCAGATGTTGGAGGCCGCAAAGGAAGGGAACTGGGGGGAACTGCCGCTTGTAGTATCCGGCTACCGCACAGCGGATACACAGCAGAAGCTTTATGATGAAAAAATCAGAGAATTTAAAAAAGAAGGCTATTCCGAAGGCGAAGCAACCGAACTGGCTGAGCAATGGGTTGCTGTACCGGGCTACAGCGAGCACCAGCTTGGATTTGCGGTGGATATTAACGGAGCGACCTATGATGTTTATTTATGGCTGCAGGAGAACAGCTATAAATACGGCTTTATTTTCCGCTATCCCGGAAATAAAACTGATATTACAGGGGTGGCGGAAGAGGTCTGGCACTATCGGTATGTCGGGGTGGAAGCGGCGTCCGAAATGTATGAGCGTGGGCTCTGCCTGGAAGAGTATCTTGGAGATTGAAAAGTCGCCTGACGGTGATGGGGCAGATGTCATTGCCCCATCACTTAATCCAGATTTTCTGTTTTTAATAGCTCCCAGCTAAACTCGAACTCATCCTCTCTTTTTATATACAATGATCTCTGGCTCTGCACCATTGCATCCATATTCACATACAAGTAAATAATCGTTATCTGCCGCAAGCCCATAGCACCTGTCACTGTCTGCTTTTTCAACCTGAGAACCGAGATATATTTTTGTATCATCAAGCAATTTCATTTTTTCACCGTTTGGAAGAGTATATTCCAGATTAATATATGCACCGCTTAACTGACTGAGAGTTGTTATCGTGGGCATATCGGAAATTCCAAGAGCATTAAACTCTTCGATCAAGCGCTTCTTGTATGCAGTAAAGCAGTTTTCGCCGCCTGATCTATAACACTCGGCAGCAATACAATCACCGCCAAATGGATGTCCGTTTGTTTCTATACATCCTTTACAGCTGCCTTTGAAGCCGCATCCGCTGCAATCAATTCCACAAATTGTATTCATTTTGCATGACCCCCATTGAAAACAGATACAATCCGGTAAACGTCCCCGGCCTGGGTCTCCCATACATAACGTCCCTTTTCATCCACAGAAACCGGAACTTCCTTCCCTGCTGCCGACACCGTAAGCTTCTCCCTGCAGCGGAGCACAGCCCTGCCGCCCTTCTTCGCATAGAGAATTGCTTCCTTCAGTTTCCCGTCCTGCCAGCAGATATCCACTTCAAATCCGCCTTCTGCGCAAAGTCCCGTCACACGTCCCTCTTTCCAGGAGGAAGGCAGCGCCGGGAGCAGATGGATCTCGTCCAGATGGCTCTGCAGCAGCATCTGCGCGATCCCGCAGGCTCCGCCCAGATTGCCGTCGATCTGGAATACCCACGGAATCCCCGGGATCCGGTCCAGCGGCGGATGCATATCGAACATGTTCGGCGCAGTCAGTTTCCCTAACAGATCATGGATGTATTTTACCGCGCTGTCCCCGTCGCCGAACCGTGCGTACAGGTTGATCAGCCACGCGCAGCTCCATCCCGTATGCCCGCCGCCGTATTCCATTCGCCGCTCCAACGCCTTTTTTCCGGCCTCCAGCAGTTCCGAATTTTCATATTCGTTGATCTGGTTTGAGGGAAAAATGGGATAGAGGTGGGAAAAATGCCGATGTCCGATCTCCCATTCCTCATAATCCTCCCGCCATTCCATCAGCTGTCCATGCCTGCCGACGCCGAAACCGGGCAGCCTTTCCAAAATCCGGACTGCCTGCTCACCCAGCTCGGACTGTTTGCCGAGGATTCGTTCGCTTTCCAAAAACTGGATCAGGATATCCCGCAGGATTGCCGTATCCATAGTGGAACTCATGCAGAGCCGCCCGATCTTTCCATTTTCCATAATGTATGTATTTTCCGGGGAAACAGACGGGCAGATCACCAGCTCTTCCCCATCCTCTATCAGGAAATCCCCGAAAAACTGCACGCATTCAAACAGGATGGGATACATCCGTTCCAGAAAATCCTGATCCATAGTATACCGGAAATGTTTCCAGATGTGGGTCGCCAGCCATGCGCCGCCCATGACCCAATATGTCGCTGGAATAGCCAGATCCTGAGGCGCCGTATCTGCCCACACGTCGGTATTGTGATGGGCTACAAACCCGCGGCAGCCGTACATTTCCCGGGCCGTGCGCTTTCCGTTTTCCAGCATTCGCTCCAGATGCTCAAACAGAGGCTGATGGCATTCCGGAAGATTGCAGATCTCAGCAGGCCAGTAATTCATCTGAGTATTGATATTGATGGTATACTTGGAATCCCAGATGGGTTCCAGTTTTTCACACCATACTCCCTGGAGATTGGCCGGAAGCCCTCCCGGCTGGCTGCAGGACATCAGCAGGTAACGCCCGTATGCATAGTAAAGCGCCGCCATTCCATGATCCGTACCGCCCTCCGCGATCCGGCGCAGGCGTTCATCCGTAGGAAGCTGATCCAGCTCCGCGATCGGCTCCAGATGCACTTCCTCCGACCCGGACGCATCCCCTGTTTCCGCCGGACGGCCCGGATTCGCTTCCTCCGGCCCAGGTACATCTCCTGTCTCCGCCGCCCCGGCTCCCAGCACCAGGACCGAACGTCCGAACATTTCACTATGCCTGCGGATATGGGCCTCTCGAACCTCCCCGAAGCCTTCCCACGTCAGCCCGGACAATTGCTCCTGCAGATATGCATAACAGTCGGAGATCTTCTTCTCCCGCAGAGGGTAGGTGGTGACGCCGTTCACATAGATCACCGCCCGGTCCGCCTCTTTGATCACCAGATGCTCCCCGATCGTTTGAACACTGCCGCCCTGCACGCAGGCCTTCGCCTGTATGCAGAACTCGCTTCCGCCTTTTCCCAGGTCCCCGTCTATGTAGATCGTATCCTCTCCTGCGCTTCCCGCACAATTATAGTATCTCCCTCTCGTCAGCAGCCCCGACATGGAAATACATCCCGGCCTGTCCGCCGAAAATTCTACCGCCAGAACATCTGCTTCGAGAGAAATGAAAGCCTTCATCGTATATGCGATCCCGTCTTGCCGACAGCAAACTGTCACAATCCCCTTTTCCAGGTCCAGCTCGCGCCTGTAATCGGAAATCTCACCGCCGCTGTTTTGAATCCGATAGGAAAACTCCCCCAATGTCTGGAACGGCCTCTGACTCTGCGGTGTTCCGGACAACGCGTAAACACTCAATTCTTCGGCTTCCTCGATTTTTCCTTCTTTTATCAGGCGTCGGATCTCCGGAAAATGCTTCGGCGCGTCCGGATTGATCCGGTCGATCGGACCGCCGTAAACGACGCTTTCTTCGTTCATCTGGATCCTGCCTGTAAAGGGTTCGCCGTAGACCATAGCGCCCAGCCGTCCATTGCCGAGAGGCAGGGCTTCCAGCCATTCCTTCGCATGATCAGTATAAAATATTTTGTTCATTATAAATGATTCCTCCTCAGTGGATACACAATTTCAGATTCTCTCTCCAATCATTGTCCATCCCGTCAAATTCACCCGCGGTATCGCCGATCGTCAGCTTCCGCTCCGTTTCACTCCAAATAAATTCCGTAAGCGCATAGTTTCCATCCTCATAATGGTAATTATTCCCTTCGTCTTCATACAAGGTAAATGCTGCATCTTTTCCCGGGTACACATGGATCTCCAGCGGATTTTCATTTTTCTCATCCGCATAGGTCAGCCCTTTTTTCATCGGAATGATGGAGCCTGCCTTTACAAAAACCGGCATCTCATCCAACGGCGCGTCCACGGTCACAAACTGTCCGCCCCCGTATTTGCGGTCCGTCCAGTAATGATACCAGTCATCCCCCGCCGGTAAGTAACATGTCCACACCTTTTCCGACTGCAGTTCCGTATGATCCTTCCCATAATACATCGGTTCCGTCACCGGACAGATGAGCAGGCTCTTCCCGAACATAAATTCCTGATCCACTTTCCGCGCCTGCGGATCCGCCATATAATCAAACAAGAGACTGCGCATCATCGTCCCGTGGTTCCGGCAGACATCCCCTGCCAGTGAATAAATATACGGCATCAGATCATACCGGAGACGGATATATTTCTCAATGGCATCATAAAACGGCTCGCCCTTCTTTCCGAAATTCCAGATTTCCCGCGGAGTATCGGTGCCGTGAGAACGGAACATAGGAAGAAACGCCCCCATCTCCAGCCATCTGACGTACAGCTCCCGATAGCCATAATCTGCCGTACCTTCATTATAGTCTCCCTGCCAGAACCATTTCGGCGTGGGATCCCCGCTGCAGCCGCAGCCCCGGTTCTGCCATTTACTGCCCACCGTGAAAAATCCGCCGATGTCCAGTGTCCAATAGGGATATCCGGACAGGCCCATGTTCAGTCCTTCCGCAATCTGCTTTTTCAGCGTTTCCCAGGACGCAAAAGTATCGCCGGACCAGAGCACCGCGCCGTATTTCTGCCCTGACGCATACCCGGAGCGGGTCAGATTCAGTACCCGGATGTCCTCCGTTTCCTTCCGCTGGTTTTCATAGATTCCTTTCGCATGCATCAAGGCAAATAGATTGGCCTGCTCCGGCGGCAGATATTTTTTATGCTCGTTTCCTACCAGCATGTAACGCTCCCAAGGCTCCCGCTTCATCTCGCCGCCCCAGTCCGGGCCGCTGAAGGGCTCTGTGGAATCGCACCACCAGGAGTCGAAACCTCCGTCGAACAGCTCCTTTTTCGCCTGCTGCCAGTACATTTCTCGTGCCTCTTCGGAAAATGCGTCGTAAGTTGCATAGTCATTTAGAAGATGGCCTGCCTGGAACAATTCCGTATGATTCCTGCCCCCCGTATTCATGTTAGGCCACACGGACACCATGGAATGAGCGTGCATGCCGTGGATCTCCTTCATGCGCTCCTTCAGATCCCCGTAGCGTGACTTGTCCACCAGCTTTTCGCCCCAGTTCCCCGGATCCCAGGTATTCCAGTCCTGAACCACGCAGTCCAGCGGCACCCCAAGCTCCCGGTATTTTTTCACCACATCGGCCAGCTCCTTTGCCGTATAATACTGCTCCTTGGACTGGATATAGCCAAACGCCCATTTCGGCAGCATGGCCGCGCGCCCGGTCAGGGAACGGATCGTCCCGATGATCTCATCGGGCGTCTGTTTTGCGATAAAATAATAATCCATCCGGGAAATGGTATCAAAAAACAGGTAGGAATCATCCGGACCGTCGTGGAAGGTCATAAGGCTGCCGCAGTCAAACAGCATCCCATACCCCTGGTCCGACAGGAGTACAGGCATGGGGATCCGCATGTTGTGCTGGTACAGGTACTGGTCATGCCCTCTGTAATTGCAGATGCCTTCCTCTGCCTGCCCTAGGCCATAGATCCCTTCCTCCGCCTTCCACCGGAAATGCAGCCTGCCCTTGTATGCCTGGTGATCCACGATCTGTTTTAAATTCTGGATAAAATTGCGCTCTCCGTCCACGGTCTTCACCCGGTTGATGACAGGCGCCTCGTCTCCTGTAGTATAACGCATCACGTCGATTTTTTCCAGTTCCTTTCTGCCCTCTTCCAGAAGAATACCGCTCTCTGCCTGCCTTTTCCAGATGATCCTTCCGTCCTCTTTCAAAATCTCGGCCTGTACGCAGCTTGTACGCAGCCGAAAGCTATATTCTGTTTCTTCTATAGAATACGGAGCCGGAGATAATCCCGTCGGGTCGATAAAATCCGAATCAGTCTCCGTGATCGGTTCCTGGCTGAATACGCACCGGAACACCTCTTCCTCCAATGGAATCAGACGCAGGTAAAACTTCTCCCGGGTCAATTCCGCATACTGCTCTGTCTGTATACATTTCATATTAAAATCCTCTTCCTTCCTGCTCATATAGTCAAAATCATGTTCTCTACATTTTTCAGTTCATCCCGATAGTCCCCATGGACCGCCATCCGGAAAAAATCATCCCCCCGGATCCCTTTCAGTAAATAATGCTCCGATTCTATTTTGAAAAATGGTTTTTTCAGCATCTGCATGTACAAAAAGCTCCCCAGCGGGCGCAGTGACTTGATAAACTCATCGTCCATGGGATGCTCCAGTATAAAATCATACGCGTGCCATCCCGCCTCCGCGCAGCGCTCCCGGGATGGAATGATCTCCAATATCTTCATTTTTTTACCTCACGTTCAAAACTGCGCCGGCATCCGGACCATCTTCCTCATCGCCCGGCGTGCCGTTCCATTCATTCAGCCGCCGCTGCCGCCGCGATCTCCCGCACGATCCCCAGAAATTCCTTTGCTTCCCGCTCCTGTGTCAGCGCCGAAATACTGATCCGCACCGTCCCGGTCTCCTGCGTCCCCATCGCCTGGTGGATGAGCGGCGCGCAGTGCAGTCCGGCCCGGACCACCGTTTCATATCCGTTCTGCAGGATATAGGCCAGTTCCGACGGTCGAAGCCCGGCCAGGTTCATACTCAGCACCGGCCCCAGGTTCCGCCCCTTCTTCCCATAGACCGTTACGCCCTGTATTTCCGAGAGTCCGTCATACAAAAGCTCCATGAGCCTTTGTTCCTCCTCCGCAATACGCCTGACGCCCCGCTCCAGGATATATTCCACCCCTGCATTCAGCGCAGGAACTCCGTGTCCGTTCTGTGTGCCTATCTCATACTCATAATCCCCGTCCTCATAGGTGAGCCTGCTGCTGTCCTTTCCTGTCCCGCCGTATCGGTAAGGCCGCAGCCTGACACCTTCCCGCAGGAAATATCCTCCCGTCCCCTGGGGGCCGAACAGCCCTTTGTGTCCGGTAAATACCAGCGCATCCACATGCCAGGCATCACAGTCTATGGGGATGCATCCCGCACTCTGGGAGGCGTCCAGAAGAAACAAAACGCCATGCTTTTCTGCGATCTCCCCGAACCGGGCCGCATCCTGGATCATACCCGTCACGTTGGAACAGTGGTTCAGGACAAATAAGCCCGCATCCGGCGTCAGCCGCTTTTCAAATTCTTCCGGGCTGACATACCCGTATGGATCACAAGGCACGATCTCCACCTCTGCCCCCTCCGCGATCCCGTTATATAAAGGCCGCAATACGCTGTTGTGCTCTGCCTGTGTCGCGAGGATCTTCCTCCCTTTTCTTTCCAGACCATAGAAAAGCTGGTTCAGAGAGTCCGTTGCCCCCGATGTAAAATAAATCCGCTCCGGGCCGGAAATCCCAAACAGCCTGCCAAGATTTTCCCGGCAGCGTGTAAAAATATCCTTCCCCATGCCCTGCCCGCTGCTCCGGAACTGTCCGGCGGGAGGTGCAGAGAAAGCCGCAGTGTATGCGTCTGTCACACACTGCGGCTTCGGATATGTAGTTGCTGCATTATTCAGATAAATCATATCCATTTATCCCTCCAGAACCTTGAAGTTCATGATCTCTGCCAGGTCCTTCAATTCCTGCATATAATCCCCGAATACCAGTACCTGGTGATGTCCGAACCCTGCAAGATGATGCATATATCTTCTCGCATCATCCATCTGGATATAATAGTACGGGCTGCAGTAAACCTCGTCATATTCAGAGCGGAGCACCTGTCCCACCTTCACGCAGATCGTATCCCCTGCCGGGTTAAACCGCGCCAGCGTCACATGATCCTGCTCATTTTCCGTAAAGTCTACCTGCAGCTTGCCGCCGAAGCCCTGCCCGGTAAATGCCCACAGCTTGTATTCCAGCGGTTTTGTGCCGTATCCGTTCATGCACAGCGCCGGAACCGCATGGTGGATGCGCAGCAGCTCGTCCGTCTCGTGGTTCGGATTGCCCATAAATGCCGGGCGGTGCGCCGCATACTGCAGGATCGTCATTGCCAGCAATGCGTTCAGATCTTCTTCGCATCCGCTGGGAATCCCCTCGTCCTTCATCAGAGAATGGCACATGCAGGGCGTAAACTTCCGTTCCTGCGGAATCTCTGACGTACAGAGCTCATGGCACGCCGTAGAAAATGCGTTGCAGTCGTAGATGTCCATCATTTTCTTCGCCGCCAGATAATATTTCACATCATTGATAAACCAGTCTGTATTCACCTTCGTCTCCTTGGAACCATTGATGATCCGGTCTGCGATCGGCTTCGCCTCCTCGTCGGTGATCTGGTCCATATATTTGAAAATCTCACGGAAGGGAAGCTTGATCACTTCGAAGCCATATCTCTGGCGCAGCACTTCCGGATCCCGGATCAGGCTTTGGATTCCGAATGTAGGCTGTCCGCCTGCGGTCAGCACCAGGGCTCTTGTCTCGGACACCGCCTTCTTTACCCATAATAAGTGTGCGATCTCATTCAGATCCCGGATATCCATCGCCACATACGCCTCAACACCGATATTTCTGCAGTACGCCGCAAAGTCGATCCCTTCATTTCCATTCTGTAAGATCACGATGGGCTTTTTGTACCGTTCCAGCTTCGGGATCCGCCAGTTCATGCAGAGGAAGAAATCCACCTGGTCCATGTCCTCTTCGATCTTCGCGAATACGTCCTTTCCTACGATAAACTTTTCATCATAGCGGGCGTCCACCGCTTCCAGAAAATGGATTTCCTCCGTGGCTCCTTCCAGCACCTTTTTTGCTGCTTCAAATGCCTGGTCAGCCGCAGCGGACTCCGCCTCCACAGTCATGTCCTCCTGATACCCCGCACGGCACGGGCCCTCCCAGAAATGAGAATGGGTCAGACAGCCGACGATGGGACGTACGATTAATTTTGTGTTCATTGCTAATTCCTTCATGATATTTTTCCTCCTTACTATTCTTTCACCGCTCCGGAGGTCAGCCCTCCGATAATATATTTCTGTCCAAACAGATACACAAGGATGACCGGGATACAGGTCAGCACAATATCTGCAAAAATATAATTCCAGTAGTTCGTATTTTTTCCAAAGAACTGATACACCGCCATGGTCATCGGGAAGAGCTTGCTCTTGGACGACAGATACAGCGGAGTCAGAAAGTCGCTCCACACTCCCATGAACTGTAGGATGAAGCAGGTAAACAGTACCGGCTTGAGCATGGGCATGATCACCCGGAAAAACAGGGACAGCGATCCTGCTCCGTCCAATACCGCCGCCTCATCCAGCTCCATCGGCACGGACGAGATAAAGTTCCGGATCGTAAATACGCAGAACGGAATCATTGCGCTGGTAAATACGATCACGATCCCCGTCTTGGTGTTGGTCAGCTGGAAGGCGCTCAGCACTCTTGACAGGGTGACATAGTTCACAGGGAAGAACAGCCCGCAGAGCACGAAATAGTACAAAAAGGAGTTGACCTTTGTCCGTCTCCGGCTCATCACAAAGGATGCCATGGCCGAACTGATCACGCCGATCAGGGTGGAAGCGCCGGCATAGACCAGGCTGTTGAAAAATCCCTGGATCAGTTTTCCTTTCTGGATGACTTCGGTATAATTGGAAAACTGCCATTCTGTCGGAAGGGACAGGCTCATCCTGGCCGCTTCTCCCTTGGTCTTAAAGGAGTTGATCACCACAAGGTAAAACGGGAGCACTACCGCAAGGCACAGCAGGATCATGAGCACATGCTTCAAAACCGCAAGGATTCTTTTTTTCATCATTGCTGCACCTCCTGTTTACTCATATTTTTCACGATCAGGACACCAACCACCGCGGTGATCAGCAGCAGGATCGTATTCAACGCTGTAGACATTCCGTAATGTCCGGACGAATACAGCTGATAGGAGTAGGTCGTGATCACTTCTGTCGCATGTCCCGGACCTCCGTTGGTCAGCACGTAGATAATATCAAATACCTTCAATCCATAGGTAATGCCGAATACCAGGTTGATCATGACGGAGCCTGAGATCATAGGCAGCGTCACATACCGGAGCCTCTGCCAGAAATTGGCGCCGTCGATCTGGGCCGCCTCATAGTAGGATCTAGGGATGGTGCTCAGGCCCGCAATGAAGATCGTCATGACATAGCCGACTCCTCTCCAAGCGTCTACCCCGAAAATAGATTTCCATACAACATTCAGGTCAGAAAGCCATTTCTGTTTCAGAAAATCCAGATGCAGAAATTCCAGTACCATGTTGAGCATACCGTTGTTGTAATTCAGGATCGAGGTAAATAGAATACCGATGATCACATACGGCAGTATGGAAGGCAGGTACAGAAGTGTCCTGTACAGTCCTTTTCCCCGGATGCTCTCATTCAGCATGATCGCCAGAAACAGGGCCGGTATCAGCTTCACGATATTGGAAATGACTGTAAACATGAGGGTATGCCCGATCCCTGACAGGTAATCTTTGTCTGACGTAAAGATTTCGATATAATTCTGAAGTCCCACAAAATTGACTTCTCCCATGCTCCGGGAATTCCAGTCCGTGAAGGAGTATCCGATTCCCAGGATACTTGGCAGAAGGAAAAATACACTGTAAAGCGCAAGCGGAACAAGCAGGAACCACATTGGATAAATTTTGTTTTTTTTCAAAAAATCACCACTTTCCAGTTTTAAAAAAGCGCCGGGGGGATTGCCGCGCGCATCCCTCCCGGCACCTTACATCTTCTCTGCTTCTCTTTTGCTGTGGTTCACAGTATCTTTGCAGACTGCACCTGATCCGTCTGCCGCCGCTGATCTGTCCGGCCGTGAACCACAAGTTTTACAGTTCTATTTACTCCCAGGCACTGTCGCCGGCGATCTTCGCTGCTTCCGCCCGGTTGGAATCCATATTTTTCAGGACGTCATTTGCTTCACTCTGACCCTGGCAGTAAGAGATCATATCCGCGCCAAAATCTCCCCAGTAGTCGTTGGTGTACTTGGTTCCGGTCTGGAGCACTGCTGTGCCCATCTTATCCTTATCCACGGTACTCATGAACTCTTCTTCCTCCGGCAGCCAATGCTGTTCCAGTCCGTCGTCGTTCATATCCAGGTTGGTATAAGCCGGTGAATTGTCCAGGATCTCCTGCAGGCTTTCTGTCGTTGTTACGAAATCAAAGAATGCCTTTACAAGCTCTTCATGCTCTGTTCCCTTATAGCCAAACATAGTCGGGCCTGCCGGGTTCGTCGGGAAGCTGGTGTTGTCGCCCAGCGGGATGAGGAACAATCCGAACTCATCCTCTGTTCCTGTCTCTTCCTGGATCTGTTTGATGTAACTGGAATTTGCCATCGCCATCGCGCAATTTCTGTCGCCAAATTCATTTGCCATGTTGGTGCTGTCGGTTCCGATCCAGTCCTCACCGAAATATCCTTTATCCGATAATTCCTTGAACTGCTCCAGCACTTCCAGCATCTTTTCGTTGTCCGCAAATGTAGCCGTATTGTCATTCAGCGCGTCATACAGTCCCGGCTCCGCTTCCTCGTACACGCCGCCGATCTGGAAAAATGCCAGCTGATGCTGCCATCCGTCGGCGCCGGGCAGGAACCATGGTGTGATATCCTCTGCCGCGATCTTTTCACAGACTTTAAGCATCTCATCATAATCAGCAGGAATTTCCAGCTTTAATTCGTCAAATAATGTCTTGTTATAGACGATGACATATTCCGGTGAATTATGCCAGATCTGTAATCCGTACAGCTTGCCGTCATACTCACAGGAAGAAAGCCTTGCTTCCGGCATAAGGTCTTTCCAGCCTGCGTCGGAAAAGTCTATACAATACTTTTCCGGATCCACGATCACGGAACTGATCGCAAACGGATTGGACTGGATCCAGAAGATATCCGCACAGGAATCTGTAGAAAGCTTGGACTGCAGGATATCGCTGTACTGATCCGCCGGGATCGTCTGCAGGTCTACCGTCACATCATAGGTCTCTTCAAATCTGGCGATCGTATCGTCATATCGATTGTCCATCCATCCCGCGGACACCAGGATACTCAATTCCTCCCCCGCGAAATCTGCACTGCCAGCTTCCTCTCCTTCATCGCCGCTCTCGGTACTCTCCTGGGCATTGTCCTGGCTCCCGCCGTCAGAAGATCCTCCTGAACATCCGGCCGCCATCGAAACCACCATCGCCGTACACAACAACGCACTGATCATTTTTTTCTTCATATCTTTTCATCCTCCCAGTTTTATTACACCCGTTTCCTATTCCCGCAGCCCTGCCGAAGATCTGCTTCTCCTCCGCCCTCTCCATCACGCCCCTGCGCCATGCCTTAGGCCGGCCGCTGCTCCCGGAACCCTGTGTTTTTTGTTACTTTTATCCTATCCCTTTTCCTTCATTCCGTCTATGTATTTTCCGCTTATAAATTAGGACATTTTTTACATTTTTCACAATTTTCTATACACTTCCCTATTTTCCATATACATTTTATACATGTCCCTCCTTCTCTCCGTCCTTTCAGATTGTACATAATCACTCCATTCCTTTTATTCTGTTTGCATTTTCCAACATTCTGTTGTACCATAAAACCAGTTGCCGCCCAAAAAAATTCCACCTGTAGGTTGCTAATCCGAAGCTGCATTTTCATTGCAAATTGCATAAAAATGTGACTTCGGATTGCAACCGTACAAGTGGAAAAATTCTTCCGAAAGGCCCACGATCTATATGATGAAGCACAAACTGCAGACCCATTTTTTCCTGACTTATTTTTTTATGGCCCTGATCATAGTCCTCCTCTACTCGATCTTTTTTTATCACTACACCTCCGACATCCTGATCGAGCGGGAGACAAAAAATCTCCGGGAGCTCAACAACTCCTTCCTGACCCAGACGGATTCCGAGATCCGGGAGCTGGACAATGTATCCATCAACATTTCCTACGGCAGCCTGATCAAAGAGCAGCTCTCCGGATGGACCAGCACCTCGCCTGCCTCCGATGAGTTCCGGAACCTAACCCAGCTCTTTATGTCCATCAACGGCACGAACCTGAACGCGGACCAGATCAACCTCTATGATTATAACGGCTACCTCCTGCGGGTGGGTACCAAGACCAATATTTATCCCATTGATCTGGAGACCCTGGACTGGATAGACACGGTATCGGAAAATGCCGGAAAGAAGACTGTCAGCCTGCCCTATGCCACAAATGACCTGAAAACAAGCGGCACCTCCAGCACGCCGCCTACCTGGTACATTTCCCTCTATCGGACGCTCCGGAACGGATCCAAGGAGGAGATCGGCGTGATCGAGACCATGAAAAAATGCTCCTCTGTTTTCAAGAGCATCACGACCTACAGAAGGAGGACAGAGCATGCGCCTGCCGTATATATCTATGATACCGGCGGAGATCTGGTCTACCCCTATGAAGTGCCGGAGGATGGCTGCGAACCTGCGGATTATTATTCCCTGGCAGGGAAACACCCGGAAAATGATGCCGTAAAAACCTGTGGGGCAGACGGTGAGCGGGAGCTGCTGATCCACAGTACTTCCTCCTACACCGGCTGGACCTATGTTATCGTACAGGATGAAGCCCAGGTCCTTCTTCCGGTCAGAAATATGCTCCATTTTATGATCATGGTGGCTGTTCTGATGGTGGGGCTCTGCCTGGTCTTTTCCTATATGACCTCCCGCCGGCTCATCAGGCCGATCCGGAAGCTGAAACAGGTCATTCATAAGACTGTGCTGGATTCTCTGGATGAAAATAACAAGGCGGAGCTGAGCAATTCTTTCGTAGAGCTGGAAGAACTGAACCAGGAATTTGCCGATATGAATGTGAACCTGAAAAAGTCCATGAATGAGCTGCTGGATTCCCGCGCCCAGGAATTGAAGTCCCGGAATCTGGCGCTCCAGTCCCAGATCAATCCGCATTTCTATTATAATACGCTTGCGAGCATCATCGTACTGGCGGAAAAGGAGCGCAACGACGAGGTCATCACCATCTGCCGCAACCTGACCCGGATGATGCGCTATATCACAGGCTCCTCCAACATGCCTGTCGCCCTCCGGCAGGAAATGGATTACGTGCGGAAATATCTGTACTGCATGAAGGTGCGTTTTCAGGATGATCTGAATTATACGGTTGAGGTGGACGAATCCATCCTGGATGTGCCTGTGCCCAAGCTTATCGTCCAGCCTATCGTGGAAAATGCATTGAAATACGGCACAAACTGCAAACCGCCCTGGCACATTTCCATCCGGAGCGTGATCACGGAAGATTCCTGGCGGATCGAGGTCGAGGATACGGGCAGCGGATTTTCGGATGGATCCCTGAAACAGATCCGGGAGCGCATCCGCACCGCAGACGAGCAGCCAGGACTGCCGGAGCTCAATATCGACGGGCTCGGACTGCTCAATGTGTACATCCGCTGGCATCTGCACTGCGGGGAGCAGGCCATTTTTGATTATGGAAATACCGGAAAGCATCACGGGGTCGTGGCCATCGGCAGAAAGTCAGAAAAAGCCGGGAGCAATGCTGAATGATCCACTGCAGCGTTACGATTCACAGTCATTTCACACACATACAAAGTGTTACATAGGAGAACGTATCATGGGAACTACAAAATATTCAGTAATCATAGCGGAAGATGAAATCCTGCTCTTGGATCATCTGGCGGAAAAAATCGAACAGTGCGCCCCGGATTTTGAAGTGGCGGGGAAGGCGCAGACCGGAGACGAGGCCTACCGTCTTGTGAAGGAGTACAGCCCCGACCTTCTGATCACGGATATCCGGATGCCTGTCATGAACGGGATCGAGCTTCTGGAAAAAGTCTACAACCACTGCCCTTTGACAAAATTTATCATTATCAGCGGATATTCCGATTTTGAATACGCCCAGAGCGCCATCCGGCTGAAAGTATCCGAATATCTGTTAAAGCCGGTGGATCCAGAGGAACTGACCACGGCCCTCAGGAACATCCGGAAGCAGTACCAGATCGAACAGAAAGCTTACGAAGATATTTTCAACGAATCCATGACCCGGAACTCCCCGGAGCAGATCGCCGCCACCCTGCGGGATTACCTGGTCCAAAACTACAATATGGATATCAATCTGAACCTGATCGCAGGCAGCATGCATTACAGCCCCGGCTACTTAACGAAGATCTTCCAACAGCAGTACCAGGTATCCCCGCTGAAGTTCATCACGCAAATACGGCTGTCCCAGGCGAAGCATTACCTGTCTCACAACCCGGAACTGTCCGTGAAGCAGGTCGGCGAGATGATCGGGTATCAGGATCAGGGGTATTTCAGCAGGCTGTTCAAGAAGAATACCGGGGTGAGTCCGCTGGATTGGCGGAATCAGGAATAATTTACTGTGAGCACCCGGTCAGGGTGTGAACAGTAACATCAATCCCGTACCATATAAATTTTCTTCCGGATGAATTGTAAGTATTTTTAAAATGTGCTAAAATAAATAATCATAAGAAATCAAAAATGGGAGGGAATTGATTGTGGATGATAAAACTTTTTTGAACACCCAGCCTGATCCGAAGCCGGAAGAGCCTTATCGTTCCCTGGAACACGACTATCAATTACTGCAAATGGAAGTAGAAGAGCTTCGGGCACGTGAAGCCCGGCTGAAAGCCGAGCTGGAAGAGATGCGGGCGCATGAAGCCGAATTAAAAGAGGAAGTCATAAGATCCCAGAACCGCGCCGAAATGATCGAGGGCTATAATGAGCTCATGATCGAGATGCTCAGCAAGCGGAAAGAATGGCTTCTTGTCATTGATGTAAATACAAAAGAAATTTTATACTGCAATAAGAAAAAGCAGGAAGGGATCGTCGCTACGGAAGTCTGTACTGCCTGCAAAAAGCGCCTCCCATTCCATGGCGATATCCTCAAATGGAGCAGCGAGGAGCAGTATAAAGTCTGGGAGATGGCTGGGGATGCCGATACTTATTACCGTATCACTTCATTTCCGATCGAATGGAAGGAACACGATTCCAATGTGCACATCATCGTTGACATTACGGACGAGAAGCGCGCTGCCCATAACCTTACCAGCAAAGCATACCATGATCCCGGCACCGGGATCAAGAACCGTCTCTTTTTTGAAGAATATATGGAAATGGTCCTCCGGGAGGAGCAGGACACCACACTCTGCTATCTCGACCTAGACGGACTCAAATATGTAAATGATAAATACGGACATCTAGAGGGCGATACCTACATCCAGAATTTTGTAGAACTGATCAAAATGAATTTCCGGAGCGAGGATACGTTTGCCCGGATCGGCGGAGATGAATTTTGCCTTGTACTCAGCGGCAGCATTGGGGAACTGATCGAACGGAAAATGGCAGAGATCCTGCGGGATTTCCAGACCGGAGGATTTGCCGAGTATCAGTGCAGCTTCAGCTACGGCGTCGTGGATATCGACGGTGCGGAGAATCATCTGTCCTATGACGAGATCCTCCAGAAGGCGGATGAGATCATGTATGAATGCAAGCGCAGGAATAAGGAGAAATATCCGCAGCTTGTCAGATAAAAATCTATGCAGGCACAATACCGCTTCATGGGGATTCAGAGGAGGAAAAGTATGAAACCAGCAGCAATATTTCAAAACGGAATGATCCTACAGAGGAACAAGCCTGTCGTCATCTGGGGGACCGGCACACAGGGAGAGACGGTCCGCGCAGAGATCCAGGGCAGGCAGGGGGAAGCTGCTGCAGATACGGTTGGTAACTGGATCCTGACACTGCCCCCATTGGATGCTTCGGATGAGGAACAGCTCGTACTGCGTTCTGTTTCCGCGGCAGGGAAAACGGAGACAATGACATTTTCTCAGGTCGCAGTGGGCGAAGTCTGGGTCGCCGGCGGACAATCCAATATGGAATTTCACATGCGTTATGAAAAGCACCTGACGGAAGCCCTGAAGGTCTGCATCAATCCGAGAGTCCGTTTTTTTGATGTGCCGGAGGTCAGCTATAACGGACAAGACGAAGAATTTGATTACAGCAGAATGGGGATCTGGCGGAAAGCAGATCCAGAAAATCTGGAATATTTCAGCGCGGTCGGATATTATTTTGAACGAGAGCTCGAGCGCGTATTGGATGTCCCTGTAGGGATCATCGGATGTAATTGGGGCGGGACAAGATCCTGCGCCTGGATGTCCGTGGAAAGCGTGGAACGCGCGGGGAAACCGTGGATGCAGATGTATGAAGACCGGATTGCTGAAATGGATATGGATGAATACTGGGAAATGCAGCACGGGAATCCGATGAACCACAGAGGTGACCCCTTTGCCGATCCTTTCGGGGAAACCGTGCTCCCAAGGACACTCAGCACCGAAGAACTGACAGATTTTTTTCAGAAGATGCCGGCCGGCATGGAGGAATACCAGGAATGTATGCTGCCGTCTGAAATTCCGGGATCTCTGTATGAACATATGCTGAAGACGGTCGCCCCCTATGGAATCCGCGGATTCCTCTGGTATCAGGGCGAAAGCGACGATGAGCCTGGAAAGCAATGCCTGTACCGGGACATGCTGGCCGCTTTGATCGGGGACTGGCGCACGCTCTGGAAGGATGCCGGGCTTCCCTTCCTGTTTGTTCAGCTTCCAGGGTGGGAAAACTGGCTGTTGGACGGGCCGGGAAACCAGGATTACATGACGATACGAAGCTGTCAGGAAATGGCTGCGAAAACCGTAAGCAATGCATATTTATGTTCCATTTCCGATGCGGGAGAGCAGATGGACATTCATCCGAAGGACAAAAAGGTCGTGGGAGAACGCCTTGCGCTTCTGGCAAGAGGGCATGTATACGGAGAAACGCTGTTGTGCGACGCGCCTGTGGCAGAGAGTATCCGGCGGGACGGCAGCCGCATAGAGATTACATTTCAGAACGCGGAAGGCGGGCTGAAGGTCAAGGGCGGTGCGATAAAGGCGCTGCACGTCTATCCGGTGCAAATGTCCGGCGCAGAGAAGTCTGTTTGTAAAGGAGATGGAGTCCGGGCTGCGGCTGATACGGAAGGCGGAGCAGACCTCAGAGAGGAAATTTCGGTTACCGCTGATGTGGAAGAAATGAAGCTGGTGATCCTGCTTCCGGAAGGGACCGGGGATGTCGCCATAGAATTTGCGCGGACACGGTGGTATCTGGTCAACCTATACAACCAGGCAGATATACCGGCTATTCCCTTTGAATTTGTATGTTAAAGGATCGCCGAAAAGTGAAACGGCCGCATTGCCATATGTGGTGCCCTTGGGATATACCCCAAGGGCACCACATTATGGCCATCCGGCCGTTTCACCTGCATAAGCAAAATGGTAAGCTGCGCAGCAGCGACTTCTGAATAAATATCCATAGGCCAGAAATATTTCACGCTCCTGTTTCATCATATATATCAATACAGTTATCTCCCAATGCTGCGATCCGCATTTTCTTTAGCATTTTTATCATTCCTTTCATCAAAACATATCCCTGGACTGATCTGGAATGATATACGGAAGATCACACACTCCTCGCAGGATCACTGAACGGCCTCTGTCTGATAATGAAATTCGATCAATTCCGGATTCACATAAGCTTCTGTATATTCTACGATCGTGTAGTTTTTGTCCGCGCCTATATATATTACCCGGAATATGGTACTTCCTTTTTCGACCTGAAGCAGTCCCGCTTCTTTTTCTCCCGCTTCCACGGCCTGCAGTTCCTGGTTAAAATGCCGCGGAAGATGATCTCTCGCATCCATGTAATCATATAAAGACACCTTTTCAAAGTCAATCTGATCGATGTCTTCAAAATACTTTTTAGGTACATAGGTATATTCAACCGCGATCGGTTTTTCTTTACTCAAGCGCACTCTGTGCAGTCCCCAGACGGTATCCTCTTTCCGGATCCCCAGATAATACGCATAATAATCACTGGGTTCCAGATCTCCTTGTCCCAGCACGATATTACGCCCCTGCATCCCGGATTTTTTCAGCATGGCTGTGATACCGGTATTTCGATCCTCCGTGGAAAGTTCCATGTTCAGCTTGGTACGCCTTGGTTTATCCACATAAGTCCCGCTTCCCTGTACCCGGTGCAGATACCCCTTTTCAACAAGCTGGTTAATGGCACGCTTGACTGTCATCCTGTTCACACCATAGGTTTCCGCAAGCTCCCGTTCGCTCGGGATCTTTTCTCCCGGCAGGAACACCTGCTCCTCTATTTTTTTCGTAATGATATCCTGGAGCTGAATATACAATGGCATCCTATAGTCCATACTGCTCCCCTCCCAATTTCTGATCGATCAGCGGGTTACACTGCTTAAATACGACCCAGTCTTTTCTTTTTATAGAAAAGATATATTCTATCAGCTGTTCATCCGCATCGTAAGTGATCCCTGTTTTCTTGACTAAGGGCGTCATATTCGATACCTGGAGCACCTTTGCTTCTTCCTGGTTCGCATAAACAATTTCCACGATCTGCTCCCCCCGCGCCGGCGCCGCCTGATATTCCGCCTTCAGGATTTCAAGCAGGGAACGCTCCTCCAGGTTATATTTCATCAGCTTCGGTGCGATCTGTTCTGGAATAAAGGAATAATCCAGAGCCACCGGCAGTCGGATCCCTTCATTTTTCAGATAACGGACACGCGTGATCTTATACATACGGAATCCGATGGGCTGTCTGATCTTTGCAGAAAGCCCTTTATCTGTCTCGATCCGCTCAAATGCAAGCAGTTCATTGCTTAACTGCTTTCCGCATTCAAGCGCCTTTTGGGAAAAGGAGCTGATTCCTCTCAGTCCTTCTTCTATCTTCTGCGGTCTTATATAGTAACCGCTCCGTTTTCTTGCTTCAATTACCCCCTCTGTCACCAGCATCTGCAGCGCAGAGCGGACCGTCGCCCTCTGCACCTGAAAATGCTCCGCCAGTTCTCGTTCCGCCGGAAGCTTCATATATTCTGTCAGCTTTTCCTTCATGATAAAATACTTGATCTCCCGGGCAATGAATGCATCCTTGTTCAATAGCTTCACGATCTTTTCTCCTGTTTTTGTTGGTATCTCACAAATTAACTTCTTTGATTATACTCCTTTTCATAGAATTTGTATACCAAATTCAGGGGTTTCTTTTTTCCCTGTTCAACAGAAAAAAGCCAGATCAGACCGTTCATTTCCCCTCTGTCAGGTTTTTCAGCCATGCGCCCTGTTTCAGCAGGCAAGTCGCAATGACCACTTTCAAAATATTAGAGGCCTCTGTCAAAAAATATACCTTCTCCAAAGAAAGCCCGCTGAATGTTACCAGAATAGTGCTCACCAGGAGCGGTCCAAAAACAACGCATAGTCCATCCACCATCAATACTGCCTTCGTATCGCCTCCCGCCCTGAGAATGTAATAAATCGTCTCCCCATAACCATACATCCAGCAGAACAACGCCCTGATCCGCAGAAGCCCTGACGCCGCCAGAAGTGAATTTCCCGCCAGGGAAAAGATTCCTGGGATCAAGGGCGCTGTCAGAATCACCAGGATACTGCTGCCAATGGTCACGGCAAGATTGATTTTTATCATCCTTCCTGAAGCTTTCCCCGCCTCCTCCAGCCTTCCTGCTCCTAGTATTTTCCCCATCATTACCCCTGCGGCCGTGGAGCAGCCCGCAAAAGCTACATTGACCAGGTCAAACACATTATCCGCCACTGTAATGGCTGGGATAGCATCCTCATGAATCCTGCAGTAATTCCGAAAAACCATCGTCAGGGCGACCGCCCATATCGTCTCATTGCAGATCAGGGGTATGATCTTCTGTACCATAAACCATTTAGTTTCTATTGTAAGACGTTCGATTCCCCTTTCACTTTTTCGAAAAACAGCCCAAAAAGCAACCGCCACCGCTGCCATTTCCATACACCGGGAAAGCAGTGTCGCTATCGCCGCTCCAGTCACTCCCATGACCGGAAATCCAAAATGTCCATAGATCAGGGCATAATTCAGAAACACATTCATTAACATGGAGGCAAAACCTGTCAGCATAGGAATCTGCGCTTTCTGCATGATCCGCAGATAGACGGCGCAGACCGCGCTTACGGCCGCCGGTATATAGGAAAATCTCACGACCTGGATATAAGAAAGGCTGACCGCTATGGTTTCCGGTGCTTTCACGTATAACCCCACCGCCGCAGAAGGCGCTGCCGAAAGGAATACAAAAAACGCCGCTCCGATCCCCACGCACATCAACATACCAAACCGGAATATCCCGTTGCAGACCTTGATCTTTCCTGATCCGCAGTATTGTGCCATAAAGATGCTGATCCCGCTGCTAGCTCCATATATGACCAGCGTATATATGAAATATGTTTTATTTGCTACTGTTACCCCGCTTATGGCAATTTCCGATATTCTTCCCACCATCATGGTATCGCAGATATTCAGTATATTTCCTGACAATGACTGCAGCATGACCGGTACGGCCAGGAAGAAAAACTCTTTTAGGAATGCCGTTTTACGGCTCTGCATAATTTCATCTCCTTATATTCTTTTTATGATCTCTATTGACTCGATCAGATGATCGATCTGATGGTCCGCCTCGGACAGGTCAAAATCAAATTTGGGATCCCGTTTCGCAATGACGGTCATACCCGCCCTTTTTCCCGCGCGGACGCCATATTCCGAATCCTCTACCGCTATACAGGATTCTCCGGACAGTCCAAGCTGTCTCATTGTGTAAAGGTAAATTTCCGGGTCCGGCTTACTCTCCGGGAACATATTTCCGCTGACAAACGTATCAAAATATTGCTTCAGTCCGGTTTCTTCCAGCGCATTCCTGATGGCGCGCATCGGGGAAGACGAGGCCACTGCTGTTTTGATCCCGTTTTCTTTCAGATACTGCAGTACCTCCTTTGCCCCCGGATTGATAATTTCCGCATAGGAAAAAGGCTGTGCCTCACAATATGCGTTATACAGGCTGAGAACCGCTTCCTTACTCTTTCCGTCATGCTTCGCATCCTCCCACCATTCATAAATCTTCTGGTCTGTGTATTTTTCAGAAGATCCGGCCAGGCTCACGATGTCTTCCCGGGATACCAGGATCCCGTTCTCCTCAAAAAATTCTTTGGTCCAGGTAAAATAGATTCCTTCACTGTCTATCAATACCCCGTCCAGGTCAAAAATCACCGCACGCTTCATTTTCTTCTCCTTTTTATGGCAAAAGGCCCCTCCTGTACGATACGGTTTAGGAGAGGCCTTTCTCTTTTTCAAAAACTGTTCCGACAGCTTTTTAATAGTCGAACTGACGATAATAACGGCGGAACTGCAGGCTGTGTCCGGTTACCAGTTCATAATGTACTGCCAGACGTTCTGTCAGGATTGCCGTAATGATCATCGGGGAGCAGATCACACGGAAGTCATCATCTATTCCTTCCAGGTCAAACGCTTTCGTATCAAATACTTCCAGCTTATCCGTAACTGTCTTTGCAAAGCGTTCTACTCTTTCGTCCAATTCCCGGTACTCATCTTCTCCTTTTACCAGGAACAGCGGTACATCCTTCTCAACCAACTCCAGCGGTCCGTGGAAAAAATCTGCGGATGTAACGGATTTTGTCCGAACCCACTGCATCTCTTCCAGGATGCACATGGAGAAGAGATAGGTCTCGCCCCAGAGTACGCCGGAGCCTACAAACATGGTATAGGGCTCTTTCGCATATTTCTGTGCCAGTTCCTTTGCTCTTGGCTCAAATTCCTCACGGATACGCACCAGGTTCTTATGTACATTCTTCATCTGGTCCGCCCATCTCGGATAGTCCTCGTATTCACCCCTGTTGCACAGCAGGCGGAGCGCAAACATGAAATACATCAGATAAGAATCTTCACAGTCTCCGCACGGATTGTAAACAGCTTCTGTGAGGAGCTTTGCAAGAGGAGTCTCCGCATTTTTTGTAAATCCATATACCGGAATCCCCATCCCTTTTACCATCTTCACTGCCTGCAGGATCTCTTTTGTATCCCCGGATGCAGAAGCTGTTACTACACAGGAGCTCTCCGTAAGGAAATCTTTGTCAGCCTTCACCATGATCTCCGCCGCGTTCTCCAGGTGTACCGGAAGCTTTGTATAATGCTCCATCACCTTGACTACCGGGTACCACTCAGCCCAGGTTCCTCCGATCCCAAGGATCACCAGATTGTCAAATCCTTTTTCCGACACATGGTCCGCCATTGCCTCAATATTGGCGCGCTGTGCATATGTATTCGCTCCGTCCTTCAAATATTTTTCCAGATTAAAATTTCTCAATGCCATTTTGATCTCTTCCTTTCCCTTCTTTTGATCTTCTTAATATCCATTGTGGTTCGTCGACTAATCCACTTAATATTATTAATATACCAAACAAAATTTATTTGTCAATAGTTTTGAACCATTTTTTTATTTTTATATACCAATTATTCTTTCCCGGAACACCCTTTCACAATCGCAATCCCGGCAGTCGCACCAAGAATGGAGGCGCCTGCTTCTATAAACGCACGGGCGGTTTCATAATCCCGTATACCGCCTGCAGCTTTGATCTTTACCGAATCTCCCAAAACTTCCTTCATCAGCTTTACGTCCGAAAGTTTTGCTCCGCCAAAGCTTCTTCCGGTGGAAGTTTTTAAGCAGGCAGGGCTCACTTTTTTGGCAATCTCACAGATTTTTTGCTTTGCTCCGTCATCCCCGTCCAGTTTGCACATCTCAACGATTACTTTGTCCATGATGCCGTGCGCCCTGCAGTATTCGGCAATCCGGCTCATTTCCGCACCGATTCCATCATAATCCCGTTCTTCCACCATTTTCTGGTTCAGCACATAGTCGATCTCCCGGAAACCTGCAGCCTCATATGCCCGAAACACTTCCAGCTTTTCTTCCGTCCCAAGGACGCCGTCTGGAAAATCTACAGCCCCTGCAATGATGATATCTGTGTCTCTCAGCACTTCTTTTGCATGGCCGAAGGTATCAATATCCGCGAAAACACACCGGAAATCATACGCCTTTGCTTTTTCCAGATATTGGTCAAAGCTATCATTTGGATCATCAATATAGTCTATATATTTTGCCGTCTTCATTAAAAATCCACCTGCTTTCTTTTAAAAATCACCGTATATCCCCGGTCCTTTTAAGCCAGAAGTCCAATCCATGCCCCCAATACTCCCAATACGATACTTACAGCGATCAGCACCATCGGAGAGATCTTCTTTTTCAGCGCCCAGTAATAGGCCCAGGTTGCTCCCATCCCCAGCATTCCCGGCAGAATACTGTCACAGACCTCCTGCAGAGTCGTCGCATAGTCTCCGGAACCGATCTGCAGCGGCATGGTTGCATAGACCATATCCTTTGACATGGCTCCGATCACCATAATACCCAATATTCCCGCGCCGTACATGAACGTGTCCATCAGACCGCTCTTCTGTGCTTTCGCAAGGTAAGTGAATCCCAGGTCATACCCTTTTTCCGCCCCTGCAAAACGGAGCAGGAACGCAGGAATATTATAGATCAGGAAATATAAGATCGGCCCCAGTATATTTCCATTCATGGCAAGGGAAACCCCGACTGCAACTGCGATCACGCGGATGCATCCCAGGAAAATGGAGTCGCCTACGCCGGAAAGAGGCCCCATCAATGCTGCCTTCACATTGTCGATCGCTTCTCCTTCCATCTCTCCCTTAGCGACTTTTTCCTCCATTGATACTGCCACGCCGCCTACAAACGGCGCAAGCTGCGGCGTAATATTAAAAAATGCCATATGCCGGGTCAGTGCTTTCGCATATCCATCGGGATCGTTTCTATAAATCTTGCGCAGGATCGGCTCGATCATCAGACAGAACGCCACATTCATCTGCCTTGGATAATTCCAGCTGTATTCCATTCCCAACGCGCCTGTATTTACAGCCATTTTCCGCAGATCCTTCCTTGTTACCAGTCCCTGTTCCTGTCCCATTGTTTCTTTAGAAGTCATCGTCGTCTACCTCCTCTGCCGTTTCTGCGCCTGCCGTTGCTGCCGCCGGCCTCGGCTCTAATAAACCAAACTTTTCAATCACGATTATAACACCCACGATCGCCACTCCCAGTACCGGAAGATTCAGATACGCGCTCAGGACAAATCCCAGAAAATAGAACGGGATCAGTTTTTTATTCAGGATCATGCGCATGAGCATCGCAAATCCCATGGCCGGCAGAAGCCCTGCGGCCACGCCCATTCCGTCTATGATCACCTGGGGGATCATATCCAGTACTTTCTGCATGGCATCTGCTCCCAGATAAAAGGCGAGGAATACCACTACAAATTTAATTGCCGTTCCAACCAGGCCGTATGCCCAGTGGATCATGCGTATCTTTTTCGGATTTCCTTCCGCAGCTCCGTTATCCGCAATCTTTAAGATCAGCGGAAGCAGCGCATTTACAAAGTTATCCAGCGCCAGCACCAAAAGTGCGATCGGCATAGCCAGCGTGATCGCTGCATCCACTCCTTTGTCAAGGCTGATCGCATATGCGGTCGCCAGCACGCCCCCGGCGATCACATCCGGCGGAATATATGCGCCCACGGATATCGCTCCCATAAAGAACAATTCCAGGCTGGCCCCGATCGTAAGCCCTGCACCCAGATCTCCCAGTACCAGCCCTACCAGAGGCCCCAGCACGATCGGACGGAACGTATACAAAGTCCCCAGTTGATAATCCAGCACGCCGTATGCTGCGATCAAACCAATCAATAAAGCCTGTATCAATGTATTCATAACTCGTTCCTCCTCCTAAAGCACCTTTGATGCCAATATTTTGCTGTCATCCACCAGCGCCCGTATCTCCACTTCGATTCCTTTTCCGATCAGTTCCTTCACGATCTTCTGTTCTTCTTCTGTAACAAAGACCTGCTTGCTGATCTGTTTCGTAACGCTGCTTTCTTTTGTATTTCCCAGATTGATACTTTTGATTTCTGTATACCCTTCTGCCAGACGCTTTGCATCTGCAATCGTCTGTACAACAATGATCAGGTTATATTTATCCGTCACTCCGCTGTTCAATGCTTTTATGGAATCTTCCATATTTTTGATCACCAGCTTCACCCCGCTTGGTTTTCCCAGCTTCAATGTGGTTTTCCATACTTCATCGTTCACGACCGAATCGCTTGCCACCAGAATGCAGTCCGCGTTTAATCCATTTGTCCACGAAAACGCTACCTGTCCATGCAGGAGCCTGTGGTCTACCCGTACCAGTTTGATCATAAAAGTCTCTCCTTTTTTTGACTATCTTTTTTCTGCCGTTCGGCAGTAAAACCCGTCATGCTTCTTCTTTCCGCTTCTTTACACAGGATCGCTCTGTCAGAACTCTTCATCTTCTGCCTGCTCTGATCTCTCATTGCAGTAAACCGGCGCAGCCTCCGGACTGTGTACCAGTTCCTTTATCGCGCCGTCAATGTCGTCGCCTTCTCCGACTGTCAGAGACAGCTGGACTAGCAGCGGCAGATTCATTCCCGCGATCAGATAAAATCGTTTCCTGGACAGATAATTCATAAACTCATTGTTTACACTTCCGCCCAGAATGTCTGTAACTGCGATGACCGTATCCTCTGCCGGAATAGAATCCATCTCGCCGCTTACCATGCCTTTGATATCGTTGTTGTCCACAAACGCAGTAATAATATGTATATTCTCAATCTCTCCTGCGATCAGCTTCACGCTTTCATACATCCCTTTTGCGAGGGTTCCGTGAGAAGCCAGAATAAAATGTATCATATGCCCTTTTCCCCCTGATTCTTCATAAATAATTCCATTGTTTTCTGATCTGCCAGATACGGCTTTTCGTAATACCTGTCATTTACACTTTCCAGAGAAAGCAGCCCTTCATAACCATTCCGGCTGAATGCCTCCAGGTCTTCTTTCATGCTCCGTTTTCCGTCTCCCCAGGCCAGATGTCCCACCGGTGCCCCGTCGACAAAATGACAATGTATGACGTCCTTTTTGAATACATTAAAATAATCGTCTATGGATTCTCCCATCCTTGCCATTGCCCCCAGATCCAGGCAGATCTTCAGGCTGTCATTTCCAACCAACTGCTTCAGCACTTTCAATTCTGCAGCCGTATTCGCGATCTTCGACTCATCGGGTTGAAGCGCTTCCATAACAAGCAGCATCTGATTTTGGGCTGCATATTCGCTTACCCTGGAAAGCATTTCCACGCTCCTTTTTGTTGCTTCTTCCACAGGTTCGCTGTAATACGCCCATCCCGGTGTGATCAGCACCTTATCAGCCCCTGCGGCTTTTGCAGCGTCGATGATATTTCTGTAATATGCATACACCCGTTCTCTTGCAGTCTTTCCTTTTACCGCAACATTATTGGGCTTTGGATTCGTCTGCTCCGGACAGATACATCTGATTTTCACCTGATGGGACTCTGCAAGCTGTCTCAGCTTGACCGGATCCTCGTACTGCTGATAATCCACAAAAAAATGATGGGGCGAAGTCCACAATTCTGCATTTACAAACCCGGCTTTTTGAATCTCCTCAAAAAACACAACCAGCTCATAAAATCTGTAATGCCCATTCATCGCACATAACTGATACATCTTTTCCCTCCTTTCTGTGGTTCTATTATTAATCCACTTATTTGCATTAAATATACCAAATTGTTTTTTATATTTCAACCATATTTATTTTTTTCTACATTTTCAACATTTTATATAATCAATTTTTGTTAAATTTAACTCATATATTTTTTATCCTATGTACTATTTATACAAAAATTTATTTATTTTTTAGTGGTTTTTAATATGATCCAATTTGTAATCTTATTAAACCAACATGTGTGTTCATCATTGTTTTTTACCGGAAGCATATACCAGGATGTCCGACGAAAGCAAAGGATACTTTGGAATTTTTGAAGAAGAATTGGAAATAACAGATCAGAAAAGCTGGCACAAATATATTACAGGCGGCAATTCAAAGTCTGATCGACCGTGAATTGCCGCCTGCAGCATCTTTTCTCTCATGGGCAGACAGCCTTTTTTTATTTTTTTACTATACAAAATTTGATTTTCAATAGTGAAGGGAGCCGCAGCGGCTCCCTTCACCAATATATCTCACTGTGCCCCCCGCTGTTTGCGCCGTTCCGCAAGCTGGGCCGCAAATATGTTCTGGGTGATCTTGTCCTGGTCCTCTTCGTTCAATTCTAAGAACCTGCATCCATATTCATACTTTGAGTCTTCTCTCTCGAAGATACGCAGCACCTCGCAGAACATCACGGACATCGGCCTGTCCTCCAGCAATTTCACTTGCAGAAGGAATTTATCCCCTTCCTGGTAGATCTCCTCTGAAAGGATACGGGCGCCCCCGACACTGATATTCAGCATTTTACAGTCATGCTCCCTGGCCGAAAATCCGCCGAAGGTGGTAACCGTCGCATCCAGATTTGTTTCCAGGCGGAAAAAAGCGCGGTCATTTCCGATCCGGGCAACCGTTAATTCCTCAACCTTCCATGTATGTTTTTCTTCGAGCGTGATGACGCCCTCCATATAAACTGCTTTTCTTTCATGGTCGCTGTATCCGCGGATCCTGACATGGAGCGGTTCCTCCTCCTCTTTCTCCTCGGACAGCTCCGATTCCGAATACTGCTCCAGTCTTGCCTGATCCTTCCACAGGTTCGTAAGCTTTGCGACAAAAAGCAAGGTTCCTTCAAAAGTCGTGACCTCTACGCGCATTCCGGAATAGGCCGTAAGCTCTGCCAGCTCGTTTTCTTCCGCCTTTTTTTCCGTTTCCTGCGGCTGCTCCTTGCCGCCCTTTCCAAATAGATCAAATAGCCGCATCTTCCTACCTCCTGACTATAGCATCACTTTTCATACAGCTGTTTCATCTTCTCGTCAGCCCATATCACCCTGTTGCGTCCATTCTTTTTCGCGTCATAAAGCATCGTATCCGCAATTTTCAGATAAGAGGCATAAGAACTTCCCCACTGCGGAATAACGGTCACGCCTCCGATGCTGACCGTGACCCATTGGGATACTGAAGGATCATGAGGAATATGTAGATTCTCTATTTCCTGACGGATTTTTTTCAGATGCGCAAATGCTTTGTCTGAACTGTCGCCCATAAGTATCCCTACAAATTCTTCTCCCCCATAGCGCGCCAGAAAATCCGTACTGCGGTTTAAATGGGCAGACGCTTTTCTTGCTACCGCGGAAATGACCTTATCTCCGGCCGGATGGCCGAATGTGTCGTTATATACTTTGAAACGGTCAATGTCAAACATACAAATCGTAAACGGAACCTGCAGACGTACCGCTTCGCTCCATTTCGTAAGGCAGTAGTTCTCATACTGCCGCCTGTTGGCTATTCCGGTCAGCTGGTCGGTCATGGATTGGCGTTCAATCTGCCGCCGATATTGATACAACTTGACGTGTGTATTGACCCTCGCCTTAATGATCAATGGGTGGAATGGCTTTGTAACATAGTCTACCGCCCCCAGGATCAGCCCGTACTGCTCATTCTCTATATCAGTAAGGCTGGTGATCAGGATGACCGGAACATTTTGGGTAATGATCTCCTCCTGCAGTTTTTTCAGCAACGTAAAACCATCCATCCCAGGCATCACTACGTCCAGCAGGATCAGGGAATAGCTTTCGGCGCTGGCGAGGCTGAGTCCCTCTTCCGCCGTATGCGCGGTAGTCACCTCATACTCATCCTCCAGAATGGATTTTAACTGCGCTGCCTGTAAGATACTATCATCAACGATCAAAATTTTTTCCATAAAGATTCTTTCCTTCCTTATAACTTTTTGTAAGCAAACGTCTCTTTACTGTACATGTCAAAAAACCCTCCGCACTCAGAAGGGCATATTTTGATTTTTCAATTCTTCTTCCCTTTGCTGTCCCGAAACCGATGATAGAATACCGCCTCTTCCAGATAGACAGCCAAAAAAATGTTTCTGTATCATGCTAATTTCTGTTGAAATTATACACTGTTCTACTGTCGTTGACAATACTTATTCGGTAATATTTTCCACTTGACTTCATTTCTCATCAGTGATATGGTTTATTAAAATTGAACACAACAGCAATGACGGGAAATAGTAGGTACTGCGGATCATCAGAGAGAAGGCGGCTGGTGTGAGCCTTTGTGAAAGAGATACTGAACCGGTCCTGGAGCTGTGGCCTGAACGAACCGCGTTTTAGTAGGCGTCACCGGGATTCTCCCGTTACAGAGATACAGTATCGGCATTTCTGTGCCCGTACTGATGAGCGCGGAATTAAGGAACTGCGGAAAAATACAGGAACCATCCTTCGCAATCTGATCCATTCTACAGTTCTTCATCCGAATTTAGGTGGTACCGCGGACGCGTGATCGTTCGCCCTAAGCTGATCATTTTCAGCTTGGGGCTTTTTTGTGTTCAGGCGCGCGTCGGCCTGCTGCGCCGATCTATTACAAAACAGGAGGTTATCATTTATGAAGTTAGAAAAGCTTGCAGGGGAACGCTTCCGGGAGCGTCCCTCGGATTGTATCGCTGACAGCCATGCCCTGATGCTCCGGGGCGGCTATATGAAATATGTGGCAAACGGGATTTTTTCGTCTTATATGCCGCTGAAACGGATCCTCCGGAAGATCGAGCAGATCATCCGGGAAGAAATGGATGCCATAGACGGACAGGAGGTCCAGTTTCCGGTAGTCATGCCGGCGTCCCTGTGGCAGGAATCCGGAAGGTATGAAAGTATCGGCAGGGAGATGGCCCGTTTCCAGGACCGGAGCGGAAACCCGCTTGTGCTCGGCATGACCCACGAAGAGGCCGCGGTCCAGCTGGTGCGAGAATACGGCAAAAGCTACCTGAAATATCCGTTTATGGTGTACCAGATCCAGACCAAATTCCGAGACGAAGCAAGGCCCAGGGCCGGCCTGATCCGGGTCCGGGAGTTCACCATGAAAGACGCTTATTCCTTTCATACAAGCCAGGAGGATCTGGAAGCGTATTACGAGAAATGCCGCAGCGCTTACGAACGGATCTACAAACGGGTCGGCCTGCCGGAGGTCATCTCCGTTGCATCCGATTCCGGTATGATGGGCGGAAGCATTTCCCATGAATTTATGCTCCTGACGCCTGTCGGCGAGGATTCCATTGCCATCTGCCCGGAATGCGGTTACCGTTCCAATATGGAAGCGGCGGAACATATCATCGAAATGCAGAGGGACGGAGAATCCGCTCCGCTCACCAGAGTACACACGCCGAATATCCATTCCATTGAAGATGTATGTAATTTCCTCGGCGCCAGTCCGAAGGATTCCTGCAAAGCGGTGGTTTACCAGCGCAATTCTGACGATCGGTATATTGTCATTTTTATCCGCGGGGACCTGGAGGTGAACGAGACAAAGCTGACCAATCATCTGGGATACGAAATCCATCCGGCTGTCATTACCGAAGGCTGCGGACTGCATGCGGGATATATCGGACCGGTCTGTCCGGACGGCGATCCGATCGTGCTCTATGACCGTTCCCTGGAAGGCCGAAACAATCTTTCCTGCGGCGCGAACATCAGCGAGTATCATTATACCGGACTGGATATGGAGCGGGATGTCCCGGACGCAGAATATCTGGATCTGGCAAAAATCCAGGAGGGCGGTATCTGTCCGTGCTGTAAAAAGCCGGGGATCACTATTTCCCACGGCATTGAGGTAGGCAATATTTTTCAGCTCGGGACCAAATATACGAAGGCCATGCATATGACTTATGTTGACCGGGACGGGGCGTCTGAGCATCCGGTCATGGGCTGCTATGGGATCGGCGTGGGCAGGCTTGCGGCGGCCATCTGTGAAGCCCGCCATGACGACCGCGGACCCATCTGGCCTGCAGCTGTAGCGCCCTGGCAGATCCACCTGTGCGCCGTCCGCTCTGATAACGCAGAAGTCAGGGAATATGCGGATCGGCTGTATGGGGAGCTGCAAAGCAGAGGAATCGAGGTGATCTATGACGACCGAAACGTCAGTGCGGGTGTCATGTTTGCGGATGCCGACCTGCTCGGGGTACCCTGCAGGGTCATCGTAAGCCCCAGGAATATGAAGAAACAGGTGGTCGAGATCACTTCCAGAGATCAGACATTTTCCAGGGAATCCGCTTTGGATTCGGCGGCAGAGGAGCTGTGCAGGATAGTCAAAGCCCCCGCGGCAAGCTGACCGGAGATCAAAAAGGCTCGTTGCTTCGCGGAAAGAAAGGGACTGGTGCACCCATGCGGTGTCTCAGTCCCGATCATCCTGTCCTTAATATCAGCTAAAAAACAGCCCTTTTAGATTTTGCTTAAATACCTTCTCTGGCGCTAAAAATCTTTACCATCCTGTATTCATCCCGATAACTGCCGTCATCATACTTGATGGATCGATAATTTTTTCCGGTTTCCTGAAAACCAAATCGTTCATAAAGACTTTTCGCCCTGTCATTTCCGTCAACCACTTCCAGCTCCACCTGCTCATAGCCCATTTCCTCCGCCAGAAAAAATGCATAATCCATCATCGCCGAAGCAATGCCGAGTCCCCAAAAAGCCTTTTTCAGCGCGATCGCGAATCCGCATCGGTGATAGGTACGGCGCAGATCGCCGACGGACAGAACGGCGCAGTTTCCCGAAATCTCACCGTCCACTTCTGCTATCATCATGAGTTCTCTCGGATGCATGCTTTTCGCTTTTAAGAGTTGTTCTTCTGCTTCCACAGTAAATGTAACCTCATCCGCATTTCTGAGGAGAAAAGGTGTTTCTGATGAGACGGTCCGAAGGCATTCGATCATAGCTTCTGAATCTTCAGCCTCCGCAGGACGCAGCGTGCATGTGCGTCCGTCCTTCAGATCTATCCGTTTCCGTTCAAATATCATGTTACTGTTCCTCCTTAAAACTTTAATTCTGACAATGAATGCATTATACCACAACGGCTATACAAATGGAACTTTTGGTTATTTTTTTATCAGCTTTGTCTTAAATATAACAGTATTGTCCTAAAAATAACAAAATTGTCTTTATAATAACAAATATTGACAGAAAATTCTTTGTATGATAATTTATTATTGCAAGAAAAATTTATCTGCATGCGAAAGGATGAGTAAATAGAATGAGCAGACTAGAAATCGCTTCGCCTAAGAGAGCAAGGATCGTCATGGAAGAGCTTTACAAGGATCTGGAGCGGAGAATCGAATCAAGCCCTCCGGGGCTGTGCCCGGTGGATATGGCCAGGGCATTTCTGGAATTGTGCTATGCGCAGACCTGTGGAAAATGTACCCCCTGCCGGATCGGACTCGGGCAGCTGAACCAATTTATCAAAGATGTGCTGGACGGCAATGCCACGATGGACACATTGGACATCATGGAACAGACCGCTCTTTCCATCATGGAATCCGCGGACTGCGCCATCGGTTATGAAGCCGCCAATATGGTATACAAGGGATTGATCGGCTATCGGGATGATTATGTGGGACACATCCAGAACGGCCGATGCACCTGTACCTATAACCAGCCTGTTCCCTGCGTTTCCCTTTGTCCCGCACACGTAGACATCCCCGGCTACATTGCGCTGGTAGGCGAGGGAAGATACGCGGACGCGGTCCGGCTGATCCGAAAGGACAATCCTTTCCCGGCCACCTGCGGCTTTATCTGCGAACACCCCTGCGAAGCAAGATGCCGTCGGAACATGATGGATGATTCCGTCAACATCCGCGGGCTGAAACGGGTTGCTGCGGATTTTGCGGGAGAGGTGGAGCCGCCGCAATGTGCTCCTTCCACAGGAAAACGGATCGCCATCCTCGGCGGCGGTCCGGGCGGTTTAAGCGCTGCCTATTATCTGCAGCTCATGGGTCATCAGACCGTGATCTATGAAATGCTTCCCCAGCTAGGCGGCATGCTCCGTTACGGAATCCCCAATTACCGCCTTCCGAAAGACCGTCTGGACGAGGACATCCAGGCTATCTTGAAGACCGGGGCAGAGGTCCGGCACGGCTTGAAGATCGGACAGGATCTCACGATCCAGCAGCTGCAGCAGGAATATGACGCGGTACTCATTACCATCGGAGCCAGCACAGACAAAAAGCTCGGTCTGGAAGGTGAGGATGCAGAAGGCGTATTATCCGCAGTCCAGTTCCTCCGGAATGTAGGAAGCAGCAAGATCATGGACCTGACCGGAAAGGAAGTAGCCGTGATCGGCGGAGGAAATGTCTCCATGGACGCAGTCCGCACTGCCAAGCGGCTGGGAGCAAAAAAAGTCAGCATTGTCTACCGGAGAAGAGTGGCGGATATGACAGCCCTTCCCGGCGAGATCGAAGGCGCAGTCGCAGAAGGCGTGGAGCTGCAGACCTTAAAGGCCCCCGCCTCTCTGGACATTGACAGCCAGAACCACATCAGAGGGATCTACGTAACGCCCCAGATGGTCAGTTCCATCAAAGGCGGACGCGCCGGCATCCGCCCCACCGGAGAACCGGATGTGTACATACCCTGCGACGTCCTGGTGGTCGCCATCGGCCAGAACATCGAGACCAGGCACTTCGAGGAAGCCGGAATCCCGGTAGAACGTGGAAAGATCGTGACCAAGAGCACGGGAGCCTTTGAGCATATGCCCGGCGTCTTTGCAGGCGGGGACTGTGCCAGCGGCCCGGCATCCGTGATCAAGGCCATCGCTGCCGCAAAAGTTGTTGCCGCGAATATTGATGAATACCTGGGCTTTCACCATCAGATATCCTGCGATGTGGAAATCCCGGAAGCAAACCTTCAGGACCGGACGCCCTGCGGCCGCGTAAACCTTACAGAAAGGGAAGCCTGCGTTCGGAGCTGTGATTTTGAGGGCGTGGAAAACTGCATGACAGAAACGGAAGCAAAGCAGGAGGCGTCCCGGTGTCTGCGGTGCGACCATTTCGGATATGGAATCTTCAAAGGAGGCAGAGAAAAAATATGGTAAATCTTACAATTGACGGAAAGCAGATTTCGGTACAGGAGAATACGACCATTATGGACGCTGCCGCGCAGAACAAAATCCATATCCCGAAGCTGTGTTATTTAAAAGATATCAATGAGATCGCGGCATGCCGCGTGTGTGTGGTGGAACTGCAGGGAAAGGAAAAGCTGATCACATCCTGCAACAATGTGGCGGAGGATGGCATGGTCATTTTCACCAACAGCCCCAAGGTCCGGAAGCACCGGAAGACCACCGTAGAGCTGATCCTCTCCCAGCACGACTGCCAGTGCGTGACCTGTGCAAGGAGTGGGAACTGCAGCCTGCAGAAAACCGCCAACGACCTGAACATTTTACAGATTCCGTATAGGCAGACGCTGGAGCGCCAGAAATGGAACCAGTCTTTCCCGCTCATCCGTGATTCTGCAAAGTGTATCAAATGTATGCGCTGCGTACAGATCTGCAACAAAGTACAGGGGCTTGGCGTCTGGGATGTGGAAGGGACCGGCTCACGGACTACGGTCAATGTGTCCCGGCTCCGCAGCATCGAAGAGGCGGACTGCGCCCTGTGCGGACAGTGCATCACCCACTGCCCGGTGGGCGCGCTGCGTGAAAGAGACGATACGGAAAACGTCTGGGACGCTATTGCCGATCCTAATAAGATCGTTGTGGCTCAGGTGGCTCCCGCCGTGCGTGCGGCATGGGGAGAACAATTGGGATTGAAGAGCGAAGAAGCCACCATCGGAAAGATCCTGGATGCTTTGAAAAAAATGGGCGTGAACTATGCGTTTGACACCACTTTTTCCGCAGACCTGACGATCATGGAGGAAGGGACGGAATTTCTCAAACGCTTTACCTCCGGGGAGTTGAAACAGCGCCCCATGTTTACCTCCTGCTGCCCGGGCTGGATCCGGTTTATCAAAACCCAGTATCCGGACCTGGTCAGATATCTTTCCACCGCAAAATCTCCTCAGCAAATGTTCGGTGCCGTGATGAAAACGTATTTTGCAGAACAGCTTAAGGTGGCTCCGGAACAGATCTACACCGTCTCCGTGATGCCCTGCGTTGCAAAAAAGGCAGAATGCGAGATGGAACTGTTCTATGAGGAATACGCGGGACATGATGTAGACACGGTCATTACCACAAGGGAACTGGTAAAAATGATCTGTTCGGCCCACATCAGCCCGGATACCCTGGAGGACATCCGCGGGGACCGACCCATGCAGGAAGGCACCGGCGCAGGCGTCATCTTCGGGGTTACCGGCGGCGTGATGGAAGCAGCCCTCCGAAGCGCTTATTTCCTCCTCAAAGGAAACAATCCTCCGGCAGAGGCATTTACCAGTGTCCGAAGCCAGGGCTTCGATCAAAACAACGGCGTACAGGAGGCTGACTTCCAGATCGACGACATCACCGTCCGGACTGCCGTGGTCAGCGGGCTCGGCAATACAAGGGCACTGTTGGACAAGATCCAGCACGGAGAAGTGCAGTATGATTTTGTAGAGGTCATGGCCTGTCCGGGCGGATGCGTGGGCGGCGGCGGACAGCCTATCCATGATGGGGAAGAGCGTGCCTTTGAGCGCGGAAAAAATCTCTACTATCTGGATCAGAATGCGGCCTTACGTTTTTCACACGAAAATCCAGACGTACAGACAATGTATGAACGTTATTTCGAAAATCCAAATTCGCATAAAGCACATATGCTGCTGCATACGGTTCACGAAAAACCGGCGGAACAGCTGTAAATCTCAGACATAAGCTGCTTTTGCAGCGGATGGGGCTGTCCGGTTGGATGCTCAAAGAGCATCCAACCGGACAGGTGGCATTTTTTATCTCTTACTGCTCTCCTTTCCGTAGATTTCTTGTTGAAACCCTTTTTTCCATGTGCTACTATATTTTTATTACAGGTCACACCCACCAGTGCCTGTAACTCAGACCGCATTTTCAGTAGAAGCAAATAATGGCCTATTTATCTCAAAGGGCTGAATCTATACACAAGGAGGGCTTGAGAATTGAAGCGTATACCTTATGAAACAATGGTAAAAGAATTGAAACGGGTGCTGGTAAAGAAGGGTTTTAACGAGGAGCGGGGCCAGGCGGCGGCAGAGATTTTTGCGCAGAACAGTCTGGCAGGAGTATACTCCCACGGCCTCAACCGTTTTCCCAGAGTGGTAAGTTATCTGGAGAAAGGTGAGATCGACCCGGACATTACCGCAACCTGTGAGCTGCGCCTGGGAGCCCTGGAACGCTGGAACGGACACAGGGGGTTCGGCCCGCTGAACGCGAAGCTGGCCATGGACCGGGCCTGTGAGCTTGCGAAAGAATTTGGCATCGGGATCGTTGCCCTGGGAAATAACAACCACTGGATGCGGGGCGGCAGCTACGGTTTTCAGGCGGCGGACCAGAACTGCATCGGGATCTGCTGGTCCAATACCATGGCCAATATGCCCGCATGGGGAGGTATGGACCGGAAGATCGGCAATAATCCCATCATTTTTGCCATTCCCAGAAGCGACGGCCGCCATGTAGTCGTAGACTGCGCGGTATCCCAGTTTTCCTACGGTAAAATGGAAGACTATCGGTTAAAAGGACTTTCCCTCCCTGTCCCGGGCGGCTACGATACGGACGGCAATCTGACTGCCGACCCGGCAGAGATTGAAAAGACCTCCCGTGTGCTTCCCATGGGATACTGGAAAGGCAGCGGTATTTCAATCGCCCTGGATCTGATCGCCACCGTGCTGACCAACGGCAATTCCGTCAGCAAGATCGGGACCTTTGAAGACGAGGTGGGGCTTTCTCAAGTGATGATCGCCATCGACCCGACTAAGGCAAACAGCGTCGAACTCACAGACAAGATCGTCAATGACATCATTGCCGATGTCAAATCTTCCCAACCGGTCCAGGATGGCAAGAGCGTATTGTATCCCGGTGAGCGGACACTGCAGGCAATACAGGACAATATGGAGCATGGGATTCCGGTCATTGATGAGATCTGGGATTCCGTACTTGCGATGTAAGATCTACATATTAATAATGAATAAACCAAGGAGGCCCCTCAATGAAATTTTTTAATTACGACAGCCCGATCATGCAGTTTTTATCCAGGTTAACCGACCTGTTTATCCTGAATTTCCTTTTTCTGATCTGCTCGATTCCTATTGTCACTATCGGAGCATCGGCAACCGCCCTGTATTCTGTGACTCTAAAAATGGCGAAGAATGAGGAAAGTTACATATTTTCGTCTTTTTTCCGGGCTTTTAAAACTAATTTCAGACAAAGTACCATCTCCTGGATGATCCTGCTGCTCGCAGGTATTGTTCTCTGGATGGATCATCGTGCTATTGGTTTCATGGGAGACTCCTTTCAGCAGATTTTTTCCTTTCTGATGATCGCGGTCTGTATTCTGTTATTATTTCCTGCGATATACATTTTTCCCTATATTGCCCGGTTTGAAAATACCATCAAAAACTCGCTGAAAAATTCGTTTATGATCAGTATTGCGCAGCTTCCCTATACCATTCTGCTCCTGGTTGTTCTGGCGCTGGCCGGTGCATTTACCATATTTATTGATTTCCGGATCGTTGGATTTACATGGTTTATCATTGGATTCTCAGGAGTTGCTTTACTAAATTCTTTTTTGCTGCGTCGGGCTTTTTACAAATTCGAATAATGGCTTAACATTTCTTGTCCAAAGGTCGATATATTATTTAGTAATATACCTTTCAGGGTGAAGTCTGTCCCGCACGAGAATGGGCCGCGGGGACATGAATTAGGGGATGTTCCTTGAATCCCCAGATGAAAAGAGGTGGAATCAGTGAGGATTCAGCATAACGTTACCGCTTTGAACGTCCATAGAAATCTGACCGGGAATAACAGTTCCGTAGCCAAGAACCTGGAAAAGCTCAGTTCAGGGTATAAGATCAACCGCGCGGGTGACGACGCGGCAGGTCTTGCGATCTCTGAGAAGATGCGCGCACAGATCACCGGACTGGATCAGGCCGTGCAGAACGCGGATGACGGCATATCTCTTGTACAGACGGTGGAAGGTGCTGCCACAGAAGTGCATTCCATGCTCAACCGCATGATGGAACTCTCCGTCCAGTCTGCAAACGGTACATATACTGCGGAAGAACGTACCATGATGGACCAGGAGATGCAGCAGTTAAAAACCGAGGTCTCAAGGATCGGGAATACTACAACGTTTAACGGTATCCGGCTCTTTCCAAATGGAAACCCGGGCGGCACAAAAGAAGCTTTTATGACCACATACGGCCTGACCGTGGATCTGAAAAACCGGACCTGCGAAGTGGATTACATAGACAGAGCCAGGGCAGTTTCGGCAGGCGGCGGCACAGGGTCAGCCAGAGCCGCTGCTACTCTCGCTGATAAGATCGCAACAGAGTATTTTCCAAATGCCATCAGTCAGATCCTCACCGCGTTTCCCACATTGGAGACAGCGATCGGGGCTGATAAGATCGGGATGGAACTTCATATCGGAAATATTGACGGCAAGGGCGGCACGCTTGCTTATGCTCAGTTTTCGTTTTATGCTACCGGCAAGCCAGGCAGCATGCTGATCAAAGTAGACTCTTCAGATTTCAATGACGCGTCTATCTCGGGTGCGGATGCTCAGAAGCTGGAATCTACGATCGCCCATGAGCTCATGCACTCTGTGATGCAGTATACCATGACCGACCAGATGAGCGGAAGAGGCGGCGCGGAGAAGTTTCCTGAATGGTTTACAGAAGGGACCGCACAGCTCTCAGGCGGCGGATTTCCTACGAACTGGAATGCCGAGTTGGCGCAGATTGCAAACAATCTTACAAGTGCTGCCGATACTTCACAAGATACAGCGATCGAAAATTATCTAAAAAAGTATACCGTAGCAGGGCGTCCCTATGGACATGGCTATCTTGCCAGCGCTTATATCGGATATCTTGCCAATGGCGGCGGTACGGTTACCGGTTCAAATATCGCTACCGGAATGGATCAGATCTTTGGTGAAATTATAAATAATAATTCCAAGCTGTATGATGCAATCTCCAAGCATACAGGCGGAAAGATCAGCAGCCTTTCCAGTTTAGAGCAGTTATTCAGACAGCCTGATGCAGATCTGGTAAAATTTGTACGGGAGCTTGCATTTGCATCGAAAAACGGTGCGGGTTCTGTTATAACCTCCAGCCTCAGCGATGCATCTATGATCGGTAATACCGTATCAGGAAACCAGGCATTCTATGTAACGGATGTTGCGACAAAGCCTACCGGCAGCGGAATTGCAAGCACTACCGGCATTCAGTTAATGGTCGGGAGCAACAATATGGCTGATAATATCATCAATGTGGAGCTCTATCAGATGAATCCGGATTCTCTCGGACTGGCAGACACGAATGTCTCGGACCAGGAAAGCGCCCTCAGTGCGATCGATGAAGTGAATGACGCGATCGATCAGCTCAGCTCCATACGAAGCTATTACGGCGCGCTTCAAAATCGGCTGGAGCACACGGTAGCCAACCTCAGCAACACGGTCGAAAATCTGACTGCTTCAGAGTCCCGCATCCGTGACACGGATATGGCGAAGGCCATGATGGAATATACGCGCAATTCGATTCTGGTTCAGAGCAGCCAGGCCATGCTTGCCCAGGCAAACCAGCAGCCCTCCTCTGTTCTTCAGCTGCTGAGCGCATAATAGACTGCAGAAAATAAGACAGCTTTCGGGGATTTACTCCGAAAGCGTCTTTTTATCATGCAGGATATCATTTTATTTTAGATAAAGGAGAGATAATATGGGTATCATCCAAAAGTTTGAATGTCCTTCCTGCGGGACATCCTGGGAGGTTTTTCTCGGCCATGGTATGGGACACGCACTTATAGAAGATGTGCTGAATGTGTTTCCTGCAGACATCCAGGAAAAAATCCTTGCAGACACCAGGGAAGAGCAGTTCCCCTCTTTTGAGTTTAATTATCGTCCGGCTGTATGCTGGCAGTGCCGGAAGGTAGTCTCCGTTCCGGTCATTTATCTGCACCAGAGCGGACATACTTACTCTCCGGACTGCCCGGACTGCGGAGCTTCCGTCATGATCCCGCCGGAAGGGAAAGAGCTTATCTGCCCTCAGTGCGGAAAAAGCGCGCTGTCGGCAGAAGAAACCGGTAGATGGGATTAAAACATTACTATTCACCGTCAGATAAAAACTCACAGAAATACTTATCTTGCCAGTGCCTGGTCCAGCGCGGCCAGGTCTTCCTTTGTGGTCGCCCAGCTTGTCACAAAACGGATGACCGTATGGGTCTCATCATACTTCTCCCAAAAGCTGAACATAACTTCTTTTTTCAACTTCCGGATCCGCTCATTTTCCAGTATCACAAACTGCTGGTTGGTAGGAGATTTCAGATAGAACTCAATCTGCCTGCCTTCCAGTACCTTCTTCAATTCCTCTGCCATATCGATCGCATGGCGGCTGATCTCAAAATACAGATCATCCGTAAAAAGGGTATCGAACTGGATCCCCAGCAGTCTCCCCTTTGCCAGCAGAGCCCCTCTTTTTTTGACGGAATTGATAAAATGAGGCGGACGGTTCTGCTTCGTAAATACAACGGCCTCTCCGCATAGTGCGCCGACCTTTGTCCCTCCGATATAAAATACGTCGCACAGGCGGGCGATGTCCTGCAGCGTCACATCTGTCTGACGGCTCTCCAGGCCGTAGCCGAGACGTGCGCCGTCCAGAAACAGCGGAATGTGGCTGGAGCGGCAGACTTCCGCAAGGGCTTCTAACTCTGCCTTCGTGTAGAGCGTACCGTATTCCGTTGGATGGGAAATATAGACCATGCCCGGAAATACCATATGTTCATAGGTTTCGTCAGCATAAAAACCGGCTATATAGTTCCTTAAATCTTCTGCCGGGATCTTGCCGTCCTTCTGCGGCAGCGCCAGGACCTTGTGTCCGGTATATTCGATCGCTCCGGCCTCATGGACGTTTACATGGCCTGTTGTCGCTGCGACCACGCCTTCATAGTCTTTCAGCATGGTGGAGATGACCGCAGCGTTGGTCTGGGTACCGCCGACCAGAAATTCTATCTCCGCATCCGGGCACCCGCAGGCCTCCCGGATCTTATTCTTTGCACTTTCGCAGTAATGGTCTGCACCGTACCCGGTGAGCGGCTCCAGGTTTGTCTCCATAAGGCGCGCCAGGATGCCGGGATGGGCGCCGGTATTATAATCATTTTCAAAAGAAACCATGGGGGTATCCTCCTCTTTGTATTCATAATGGTCTGACTTGATTTTTCTATTTTACCAAATGAATTTTTAAGTGTAAAGTATTTATAAAACTGTCAGAATTATATAATCCCGCTCAGCTTGCACCCCGCTATCACGATCGAGAACACCGCCACCCCTTTTTTCAGCATTCCCTGGTTGATCCGATGTGCATTCTTACTGCCATAATATACCCCCACCGCATGGGCCGCCAGCGCCGTCAGCAGTATGGGCAGGAGCTTTGCCAGGCTGCACTGCGCAAGATACCCCGCCACTGCCGGAATCCCTATGAAAATGGAATTGAACAGCGCCACGCCCACTGCCGTCCGGATGGAAATGCCGAACACTACCAAAAGCGGCATCACCAGTACCGGGCCTCCCGCACCGGACATGGAGCAGACCGCGCCGGTCAGGAATCCAAGCAAAAGGGTAAGGGGCAGATTTTTTTCAATCGAAAACTTCTTTTCCCCGGCTTCCTTTTTGTCCTTCCGCAATAAAATCGATATTCCCGACACCAGCACCACCAGATAAAGCAGCAGTTTCACCTGCTCTTCGGGAATGATCAGGTTCAGCTTTACTCCCAGGATCGCCCCCGCAAGGCTTCCGGCGCTCAGCCGCAGCCCGAAAGTCACATCCAGGTTTCCCGCTTTTTTATAATTCCAGGAGCCCAGCACTCCCGACACGATAAATGCGGCAAAGCTGAGCGCCAGCCCTTCCGAAACATTCATCCCCAGGCTGGCCGTGTAGAACATGGGGAGCAGAAACCCCGCCACACCGCACAGTCCCACCAGAGCTCCGACCGCCAGATTAGCCGCCGCAGTCAACAAACATATTGCCATAAATATATCTCCCTTCCTGTCTCTTATCATGCAAAATCTGCCCGTGCTGCAGAGTCATTCCTGAATTTCCCTGCAACGCGGGCAAATACTGTCCGATCAGCCGCTTCTATCAATGACCCTGGCAAAATGATCGGATTACATCTGATCCATATACTTCTTTGCTTCAAACCGGATCCGCTCTTCATCCAGCGTCCGAACTTCCCGGTCTTCCATCAGGACCTTCCCGCCCACGATCATATCCCGCACATCTCCGGATTCCGCACACTCGAACATGGTATGCAGCAGATTTCCGCTGGGGATCAATCTTCCGGCGTCCAGATAAATACTGATAAAATCAGCCTTACAGCCTTCCGTAATCCTTCCGCACTGCCCGGTCTCGTCAATGGCCGCTGCACCGCCCTCAAAGAGCATCCTGAACAGCAGCTCTGCCGGCATGACCTTTGGATTGCGGTTGGGGACCCCATGGTAAATGTTCATCAATGACCGGAAAATGCGCATTTCGTTCCACAGGCTGAGCCCTCCGTGGGCCGCCCCGTCTGTACCGAATCCCGGAATGATTCCACGCTCCGCAAGGTCCGGCGTGTCCGGTACCGCTTTTCCGCAGTTGCTGAAAGGACAATGGCAGAGCTTTACGCCCCGTTTTCGGATGATTTCCTTCTCTTCCTCCGACAGGATCAGGCTGTGCGCCCCCAGGAACCGCTCCGAAAGCACATTCATTTTTTCCAGATATTCATAAGGACGCATCCCCTCTCTGCCTATGATCCCATCGACTTCTCCCTGATACTCGTTCATATGAGCCTGCAGCATGGCTCCCCGCTCCCGGGCATGGCCCGCCGCCAGCTCCGTCAGCTCGTGGGAACAGGAATTTAAAGCACGCAGAGAATAATATACCTTCAGATTGCCCTTTCCATTCCAGTTCTCGTATAGGCGGTCCGTTTCCTCCACCGCCTGCCCGGCATCCATGGCAATACTCTCCGGAAGCCCTTCCTCGTCCATCGTGGAATAGGAAATGCATCCTCTCAGGCCGCTCTTCTCATACACCTCTGCCGCCGCATCCATGTAATAGCTGCCTGCGTCTATAAATGCCGTAGTGCCGGATTTCATCATTTCCAGGGCAGCCACCTGGGCAGACAGCTTCATTTTCTCCGGAGTCAAGGTGCTCTCAAAGGGAAGCATGACCCGGGTCCAGATAATCGGCTTCGCATCCAGTACAAGCCCTTTCAGGAGCTGCTGGCCGGTATGCATATGGCTGTCGATGAGCCCGGGCATAAACAACTTGCCTTCTCCGGAAATGGTTTTGTCCGCCTGATATTCCCTTTCGCCGGTTTCTGTCACTGCCGCGATCCTGCCGTCGGACACTGCAATGTCCATCCCTGTCTTTACGGTTTCATAGTCTGTCATTACAACTGCATTTTTTATGAAAAGATCACATTTTTTCATATCCGTTTTCTCCTTCTCAGATAGCTCCTGTCAATTTCAGTATCAGGGAATCCCACATGCAGGATCCCAGGAATGTACCTGTCATCACCAGCAGACCCACTACCAGGATCTTCGGTCCCTGTTTGATAAATGCTTTCAGCTGGTCGCCGATAGCCAGCCCCGCGTATGCCCCGACCATGGTAAACGGAGCCGTAAAGTTGATCTTTGCCGCCGCGTCGATCACAAAGGTCCGGATCGGAGACAGCGGACAGGCGAGCAGCAGGCCGATGATCGCGCAGTACGCCACGATGGGGAGTTTCAAAGGAATCACCTTGATGCAGACAACCGCCAGCATGGAGATTGCTACGAGAACCACAAGTCCCGGAAAAGAATCCAGGAATCCCACATCATGCCCGATAAAATTTGCAAGGCCAGTTCCGCACGCACCGATCACTAATAAAAATAACCATTCTATGTATCTCATTCTAAATCCTCCTTCATTTCGTCTATTAGCGCAGGATAAAATACTACAGTCTTTCTGATATCATTATTTTGTTTCTTTTGATCTTACAAACTTTCCAAGCTTTGGCTCTAATATGCAGTACAGCCGGTCACAGAGCGGAATTGCCAGGAACATATTGATATAGATTCCGGTGATTCCCGCCATAGTCTCTCCCACGCTTGCCAGCGTCTTGATGGCCTCCGCCGATTCCGGATACATGGCGCACAGGGACGCGCTGGAGCTGGCCATCATGATCCCTGCACCCACACCCGACGCAAGCCCCAGCGCTTCTGGATGAAACAGTCCCGTCATTGCCACTGCTGAAGCCAGGATCCCAAAGTAAATGGTTCCGATCATGCCGCCTACGATATAAATAGAAAGGCTTCCTCTTGCCTCCGCCGAATCTGACCCATAAATGTTGTTGATCAATGCCATATGGTATTCCCGGTTGATCGAAAAACAGGCTCCCACGGCTTCCCGCTTCATACCCAGCAGGATAGCAACAGGCAGTGCCAGTACGATGGCAAATAGATTTCCAAATCCATGGAGCAGTACCGCCGGCCCCGCACTGAGAATGGTCTCGATGTTTGCCCCGGCCGTAATTCCCAGCTTTGCAATAAACGGAGCAATTCCTACTACTACCAGCTTTGACGCCGCCTTGACCTGCTCATTTTTTACGATCTTGAGTACCTCCGGCCCGCTGAGCACGCCTAAGATGATCGCGTAAAAAATCGGAAATAAGATAAACATCCCTTTCCCCACCGGAATCTGAATCTGACCGATACTGTCCGCGATCAGAATAAATACAAATGCCAGCAGATATACCTTCCATTCCACTTTGATCCTCTGCCCCAGTGATTCGTAAGCAAAGCTTTCTTTCTGTTTCTTCATCTTGATTACCTCCTGTTCCCGTAACCGGCTTTTACAGCTCTGCGGGCAGCCTGCCCTTTTATTCTCCCCATGTCTGCACAAGTCCGGTCTAAAAATGAATGTACACGATTGTTGTTAAAATGATTCTATCGAAAATCAGGCTCTAAAAACAGGACAAATGAGGGTTTTTTGGAAATTTTTTGAAAAAACAGTAATCAATTTTTAAGTTTGAACGATATGATATATATAAGAGTCATTTTCTTTAAAAATGGTTCATTTTGAAAATTACAAGCCGTGCAGACAGCAGGCTTTGCCAGATTATCATTATCTTAAAAGGAGGAATCTATCATGAGCGCAATTTCTGGAATTAGTACAACATCCCCATATTTATATGGGCATATCGCAAGCGGAAACCGGCTGATGTCCGCGGCTGACGGCGCTGCCGAGCTGGCCATCACCGAGAAGGAGAATGCGCAGATCACCGGTATCAATACCGGCACAAAGAACCTGAATGACGGGGTCAGTCTGCTTAAGACCTCTGATTCTGCCCTGGGCAGTATCACAAGTTCCCTTCAGAGGATGCGTGAGCTGGCGCTCCGTGCTTCCAGCGGTATTTTGAATGATGCAAACCGCGCGGATATCCAGAGGGAAGTCGATCAGTTAAAAGAGCAGATCAACCTGGTTGCAAATCAGACCAATTTTAACGGCCGCAGTCTGCTGGACGGCAGCCAGAACAAAGGAATCGAACTGGTGGGTGATGCGAACGGCGGCTCTATCAACATCCACAATTCCATTAACTCCACACTGGACGCACTTGGTCTGGCAGATTTTGACGTAACAAAGGATTTTGACATTCAGGATATCGACAAGGCCCTGGATAAAGTTACCGGAGACCGCAGTACCTTGGGTGCACAGTACAATAAGCTGGAATACGCGATTGATTATAACGGATATGCTTCCGAGAATCTGACAGCTTCTAAAAGCCGTATGGGAGATACGGATGTTGCGAAAGCTTTGATGCAGTTGCAGCATCAGCAGACACTGCAGAGTATTTCCATGATGCTTCAAAAGCGGAACATGGCCCAGAAGGGACAGCAGACACTGGGGCTGCTGCAGTTCTAAACAGATTACTTCGATCAGAACTGCACGCCGCAGACTTGCCGTTGCTTCGCAGTTTTAGATCTTTACAAAAAAAATGATTTTCCTGGTTCTTTCTGAACATAAACAATGCTTGAAAGGGCATACGCGGGAGGTACCATTTCATGACGTTAGGTGAACTGGAAAAAGAAGTGCCGGAGTTGGCAGACTATACAAAAACTATGCCTGCTGATCTCCGGCAGCTCGCCCGTGTAAAGGTGCATCCTCCGGGCGGACTGATCCATCAGAAGGACAGTGAGCTCCGATATCTGGGGATTGTTGCCAAAGGTGAGAACCGGGTGATCAATGAATTTGAAAACGGCAAGATCTATATGATCGAGACAAACAAAGCCATTGATTTTATCGGTGAGGTTGCGCTGCTGGCTAACAAGCCGGAGGCCTCTGTCACCATCGAAGCCCTGACCGCCAACACCGTGGTCTATATCCCGCGGAAGGATGCGGAAAAGTGGGTCAATTCTGATACGTACATCCTCCGTAAGATGGCGGAACGCACCGCATTCAAGCTGTATCGTTCCTCCTATAATAGCGGCTTAAAGCTTTACTATCCGCCCATGTTCCTTGTGGCGGATTATCTTGTGCGGCTTTATGAGCAGGTATTTCCGGAAGTATCCTCCAAAAAACAAAAAAATCCCCGTCCGGTCACGCTGCAGAAGACCCGGGAGCGGCTTGGGGAAGAGTTGGGCATGAACATCAAAACCCTGGACCGGACCATCCGCTCCATGCATAAGGAGGGGTATTTTTTACTGATAAAGGGGAAGATTACGTTTGGGATAGAAGAATATCTGCAGATGAAGGAATATCTGAATACAGCGAAGGGGTAAACCCTTCTCTTTTTTTGTCCCGCATCACCTCCAGATACACGACCTTCTTTCCCCGTATGGTTCATTGTCACAGATTCGCGGTCTCTTATGCACTACTGCAGTAGTTATTCTTTTGTACTACTGCAGTAGTGCTTATTTGTCAAGAAAAATGAAAATACCTGAAACTTTTCCCCTGTTTTTTTTATCTAATAAGTATCAATCGATTGAACAGTAATAAAGAGAAATGTAAATAAATACAGAAAATCTCAGCCACAAAGAAGCACCTTTCGAATGTTTTTCCAATTTGCGCAGGAAATTATTCGTAAGTGCCTAATGATATTAAGAAAGGACCTAATGATATTAAGAAAGGACCTAGGAAAATGACAGATATGACAGGGCTTGTGAAAAAGGCACAGGCAGGGGATAAGGAGGCTTTTGTAGATTTAATCGAAAGCTGCAAGCAGGGGTTATATAAAACAGCGATCGCGATGCTGCGCAATGATGCGGATGCGGCGGATGCGATCCAGGACGCCGTACTGAACAGTTATGAAAATTTGCAGGCCTTAAAGAAACCGCAGTTCTTCAAAACATGGATCACGAGAATACTGATCAATCAGTGCAACCGTATATTAAAGGGCCGCGGGAATATCGTTTCTATCCATGAACATCCGGAACTGGAATATGAAGGTCCGGATACATCAGGAAAGGCGTTTATAGAATTGCTGAACAAATTAGAGGAACAGTACCGTATCGTATTATATCTGTTCTACGTTGAAGAATTTAGCATCAAGGAGATTAGCTCTATCCTGGATATGAATGAAAATACAGTAAAAACCAGGTTATCCAGAGGGCGCGGTAATTTTCGGAAATTATATATAAGGGAAAATCAGATCTCCTGCTGCTGAATAGGAGAATGGAAATTGATCAGAAAAGAAGAGGTGTAAAGATGGGTAATTATGAAAGAAATTTTATAGAAAAAATGAGAGAAGAAATCGAGATTTCGGATTTGGTAAATGATAAGCTGGAAGAAAGTTATGGCAAGATTCGCCAGGGAGAGGTAAAGATGAAACAGAGAGGTTTTAAATCAAACAGAAACAAATTTTACAGAAATTTTGCAGCAGCCGCAGCGGCTATGTGCATGGTGGCCGGATTATCCGGGATATTCTATGTGAATCCTGCATTGGCGCAGGACATCCCGATCCTGGGAAATGTGTTCGGGCGTCTGCAGGAATTGAGACAGAATAGTGAATATCCGGATAAGGACAAAACCGCATATGAAAATATCAGCGAACACGCCGTGCCGGTTCAGGAGACCGGAAATTCCGCAGAAAATGAAATAGGCCTGATGACAGTTTCCGACGCATACTGCGACGGATATGATATGTATTTTACCCTTTCCCTTCGGATAGAAGATGAGGAGCTGAAAACGGCCGACTATATCATGCCTATGCATCAGAATCCGGAGGACGATTCTCTTTATGAGGGAGGGACATACACGATCGATCAGAAGCAGGTATGGCCTTCAGAGATCTCAGCGCTTCGAAAAGCAGAAGACGGAGTATATGTAGGGTTATGCCGGATTTCATCCATAAATCAGGAAGATCTGTCTTTTGAAGGAAAGATGACGGTAAGTGCAGACATTAACGGACTGAGAGCACACAAGGAATCCGATTTGGGTGTTATGGAGGCGTTCCAGGAGACAAAAGGAGACTGGAGCATGAAGTTTGACGTTGAAACAGATACCTCTTCTAACCGTGCGGCGGAGCCCAATGCGCAGGGCAATGGGATCATCTTGCAGAAGGCTGTCCAGACTCCCAGTAATATGCATGTGACCTGTTATGTTCCTGCGGAACTGGCAGAGAAAAATCCGGCATTTGTCCTGTTAGACGGAAGCGGAAACCGTGTCATGATGGAAGTCGCAAAGATGAATACACAGGAAGACGGCAGCCAACTCCAGGAAATGATATTCAACACATCCCAGGCAGACCAATTTGTAATGCAGGTATTTGATAAGAATGCAGTGGGAGACGGAAACGGCGAAGTTCCGTTGATCACGGAGATTTCATTCTCGATGGGGGAATAAATGATTTTTTATCTGAAATGGATGTAAAAAGGCTTCAGTGGGGCTGCCAATTCCGGTAATCTTACCCCTTAATTCCTGAGAAAGAGAGAGTCCCATGTTTTTTCAAGTCCTTGAAAGAACATGGGATTCTCTCTTTCTTTTATTTGCTATATTGTTATACCCTTGGGTATAGCTTCTTAATTCTTTTCTAAAAATGGGAGTTAGCCATCTTTCTATCCAGGAATCAAACCTTGTTTTTACCTAACCACTTATTTTAGGCAAAAACTCATTTTCGAATTCACTTTCTGTATATGTAAAAACTTCTTTAAAATACATCTTCTCAAATCGTTCTAAACCAAATCTTACAAATTTTTTATCCGCCTTTTTATGAATAAGCTTACTTATGACAGCTTTAGAGCTATCTTCTTGCTTTTTCCCTTTAACAGAAGAATTTCTTTCTTCATTATATACTAATACATAATACATATTCTGCCTGCAAAATGATATGTTTTCATTTACAATATCATTAAACATCAGTAAACTATCATATATCTTATAATGCACATTATAAACTACAGGATTAGTCATAACCCCGTTCTTAAATTCTACAAAATAGAATTTTTTATCCTCCCCTAAATAAAGTGCATCATTTGAACAAGGAGTATTGGACAAATTCATCCCTTTAATATAGTTTCCTTTTACTTTATCAAAATTTACTACTTGAATTTCCGAATCGGTCATATATCGTGGTATTTTCCCATCTTTATCGTAGGAAGTTTCTTTAAAAGTAGAAAGATTCTTTTTAAATATCTCTAAATTTTTATACTCCTGTATTTCCATACTCCGTATTCTCCAACTCTTGTAATGGTCTAGCTAACTTCGCATAAATTTTTTCAGTTTCGTTGGTTACATCAACTATACGTGTAATTCCATTGTTTTCATCGGCCAGATAAAATTTGCATAAATCTCCAATATTGTATTTTTGGGAATAAACTTCAATTGCATTTAAAAAATATGGACTGTGTGTATTCAATAGAATATTTACATTAAATTCCTTCTGAATCAAAACTATAATCTCTGCAAATTTTAACTGCCATTCTGGATGTAAATGAATTTCTGGTTCATCCAAAATAATAATTCCATTTTCATCTATTTTTCCGTTTTGCAGCAATCTTCTAAGAATAACAAAACTTTTCAAACCAGTAGATAAATTCATCATTTCTAAATTTCCATTTAATATATCAGTTTTATATACAAAAGCATTTCTATCATCTGACATTATACTGCCATCACAGATGCCTTGCATTTTCTCTAAAATTCTTTCTAGTTTTTTTTGTACGACAAGTTCATCAATAACAGAAAATTCCTCCGCATTTTTATCATTTGCCAATTTCCGCAGCAAATCTTGCCGATGCTCATATTCATTAAATAAAATTTGCCATTGTAGTCCGCCTAAATCATCTAAAACAAATGGATCATCCATGTAAATTATTTCTTTATTAAGATTCATAAAATTAGATATTTCAATATCTTCGTTTTTTACCACCACAAAATCAATACTATCACCTTTTATCTTCAACTTTACAGACGCCTTCTTATCAACATTATTCAAATGACCAACTTTCATAGCAAATTCTGCTTCCAGTCTTTTCCGTAAAATTATTTTTTGTACTTCGCTCTCTTCAAGTTTTAAGAACATGTAAATCCTATCAACAAGTTTTTCTATTGATTCTTGTTCAATGTAGCGCCTGAAGTTATGATCTTGATTTATAAAAAATTCTTCTATTTCTTTTACAATGAGATGTCTGTCTGCTAAAAAATATTCTTTATGTTCAACAATATGCATCGCCAAACTACGTATGTCAAATCTCCGTGTTAAACGATTAGTTGTTTCACTATAATAACTGCTCAGCACTCTGATGACAGACTTTACGCATTCTTCCCTGATCTGCTCTTCAATTTTATAAAATGCATGAAAAACACAAAAAAGCATTTTTCCTATTGTACTTTTTCCTGTGTTATTTTCTCCTGCTATAACTGTCATCCCTTTTAATTCGATATTTGCAAAACTAATTTTACCTACGTTGTCAAGTTCTAATCTCATCATATCACCCTGTCTTCCATATTTTATGTTAATGTTCACACCTAGGGTGTGAACATTAACTATTCTATTTCATTTTGTACAGATCCCACTTTTCTATTATTTTCGGTAGTCCCTTTTCTATAACCTATTTTTTCTGATAAGATTTGTTATTGGTCTTTTTCAGCCGTACAACGAATGCATGACACCGTGCGAACAGTAACATCTGCGTTTCACTGCCTCCAGCGTTTTGCTGCTGCCAGCCCCGCAGCGGAAACAGCCGCGAGCACGATCAGCCAGCTGACAGCCGTACTGTCACCTGTCTTTGGAGATTCCTGTTTGTTCCCCTGTACCTGGGACGGGTCTTTGGACGGCTTCTGGGTTGGATCCTGCGACGGCTTTTGTTCTGTTCCGTCTGACGGATCGTCCGGTTTTTCTGATGGATCGTCTGGTGTTTCTGACGGATCCTCTGGTCTTCCTGCAGGTGTATCCGGTTTTCCGGAAGGGTTCCCAGACGTCTGCTTCTCGATCGTCAATGAAGTCTGCGCCAGCCCGTCTGTAAAATAGATTGCGACCGTATGTTTTCCGGCTGCCAGTGTTTTGACATATTCCGGCTTTAACGTAATAATAGTAGAACCGGACGCAGCGGTATAATTTTCTTTGGCTGTTTCAGTCCCATCCACCGACACACTGACAAATTTGCTGAAATCACCGTCCGCCCTGATGGTCACGCTCTTATTGGCTCCGGCCGCGATCGTCTGATCCGCACCCTCAATGACCGCGATCACCGGCAGGGGATTCAGCGCCGCAATTGCCGCTTCGATCGCCGCCGCGTATCCGTCCACGACATCCTGCTCCCGAACGTCCTTTCCCCGGACAACTGCATTGACCGCCGCTTCTACGGTATCAAAATTGGTATAATTTTTCTTATTTAATGCTTCTGCCTTTGCGATCGCCTCATCCACCGCACTGTAATCTGCGTCCAAAAAGGTGACCTGTCCATTAGGATTACTACTCTCTATTTTATCATAAGAAGGTACTCCGTTGGAGGTGATAACGCCGCCGATGTAGATATTATTTTTGGAAGCAATTCTTCCCGCTCCGATCTCTGTCGTACCTCCGTTAATAGTGATATCGTCTCTGACGTCGATTCCGATTATACCTGAGGCGCCCGGAGAGACTACCTTCGAATCGTTAAATGTCAGATTTCCGTTTATAAGGATTCCGCCTCTCGTACCCTCTGATTTTGATTCCACTTCCGAGCCTGTTATTTCGAGATTCCCGTCTGCGCAGTAAATGCCTACATCCTCTTTCGATACTGCTTCTATAACAGAATCTTTGATCACAAAATTTTTATTCGCACAGAAAGCCGACCAGTAACCTTTTGCAGTCACATTTGAGGAATCTTCGATCATCAGATCATTACAAAGAATACTGTTTGTATCTGCGGATTCCGCATTGACTGTAGAATCGGAAATAGTGATATTTGTATTTGCTCCCAATGCCAGTCCGCTGTTTGCGATTGCTGATACATCCGATCCATTCCGGATTTCCAGACTATTACAGGATACCGCAGATATATCTGCAGTATCAATCGTAAGACTGCTGCCAGAAATAAGCAGTCTGCCGTCGCCTATACCGATCCCCATATCCACGTTTTTCATAGTAACACTTGAATTGTCTGATATCGTAAGTGAATCTGCGCCGGATGCATTAATTCCTGTACTCGTAGGGTAAGTATCATAAACATATTCCATATCGATCGTTATCCTGGAATTGCTGATCAGATTTCCGCCCCCGCGAGTCTCTACCGCATAGCCGCTGACAGCTGTACTTAAATCTCTGACTTGGATCTGGATGTCTGCATCCTGAACGGTCAGCCCGCCGCTCTCAATACTGATTCCCCGGCAGGCGATCACTGGATTCTGATTTTTAGCTGCATGGACAGCAAGGCTGCCGCCGTTCCCTTTTATACGAAGTGCAGTGCGGCTCCAGATTCCTATACAAGCCTCGATCGTGTTCTGTCCGACCAGTTCCACAGTGACTCCCTGTTCCTCAATTTGAATCCCGTACAGAAGATCATTTCCGGTAATGGACGCATCATCCAGCGTAAGTATTTTTGTACCTGGATCATATTTCGCCATACCGCCTCCGCACTGTACGATATGACCTGGTGCTTGAAGTATATCTATTCCACCTACTTGGATCCCGCCTTCTGCAGATACCGTTGCCGGCTGTAAAATCCACATAAAACATACTGCCAGAAACAAACAGAGTAATTTTTTCTTTGCACCCATTCTTGTATTCCTTTCCTATATAGCATAAATTAATATAGTATCCGCAACCCTTTTCACATACCTTCTTTACGCCGTATAGTAAAATTCGCCCGCTAAAAAGTCCGCTTCCCATGCTGAGGTCAATTTTTGAAGGTCCGTACCAATAAGTTGCATCGTTGACATATATTATGGCACGAAGGATCGTAAAATCAGCCAGCAAAGGAAGTAAAACCTTTTGACGGGCGAATCATAATATCGGGTCAGTAAAATATAAAATTTGCTGCTTAGATTTAGTTTACTATAACTTTTGAAAATATACAACAATAATTTTTCCGGCTGCGATATACGGGGCGTTATCAGTTACTGTTCACACGGTGCCGTGCACTTGCTGCACGGCGTCCGGCCAATAAAGTAACATTTGCCATAATATCCAGCCCCTCGCCGAATGCGACTTAAAATGGGCTGGATACTGTTACTGGAGCACCCAAAGGGTGTGAACAGTAACCGATATCATTGATAAGTAAAATGAAATACGTTATAATAGTAACAATCTTTTCAGGAAAGGTTCGAATGGTATGTATTATAAAGATGTGAAAAAAGGGAAGCTTTTGATTGCCGATGACGAGCCGGGAATCCTACAGCTCATCCGGGATTTTTTTGAAATGCAGGACTATCAGGTCATTGAGGCTGCCAACGGGTACGAGGTGCTGGAAAAGCTTTCCTCCGGGCCGGATCTGATCCTGTTGGATGTTGGCATGCCCATGCTGGATGGATTTGAAGTGTGTGAACGGATCCGGGCCCACGTATCCTGCCCCATTCTTTTCCTGACCGCCAGGATCGAGGAAACGGACCGGATCCGGGGATTTCTCTCCGGCGGCGACGACTATATCCTGAAGCCCTTCAGCATCGACGAGCTGGGTGCAAGGGTAGATGCCCATCTGCGGCGGGAGCGCCGCAGAAAATCCGAAGGAACCGTGAAAATATTTGACCGGCTTGCCATCCATTATGAAGAAACCGGAGTCTATTATGGGGAGCAGCCGATCACATTTACAAAGACGGAATATGGTATCCTGGCCTTTCTGTCGCTGCACCCCATGCAGGTCTTCAGCAAGGAGCAGCTCTACGAAAAGGTCCGCGGCTTTGACGGAAATGCCGACAGCAGCATTGTCACAGAGCATATCCGCAGGATCCGCAAAAAGCTTGCGCAATACACAGACCGGGGATATATCGAAACCGTATGGGGGGTGGGGTACCGATGGATTGGTTAGAAGAACAGACAGAAAAACTGCGCATCTATATCCGGAATCTTTCCTTCCGTAAAGCAATGATCGCGTATATCCTGGTGCTCGCCGTAGCTGTGTACGGGCTGTCTTATCTTACGATGATCTTCTGCTGGCATTGTGAAATGGGAATCTGGGAAAGGCTTGGAAAAACCGAGAGTCTGCCTTTGATCGTGTATCAAAAAGGACTGCTGTGGGGCTATCAGCACCATTTTTTATATACGGCAGACGAGCTCTCCCTTTTGTGTTTCGATTTTCTCCGGGTATGGTGCCCGCTGATCTATGCATTTCCCGGCATGATTCTGGCCATTTTTTTATTTTATCGAAAGCGGCTTGCGCGCCCCGTGTTGATCCTGGAGGACAGCGTAGAAAATATACGCAGGAACAATCTGGATTTTCATGTGTCCTATGACTGCCGGGACGAACTGGGAATGCTCTGTGATTCCGTGGAAGCGATGCGCCTGGAGCTGCTCCGTGACAAGGAGGAAATGTGGCGGCTCATGGAGCGGCAGAAGGAATTAAACGCAGCGTTTGCCCATGACCTCCGGACCCCTCTTACCGTCCTGCGGGGCTATACGGATCTTCTGGCGAGATATGTCCCGGAAGAGAAGGTCAGCCAGGAAAAGCTGCGGTCCACACTGGAACTGATGACGGAGCATCTGAAACGGCTGGAAGACTACAGTCGCACCATGAAGGGAATCCGCAGTATTGAGGAGATTCCGTTTTCTCCAGAAAGAATCACATTTCAGAGTATGGACAAGAAGATAAAAGAAGTGGTCGTTGCGTTAAACCAGGTACGGGATGTGAAGATCCTTTATACAAAAAGTATGTCGCACCGGGATTCTCTTTATTTGGACGACAGTCTGGCCATGGAAGTGCTGGGAAATATGCTTTCCAACGCCATCCGCTATGCCGGGAAACAGATCGAGCTCCTGTCCGATTATGACGAGGACAGCCGGGAATGGACCCTGACTGTCCGGGACGACGGCCCCGGATTTTCCGAGGAACAGCTGGACAAGGCGCTGAAGCCGTATTACAAAGAAACAGAAGACGGCATACCGGATGAACATTTCGGCATTGGCCTGCACATTTGCCGGGAACTGTGTAAAAAGCATGGCGGCACGCTGAATGTGGCAAACAGCATTCGGGGCGGGGCGGTCGTAACCGCTTCGTTTCTGGCCGGGGCGCCCCAAGAGCCGTGAATCCGTGTATTTTAAAGAGGAGAAATCCACCTGTTTTCCAGGCAGGTCAAGGAGATGGTACAAAGATTGTTTGTAAGTTCCTAAAAGAAACTTCATTTTTTGTAGGGAAATTATAGACATTTTCGTCGTATCCTGTTCTTACCGGACAGGAAGCAATCATGTAATGATACACTGTCTGAAAACAAGAAAAAGCAGGATTAGGAGGATCTTATGGCTGCAAGGATCAGGATAGAAAATCTCAATCAATACTACGGAAAAAAACAGGCTTTGAAGGATGTCAATCTCACCATTGAAGCCGGAATGTTCGGCCTTCTGGGACGGAACGGGGCCGGAAAGACCACGCTGATGAAGGTGCTGGCAACCCTGCTTCCCAAATCGGAAGGGCAGATCACTATCTGCAACAGGCCGGTGGAGCATGCCAGAGAGGTGCGGAATATCACAGGATATCTGCCACAGGAATTTTCCATGTACCCAAACATGAGCGTTTATGAAGCAATGGATTATCTGGGGGTGCTCTCCGGGCTTCCGAAATCTCAGCGAAAGCAGCGGATCCCCGAGCTTTTGGAGCGGGTGAACCTGCAGGATGACCGTCGGAAAAAGGTCAAAGCGCTCTCCGGCGGCATGAAGCGGCGGCTGGGCATTGCCCAGGCCATCCTGCACGATCCGAAGGTGCTGATCGTGGATGAGCCCACGGCAGGACTAGACCCGGAGGAACGTGTCCGGTTCCGCAACCTTTTGTGTGAGATCGCGGAGGGACGGATCGTCATCCTTTCCACCCACATCGTGGGGGATATCGAGGCAACCTGTGAAAATATCGCCGTTTTGGACCGGGGCGAGATCATTTACCAGGGAACGACTGCAGAACTCATCAGCCAGGCAGAAGGCTGCGTGTACCAGGCAGAGATCAGCAAGAGGGAGCTGGAAGACTTGAAAAAACGCTGTACTGTGACCAGCATGCTCACACTGGGAAATAACGTCATGGTGCGGTTCCTTTCCGCGGAGAAACCTTTTGCGTCGGCAAAGCTCTGTGATGCGGGCGTGGAGGACGCGTATATGTATCTGATGCAGGGAAGAGGAGGTGAAGCCGGATGTTCGGACAGCAATTGATCAAAGAATGCCGCCAGACCGCCAGAAGCCTGATCTACTGGCTGATCGTCCTGGTGCTGGTCTTCAACTTCGCTACACAGCTTGGAGAAATAGAGATCGACGCAGAGCCCCGGAAAGGGCTGGAGGAATACGGCTACAAAGTCAGCAGCGATAAAACAGATATCATGAAATCCACGCTGGGGGGGCTGGTACAGGAGTATGCGCAGGGCAGCTATGTCACCTATCCCATCGGTTTCTATAAAAGCGTCACTCTCAATGAAGAAAAAGAACGGCAGATCGGAGAAATCGTGCGGGAAACCACCGGAATCTCCGGCTCGGAAGAGGCGCAGGAAATATTGAAAGACTGGTATGAATCCCAGATTTCCGCTGCAGGAGACAGCCAGGAGATCATGATGAAAAAACTGGAGGTAACCCCCTCTGCCGGCCTGTCCTATGACCGTTTTACCGAACTGATGGACCAGACCGATCAGATCCTGGGCGGCGGTTCCAGCTACGGAAAAAACGACCGGGAAAGCAATGCCCTGGTCCCCAGGACCTATGAGGACGCGCTGGAAGGATATCGTGAGCTGACGGAAAAGGACCGGCTGACCGGGGGCTACGCAAGGCTTTTTTCCGATTATATGGGGATCTTTTTGGCACTTCTGCCCGCATTCCTGGCCGTGGCAAGAGGACTGCGTGACCGGCGCTCCGGCATGCAGGAGCTGATCTATTCCAGAAAATGCTCCTCCCTTGTAGTCATTGCCAGCCGGTATGCGGCCATGCTGGTCATGCTGATCCTTCCAGTACTGCTGATCTCCCTGTTCCCGCTCTCCCGGTGTATGAATTATGCCTCCGGAGCCGGTATTTCCGCAGATGCATCTGCCTTTGTAAAATATACCTTTGGCTGGCTGGCTCCGACGATCATGACTGCCGCCGCTGTCGGGATGTTTTTTACGGAACTGACCGATACGGCGCTGGGTATCCTCGTGCAGGGAGCATGGTGGTTCTTTGCATTATTCAGCGGAGTAAACACCCTGAAAGGGGGGATGTACGGCTGGACTTTGATTCCCCGGCACAATACAGAACTGAACTGGAGCGGATATCAGAACGGTTTCGCACAGCTTGCGGCAAACCGGATCCTGTATGTGCTGCTGTCATTCGTGCTGATCGCGCTTACAATCCTGATCTATGATCAAAAGCGGAAAGGACGGTATCGTTTATCATGGAAAAATATTGGCAGATTGAAAAAATAAATTTAAAATACCATGTCCCCCTGCATATTCTCGTATGCGTGCTGCTGCTCGTCGTTTCGCCGCTCCTCATGGGGGTGGCGAACCTCTCGGCGGAGGATACGGCGAAGGTACTGGAACGGTATGCTGCGCTGACAGGCATTGTCATGATCACACCCGTATTTCTGCCTGAACAGGACAAAAGCCTTCGGGAACTGGTATGTGCAAAATATGTGGACAGCGCGAAAGTTTATCTGGTGCGTTTTCTGGGAAATGTGCTGCTGCTTGCGTTTCTTCTGGGGATTTATATTTATATGCTGCGCTTGAACCAATGCACCTTCCCGGCGGTAAGATATTTCCTGGGAACCCTGGCGGAAATGCTGTTCCTGGGCGCGGTGGGACTTAGTTTTTACGCCCTGGCCGATAACCTTGTGGCAGGGTATATGACAGCAATGGTCTATTATATCACTGCGGTCGGAAGCGGGGATAAGCTTCTGAAGTTATTTTACCCGTTTTCCATGTCCGCGGGAAGCTATGTGGAAAAATACTGCCTATTCGCGGGAGCAGTGGCGCTGACGGCGGCGGGGATGTTTCTGCGGTGCAGAAGAAAGGTTACAGTTCACGGCCTAACCAGCCGCGAACTGTAACGAAGAAATTGTTACTGTTCACACCCTGACCGGGCGCTCACAGTTAAGGCATCTAGCCCATTGAAAAGTCGCCTGCCGGCGAGGGGCTGGATGTCCGTTCCATCACTGAATTGGCCGGATGCCGTGCAGCAAGTGCACGACACCGTGTGAACAGTAACAAGAAATTAATAAATATAAAAGGAATGCTTCCAGGAATTGAATTTTCAACGCCTATATGTTAAAATATTTCCCAGGTCACGGGCCAGGTGGATACCAGCGCGGATCAGGTATCTACCGGCGCGCAGATACTTTCTCAGGGAACTCTGGAGCAGTCGGTTTCCATTGAAGGGCTTGTGTCAAATGTAACTACCATTACCACCCAGATCCAGGACAGTGCAGTCTGCTGCGGCGATGCCAGCGAGTTGGTAGATAAGGCGACGGGGTTTGCGGATAAGCGGATGAGAAGATGCAGCAGCTTACCGGAGCCACAAAAAATATCGACCGATCCTCTAACCAGATCGGTACCATCATCAAGACCATCGAGGACATTGCATTTCAGACCAATATCCTTTCGCTGAACGCATCCATCAAGGCAAAGACACTCTAGTACAATGTTGCCCTAGTACTCCATCCAGTCAGGAATTGAACTAATGAACTGTCTGGTTCGCACCAGTGCTAGGCAAAAGTTCGACGGCGATGTGGGTGCATCGGCTAGAACTTTTAACGACGCAATGGTGCGGAACAGGCAGTTTAGGAGTTCAATTTCTGGCCGGATGGAGTACTAGGGCAGTTTCGGATCAAATAAGCATATCGTATATACTCAGGGTAGCTTTATCTGACTCTCAGTATAATATCCCGCACTCCGCCGGAGAACCTTGGACGGCAGTGCGGGATTTTTTAAAAAAGGAGGTTTTGACTCATGAAATTTACATCAGGTTATTGGCTAATGCGAAAGGAGATCACCCCGCTCTATGCCGTGGAATATTCGGACCACCGTGTTTTTGGTACGGAGCTTGCGGTTTATGCGCCGTCGAAGCATATCGGAGACCGGGGCGATACCCTGAACCTGGGGATGCTGACCGTTTATATCAGCAGTCCTATGGAGGATGTGATCAAAGTATCTGTCCGGCATTTTGAAGGCGCTGCCTGTCGGGGGCCGTTTGCAGAGGTTCGGCAGACAGATCCGCAGGTTCAGATCGAGGAAACGGATACGGAACTCATTTACAGGAGCGGGCGTACCAGCGCGGTCATCGACAAGCGGCCCGCGTCCTGGGGGATCCGTTTTCTGGACGGAGACCGGGAGCTGACAGAGACCAGTTACCGGAACATGGCATATATGCAGAACCGTGATACAGGCAGAAATTATATGGTAGAGCAGCTTGCTCTGGACGTAGGGGAATCTATCTATGGGCTGGGGGAACGGTTCACGCCCTTTGTGAAAAACGGACAGACTGTGGATATGTGGAACGAGGACGGCGGGACGGCCAGCGAGATCGCCTACAAAAATATTCCCTTCTATATTTCCAACAAGGGCTACGGCGTGCTGGTGGACAACGAAGGGGATGTTTCCTTTGAGATCGCCAGTGAAAAAGTGGAGCGGCTGCAGTTCTCCGCGGAAGGGGAACGGCTGGATTACTATGTAATCAACGGCTCCGATCCAAAGCATACGGTGAGCAGGTACACGGAACTGACCGGAAAGCCTGCGCTGCCTCCGGCCTGGTCTTTCGGGCTGTGGCTGACCACCTCATTTACCACGGATTACGATGAGGATACTACTTCCAGCTTTATCCAGGGAATGGCGGACCGGGATATCCCGCTGCATGTGTTCCATTTTGACTGCTACTGGATGGAAGCTTACGAGTGGTGTAACTTTACCTGGGACGCGAATACATTTCCAGATCCAAAGGAAATGCTGAGGCGGTATCATGACAGGGGCTTAAAGATCTGTGTCTGGATCAATCCCTACATCGGACAGAAATCTCCGCTGTTCCGGGAAGGTATGGAACATGGATATCTTTTGAAAAAATCGAACGGCGATGTGTGGCAGACGGACCTGTGGCAGGCGGGTATGGGAATCGTAGATTTTACCAATCCGGCGGCTGTCAGCTGGTATCAGGAAAAGCTGAAAGCTCTGCTGGATATGGGTGTGGACTGTTTCAAGACAGACTTCGGCGAACGGATCCCGGTCAGGGATATCGTATATTTTGACGGCTCGGATCCTGTGAAAATGCACAATTATTATCCTTTCCTTTATAATAAAGCGGTATTTGAACTTCTGGAGCAGGAACGCGGCACAGGGGAAGCCGTCCTGTTCGCCCGCTCCGCAGCGGTAGGCGGCCAGCAGTTCCCGGCCCACTGGGGCGGCGACTGCTCTGCGTCCTATCCGTCCATGGCGGAAACGCTGCGGGCAGGCTTATCCCTGGCCTGCGCCGGCTTTGGATTCTGGAGCCATGATATGGGCGGGTTTGAAAATACGGCTTCCGCGGATGTGTATAAGCGTTGGTGCCAGTTTGGAATGCTCAGCTCCCACAGCCGGCTCCATGGCTCCGGCTCCTACCGTGTGCCGTGGCTGTTTGACGACGAGGCCTGCGAGGTACTCCGTAAATTTGTAAAAGTAAAATGCGCCCTCATGCCTTATCTGTACCGGCAGGCAGTAAAAGCCCACGAGGAAGGCATCCCCATGATGCGGCCCATGCTTCTGGAATTTCCGGAAGACCGGACCTGCGAGACACTGGACCTGCAGTATATGCTGGGAGATTCCCTGCTGGTAGCACCAGTGTTCAGGAGGTCCGGCGAGGTGGAATATTATCTGCCGGATGGAAAATGGTACAATCTGCTGACTGAGACTCAGGCGGAAGGCGGCAGATGGCATAAGGAACGGTTTGATTATTTTTCGCTTCCGCTGATGCTGCGGCCGGGGACGATCCTTGCGGTCGGCGCCCACATGGATCGTCCGGATTATGAATTTTGTGAAGGGGTAAAGCTGATGGTATATCTGCTCGAGGACCACGGAAAGGCAGAAACTGAAGTCACGGACCTGGAGGGACGTGTGGTGATGCACGTGTATGCGCACAGAGAAGGCGATACCGTGACAGTCCGGGTAGACAGTGAGTATCAGGATTACCAGATTCAGGCGATCGGCGGGGAAGCTCTGAAGGTTGTGGAAATCTGAGCGGTGTAAGAGATAGAGATTCTAACAATCCTTAAAGCAGCCCCAGCAGTTCCGCATGGATTCGTCCGTTTGTGGATACGATGCTTCCGCCCTTCCGCGGGCTTGGCGGATTGCCGTCAAAATCGCTGACCCGGCCTCCCGCCTCCCGGACAAGGAGAATTCCCGCCGCATAATCCCACGGATTCAGATAAGGCTCGAAAAAACCGCCCTGCCGTCCGCAGGCAGTGTACGCCAGCTCCAGCGCGGCGGAGCCGATCCTGCGGATATCCTGACACTGATCGAATACACGGCGGAATCTGGCAAAATTGGCATCTGCCAGCTCCCGCCGGTAAGCGTAAGTCCCCAGCGCGATGATCGTCTCGGAAAGTGTTTCCGACTCTGATACGTGGATGGGCCGGCCGTTGAGAAAGCTGCCCTTCCCTTTTTCCGCATAAAACAGTTCGTCATGATAGGGATTATAGATGATGCCCATTACGATCTCGTCCTGCCGGCAGAGTGCCAGGGAAACAGCGCTGTGCTGGTAGTCGTGGATCAGGTTGGTAGTCCCGTCCACCGGGTCCAGGATCCAGAAGCTGTCCCCGGTCATTTCCTGCAGACCGGTCTCCTCCCCGAGAAACTGGATATCTGGGGCAAGGGCATACAGCTTGTCTTTCAGATAATCCTGTACCGCGAAGTCGACCTGAGTCACATAATCGGCCCGGCCCTTTTCCTTCACGTGTCCGGCCATCTCCCGGTTTTCGATCAGCTCCTTTGTGGATTTTACCAGGTTGGTCACCTGCTGTATATCTGTTTTCGAATGTATCTGTCGATTCATATATCTGTCTCCTTTCATCCTGCTGCTCCTGATAGTCAGAAATAATATTGTCTCGCAAAAACAGACTACCACTTTTCCTGAGATATTTCAACAATTCCGTTTTACCGACTTATAAAAGAAATGCCTGCGCCCACCTCTCTAATACTTGCAGGCAGCGCGATAAATGTGAGACCTGCACAGCTACTGAAGGCATTTTGACCAATCGTTTCCACTCCTTCGGAAACAATCACCGAACTAAGGTTCTGACACTCTTGGAAAGCACTGTCACCGATGGTTTTCAAACCTGAGGGAATCGTTACGGAAATAATAGAAGATCCTTCGAAAGCATTGCTGCCGATGGTTTCCACACTGGCAGGAATCTCTGCACCAAAAACCCCGCAGTCCTGAAAAGCACAGGAACCGATACTTGTAACACCGTTCTCGATAACGACCTTCCGGATCTGGCTGCGGTGATCTTTCCATGGCTGCTGATCGGCACTGCTGTAATCCGGTATCGCTCCGCTGCCGGATATGGTCAGTATGCCTGCTTTTATCAACGCCAGTTAAGTCCGCTTGCAAGAGAATCGCTTGCAATGATTTTGTTGGCATCCGGATCTTCCGGTGAAACATAGTCCTTCGGATAGCGCGTGATATAATGGCTAGTATATTAAGATGTGTCATCACCGAATTGTGGCAGGAAATACGTCCGAAATCCTTTTCCATCTTTTCCTCACGGCTAAGCAGAGGCCATTCTGCACGTATCGAAGAATATCTTTTTACCACTGAAAGCAATTCCTCATAGATTTCTTTTGCATCGTCTTCCCCGCAGATCTCCGCAAGCATCTCTTTATGCAAAGCGTGCATTTCTTCAATTGAGAGAATCTTTGTATTTGATAAATAATCTTCATAGCTGTAGAACATATGTATTCTCAAATTAAAAATGCTTCTGTATAGTTCATATTATCCATCTCATTTTAATCTTCCTGTTTCACTGCCTCAAACGCCGCCTCCAGCGCCGCGATCAGATCCTCTGCCTTTTCAATCCCGATGGAAAGCCGGATCGTATTCGGCCGGATCCCCTGTTCCGCAAGCTCCTCCTCCGTGCTCTGGCTGTGGGTCGTCGTTGCCGGGTGGATCACCAGGGATTTCACGTCTGCCACATTTGCCAGAAGGGAGAAAATGGCAAGGTTGTCGATAAATTTCTGTGCCGTCTTTGCGTCCCCTTTGATCTCAAATGTAAAGATCGAGCCGCCCCCATTGGGAAGATATTTCTGATATAATTCGTGGCTGGGCTCACTTGCCAGCGACGGATGATGCACCGCCTCCACCTGGGGATGCTTCGCAAGGTACTCCACGATCTTCAATGCGTTGCTCACATGGCGCTCTACACGGAGCGACAAAGTTTCCAGTCCCTGAAGGAAAAGAAACGCATGGAACGGGGAAAGTGTCGCGCCGGTATCCCGCAGGAGCACCGCGCGGATGTAGGTCACGAAGGCTGCCGCCCCCGCCGCGTCGGAGAAGGATACTCCATGATAGCTTGGATTCGGTTCCGAGATCCAGGGGTATCTTCCGGATGCCTTCCAGTCAAAATTGCCGCTGTCCACGATCACGCCGCCGATGGCTGTGCCATGGCCCCCGATAAATTTTGTCGCGGAATGGATCACAAGGTCTGCTCCATACTCGATCGGGCGGATCAGGTAGGGCGTCGCAAATGTGGAATCGACAACCAGCGGGATCTGATGCTTATGCGCCGTTTCAGCCAGCTTTTCCAGGTCAACCAGGTTAGAATTCGGATTTCCCAGTGTTTCCACAAAGATTGCTTTCGTATTCTCCTGGATCGCAGCCTCAAAGGAGCCTTCCTCCTCCGGGTCCACAAAGGTTGTGGTCACGCCGTTGGTCAGCGGAAGGGTGTGGGCCAGCAGATTGTAGGTTCCGCCATAGATCGTCTTAGATGCCACAATATGCTCCCCTGATTTCGCCAGCGCCTGAAATGTATAGCTGATCGCCGCCGCGCCGGATGCCGCCGCAAGAGCCGCCGCGCCGCCCTCCAGGGACGCGATGCGCTGTTCAAAAATATCCTGGGTGGGATTGGTCAGTCTTCCGTAAATATTTCCCGCGTCACGGAGTCCGAAGCGGTCCGCCGCATGCTGGGAATCATGGAATACGTAAGAAGTGGTCGCGTAGATGGGTACCGCCCTCGCGTCTGTGACCGGGTCCGCCTGCTCCTGCCCGATATGCAGCTGCCTTGTCTCAAATCCCCAGTTTTTCGAATCTTTTATATCTGCCATTTTTATTGTCCTCCTTGATCTATTTTCGTATTACTATTAAAAATATACAATCAGGTCTTTACGATCATGCCTGGTGAATCTGACTGTCTATTTTTATGTGATTGTAAATAGTAACATTTCGGTAATCATTTTAGCATATCCGTTTTTATTTGTCTCGTACTTTATTACATTAATGTAACAAATTTCTCAAGAAAACAACGGTGTTGAATAATATCTGTCCCCGGAATCCGGCAGCAGCGTCACGATCACCTTGCCCTCATTCTCCGGCCGCTTTGCCAGTTCGATGGCTCCATGCAGCGCGGCGCCTGAAGAAATCCCGACCAGGATGCCCTCTTTTTTCGCAAGCAGCTTTGCCGCGGCAAAGGCATCTTCATTTTTAGCCCTGAACACCTCATCGTATACGGAAGTATCCAATACTTCCGGTATAAATCCCGCGCCGATTCCCTGGATCTTATGCGCCCCGGCTTTCCCTTCCGACAATACAGGGGAATCTGCCGGCTCCAGCGCCACGACTCTGATATTCGGGTTTTTCTCCTTCAGGTACTCACCGACCCCCGTAACCGTACCGCCGGTTCCTACCCCTGCAATGAAAATATCCACCTTTCCGTCCGTATCCCTCCAGATCTCCGGCCCTGTCGCCGCTTTGTGGGCTGCCGGATTCGCCGGATTTATGAACTGCCCGGGAAGAAAGCTGCCCGAAATCTCTCCCGCAAGCTCCTCTGCCTTTTCAATGGCTCCTTTCATCCCTTTCGCGCCGTCCGTCAATACAAGCTCCGCGCCATACGCCTTTAAAATATTTCTCCGTTCTATGCTCATGGTCTCGGGCATGGTAAGGATCACCCGATAGCCCTTCGCAGCCCCGATTGCTGCCAGTCCAATGCCTGTATTTCCTGATGTTGGCTCGATGATGACAGATCCTTTTTTCAACAGCCCTTTGTCCTCCGCGTCCTCCAGCATCGCCTTCGCGATCCTGTCCTTTACACTTCCCGCCGGATTCAGATATTCCAGCTTCACCAGGACCGTTGCCCTCAATCCAAGCTCCTTTTCCATATTCACGACCTCAACCAGCGGAGTATTGCCGATCAGTCCGAGTGTACCTTTGTAATAAGCTGCCATTTTACTCTCCTTTCCTGGTCCTGAAGGATTTTCTTATTTTTCCTCTATGGATCATTGAATGCATATTACTACTATTTACCTACTATGTCAATAGGTTTATATGTTTTTATTGAATTATTTTCCAATTGGCTCTATAATTTAGGAAAAGATTGGAGGTATATTTCTATGATCTCAACGAAAGCACGCTATGCGCTCCGGGTCATGGTCGATCTTGCACAGCACCGGGAAGAGGATTATATTCCGCTAAAGGAAATCGCGAAACGGCAGGAAATCTCCGAAAAATATCTGGAGATCATTTTAAAAATACTCGTAAAGGGAAATATTTTGAAGGGACTCCGCGGAAAGGGCGGCGGCTACAGGCTGACCCGCTCCCCCGGAGAATATACCGTGGGTGAGATCATAGAACTGGCGGAAGGCCCTCTCGCCCCGGTTGCCTGCCTGATGCCGAACGCGGAAGCCTGTCCCCGGAGCGAAGGCTGTATTACTTTGCCACTATGGAAAAAGTACGATACGCTGGTTCATGATTTTTTTTATGGGATCACATTAGAGGATCTGATGGAAGGGCATTTGTAGGGAAGCAGGTTACGAATGTCCGCCAGCCCATGCAAAAAGGCTGTACTAGTACAACATTGCGTAATTAACGGTGAATACTGCACCTGCTATTTCTGCATATGTTGGTATTGAAAAAAGCGGAGAATCCTATACATTCTCCGCCTTCTTTTCTATTATCGTTTCGAAACTCTATCGATATCAATTTTTCTTTTTTCTTACATAAGTTACGGTCATTACAGCGAATGCCGCTGCCGCCAGAAATACATACAGCATGATCGGCAAATGGTCGCCGGTCACAGGGCTGTTCGCCTGAGTACCGGAAATGTTCGGCGCGCTGCCGTTGCCGCTTCCGTTGTTGCTGCCGTTGCCGCTTCCGCCGTTGCCGCTTCCATTGCTGACTCCGCCGCTGCTTCCGTTTCCGCTTCCGCCATTGCTTCCACTTCCGTTTCCGCCGTTACTTCCGCTGCCATTTCCGCCGCCCCCTGCAGAATCGTCCTTCACATCCTTCCATCCTACAGCAATCGGTGAAAGTCCATTTACCTTGAAGCTGATCCCGCTATTCGTATTAGCCACTTCCGGATATTCCACATCTCCTGCCTTAAACCCATTCATATCCTCGGTAAACATATGAGCCGCCGTAAAGTGATGTGTCTCTCTGCCCGTACCGGACGGATAAGGCAGGGTGACTGACAGGCCGTCAGCCGGGAAATTATCCTTCGTCACCTTTTCCCAGCCTGCTCCGTTGAGATTGACCATAAGCTCCACATCATAGATCACCAGATCCGACTCTGCAATTGAACTGTCTTTCTCCTGGATCTTCAGCTTCATCTCCGTTTCGATCTTGCCCGGCGTATTCAAATGCTCCTGATTCCGGAAGGCATCCGGCACCTTGGAAATACCGCTTTCCACTTCAATCTTAAATTCATTTCCGTCCGCAGGCTCCTGGGGAATCTCCTGGACTGCGCTGATCCGCCCCATGATCTCCGGCAAAGCCCCGGGCATGGTATAATTTTCTTTTCCATTTCCCTCAAGGACCGCTTCATCCTGAGCGTTTTTCCAGGACAGGGCCACCTTCTGGCTGCCTTCTGCCGCTGTCTCATAGACACCGGACAATTTTTCTGCCGGACAGTCAAACAGGACAAGTTTCGCGTCCTTTTCCAAAATGCCTTCCAGCTTCAATTCACCGAAAAGGGTCGCCTCCCGGTCCTTGATCTGATCCAGCCGGTCCGCCGCTTCCAGAGCACTCACATCCCATACTAGCGCTTTCGGCGATACCGTCAGCTGATAGGAACTGCTTACTTCCTCATAGTTCCCTACTGCCGAAGCCGTAGCCGTGATCACTGCGCTGCCTGCCTTCTGAATCTGGACCAGACCCGTCCTCGTATCAACCGATGCCACCAAAGGATCCGAACTGCTGTAGCTGACTGACGAACCTTCCGCTGCCCCTTTGGCTGTCATGGTAAAATCCGCGTCTCCGTAAGTCACCGTCTTTGTTTTTACTGGAAATGCAAAATCCTTCTGCTCTTCCATGCCTGTCATAGACACGACGATCTTATCCTCAATCTTACCGGTATTGGGATTATATATCTCCAGAGTCATCCTCTCGCTGTTTGCCAGAAGACCTGTCACGATTCGATTACTCTGATCCTCATACTGGTAAATTTTCACCGGTACCGTGTCTGCTGCCGGGTTAAAGGAATAGACCGAATTTCCTACATTAAAGTAAAGCACTCCTTTGGAACAGGAAAGTCTGGAAAAGCTCATAGCATACTTGGGCCATCCGTTTCCCAGATTTTCAATATCAAGTTTTGCAATCTGAGTCTCATTTCCATTCGCATCTCTTTTCATCAGTGACGCGCCGCTACATATATTCTCATTATTAATAACCGTTTCTTTTTTGAGATAATATGAATTTCCATTCACCGCATAAATCGCAGATTCCTCTATGGGCGCAGTCTTATGCCAGGAATTATCATATCTTGTGTCCGTACATGTAATGTTATTGGCATCCCAGTTATGCGCTTTACTCCTCATGGCACTATCGCTGAGCAGGAAGTACTCATGCTTTACATAACCGGTCTCCCCTGTCTGACTGGCGGCAGTTGCGTCATCAGATGTAAGATCTGCATGATACCAGCTACCGTTCAGTTTTACATAATTCCAAATATGATTCATAGTCTGACTCTTGCAATACTCC